>Ga0315279_10010288_pt1 | contig 11021 bp, 10 predicted proteins | sample YL17G06_20_MG_FD_203694 | JGI IMG/M metagenome (GOLD analysis project Ga0315279, IMG submission 203694) | Sediment microbial communities from Yellowstone Lake, YNP, Wyoming, USA - YL17G06_20 | ecosystem: Environmental > Aquatic > Freshwater > Lake > Sediment | place: USA: Wyoming | collected...
CTTGAAGTCCTTCCCAAAGTGCCTGTGTTGTGCCATAATCCCGAATCCTTTCTCAGTCATATTCCCGACAGAATTACAACACAACTCACACCTTATATACTGGTCCTATTTTTGGGGAGTATTATACATAGAGGGCCAGCACGGTTGCACTTTCAAGCGAATTATGTTACGTTCAGAAGGGTAAGTTCAGCGTTGCTGAACCATCCAGATTGGGTCAAATATCAGACGGAAGCGCAGAGAACTAACAGGATTGTACTATCTGCCGAACAAGCGAGTAACAGGAATGGACGTTGTAGGTTGGTTTAGGGAGAAGATAAGGGGCAAAGGTTTCTCAGTTGTTTTACCCGAGGGCAGAGATGAGCGCATAATTCAGGCTGCCAGGATGCTCAAAGACGAGGATATTGCGCAGCCCATCGTCCTGGGCAGACCCGAGCAGATTCAAGCCTCTATTGAAAAAGCCGGCGTTGACCTCGACGGCATCATGACTGTAAACCCCAAAGAAAGTGACAAGCTTGGCGTTTATGCCGAAAAGTACGCGCGCCAAAGGGAGGGGATATCCACAGCTGTGGCAAGACGCATACTTGTCAAGCCGCTGTTCTACGGCGGCATGATGGTGGCTCGCGGTGATGCCGATGCTGCCGTCGGTGGCGCTGCCAGCGCGACCGCAACTCTAATTCAAGCAGGCATATTAACCGTCGGGTTGCTTCCCGGAGTCAAGACGCCGTCGAGCTACTTTCTCATGGTTATTCCCAACTTTGCAGGTGAAACAGAAAAACTCTTTATTTATGCTGACTGCGCTATCAACATCGAGCCTACGGCAGAGCAGCTCGCAGATATTGCATTGGCTTCTGCAGTAAGCGCGAGGCGAATCCTCGGTGAAGAACCGCGTGTAGCTCTGCTGTCATTCTCAACCAAGGGCAGCGCTTCCGGCCCAAGCGTGAACAAAGTTAGAGACGCTGTCCGAATAGCGAAGGCTCGCGAGCCTAAGCTGGCTATTGACGGCGAATTCCAGGCTGACGCGGCCATAGTCCCGAGAGTGGCCGTCAAGAAAGTCAAGGGCGAGAGTGCTGTGGCAGGAAAGGCCAACGTCCTCATCTTTCCTGATCTTAACTCAGGAAACATCGCCTACAAGCTCACACAGTATATGGCCGGGGCCCAGGCTATTGGGCCATTTATGCAGGGTTTTGCAAAACCGATCACAGACCTTTCAAGAGGAGCCACTGTAGCCGATATAGTCTCAGCGGTGATAGTAACCCTTGGGCAGTTGCCGGAGAAAGTAACTTTTACGACAAGAGAGCAGAAACCTCAACTCGTAAAAGGATGACGTTGAAAATGAAAGTGCTCGTTATTAACGCAGGTAGCTCGTCAATCAAGTACCATCTATACTTGATGCCACAGACAGAGGTTCTGGCCAACGGTATGGTGGAAAGAATCGGCCAAGACACGTCCAGACTCCTTCACTTCTATTATGGCCAACCCTACACACTCCAAACGAATGTCAATGATGTGGAGGAGGGGGTAGAACTCATATTAAGGACTCTGGCTGACGCACAGATAGGAGTTTTACGCAGTATCTCTGAGATTGGAGCCGTCGGCCATAGGGTTGTTCATGGAGGCGAGGAATTCACCGGTTCTGTAATTATTGATGAGAAGGTTATCACCTCTATTGAGAAGTATGCTGACTTGGCTCCACTGCATAACCCAGCGAACCTTGCGGGCATCCGAGCGGTGCAAAGCAAACTGCCGGAGGCAAAACAGGTTGCATGCTTCGACACCGCATTTCATGCCACCATCCCACAAGTTGCTTACATGTACGCTTTGCCCTATGAACTTTACGAGAAATATCACATTCGCCGGTATGGCTTCCATGGAATTTCGCACCGATATGTTGCTCGCCGGGCGGCGGTCCTGATGAATAGAGGAAAGTACGATATCAACGCCATTACCTGTCATCTCGGCAACGGCTGTTCCGTTACAGCCGTAAGGCAGGGCAGATCCATTGACACGTCTATGGGCTTTACCCCCTTGGAAGGTGTACCCATGGGGACACGCTCCGGGGACCTGGACCCGGCGATACTCTTCTATCTTAGTGATAAAGGCTATAGTGCAGAATCCCTAAAGACTCTCTGCAACAAACAGAGCGGTCTTCTTGGAATATCAGGTGTCTCTAATGATATGCGGACTCTTGTAGAGCTGGCGAACGACGGTAACGCACAGGCAAAGCTGGCCATTGATATCTTTTGCTACCGCATCCGGAAATATATTGGGGCGTACACCGCCGTTTTGGACCTTGTGGATGCCATAGTTTTCACCGGCGGGATAGGGGAGAATAGCGCCACATTACGTCAGCAAATATGTGCTGGCATGGCCCACTTAGGTGTTCGACTGGATGAGGCAGCGAACCAGAGCGCTATAGCAAGAGAAGGCCAAATCAGTACAAAAGACAGCCCCGTCAAGATTTTCGTGATTCCCACAAATGAGCAAGCTGCTGTTGCCAGAGACACCTATGAGTTGACAAAAGAAGAAGACTCCGTCCTGTCAAACCAAGCGATCTGCAAAAATCCTTCTGTGGAACAAGTTAGGGTCCGTTCGCAGGGATAATCTCGGGTAGTGCACGTGCTGAGATAGGATGGTGCACATTTATCCGATGCAGTTCACCTCATCGAATTAGACGGAAGGCTTCCAGCCTTGCAGATTTACTTTGGCCAATCTTCCCGACCAGCCAACGTATGAGGTTAAGTCCAATACCGATACGCTGACTTCAAGGATTTCAACAGAGCTTGTTAGTGTAATTCTTTTGGACCAGTCCTGCCAGCTTGGTAAGGCCAGTGCGCGCGCACGGATGACGCCCGAAAACAGCCCTTTTCAGCGTTTGCCTGCTTCTTGACCAGCTGTTGTAACTGTTTTTAGTTACTAATCTTATCTCAATTTGCTCTAAACTTAGAAACTGTGACATTCTAACTATTTGATAAGGTGTAGCGAGTTTGAGCCGATGACGCTCCCAATAAAAAGGCTGGCGGTGTCTCAAGCTGCCAGCCCTTTGCCTTCCCATGTCACAACAATCTCGCTATCAAGGCGTCACTGCCCGGCCGTAGATACGAACATCATTAATCAGGTGGGCTGACGTAATTCTCTGCGCATCCCAGCGGCAATCAGTAAGGTCACCACATCACCGGCTCGTAGCCCAACTTGCCCCAGGTAGCCCGCTGCATCCGCCACAAGTCGTGATAGCCTTCCTCGGTCTCGGGGATAAAGTTATGGGGGAGATGGGCTCTCGGTCAACTTAACGCTCGTACTGGAAACACAGGTTCATTTGCGATAGAATAATTTACCAAGGGTTGACCCTGCGAGGCCATTTCCGCGATTGCAGAAGTGAAATGATCGGAAATCACCGAGACAATTAGAATCCAGACAGAACAGCGCAAAGAGAACTCAAGGAGAAAAGCAGTGAATCGAAGACAGTTCATCGGAACGCTGGCCACTGTGGTTGCCAGCGGTGCGGCGTGCATACAAGGAATACGAGCCAGTGAATCAATGGAAAAACAACCGCCAAGTAAACCGGCCATCCCAAAACGAGTTCTGGGGAAAACAGGCGTTGAAGTCAGTGTTTTGATTCTTGGTGGTTTTCCGACGATGAAAGACCCGCCGACGGCACGGTTCCATCCGGCAGAATTGGCAAATGCCGCTATTGATGCCGGGATCAACTACTTTGACACGGCCCCCGCATATGGCAACGGCCAGTCGGAGAGAAACTTCGGTGAAGTTCTTGCGATCCGCCGCAAAGAGGTGTTTCTTGCGACCAAAACAGGTAACCGCTCGTACGATGGCGCTATGCGCGATGTCGAGGCGAGTCTTAGCCGCCTGCGAACGGACCACCTGGACCTTATTCAGATCCACGCCGTCAAGGCGAACGAGGATTTCACCGCGTGGGACAAGAACGATGGCGTACTCAAGGCGTTATGCAAATTGCGCACTGAAAGGGTCACGCGCTTTATTGGCGTGACGGGCCATGAAGCTGCTGAATCGATGCGTCGGGCGATTGAATCGTTCGATTTTGATACTGTCCTGACAACATTCAATCCTACCGCAAAGCGTCGGCCTTTCCAGGACATCGTCCTACCGCTTGCTGAGAGCAAAAAGATGGGAATCCTGGCCATCAAGGTAATGGGCGGCGGTCTCGGTTCTCTTGCTATCGGCAACCCGATCAAGAACGATGGCGTCTCGTACCATGACGAGGCTTCGCGTCAAGCCAAGGCGGACATGCTGATTCGGTACGTCCTCGGATTGCCAATCTCGGCAGCCGTGGTCGGCATGGGCTCACTCGAGCACCTGAAGGTAAACGTTGCCGCCGTCCGCGATGCCCGACCGCTCAATGGGCAGGAGCAAAGACGCTTGGAGAAGTACATGTCTTAAACGTCTGGTCGCCTCCCCGCGTGCTGTCGTCACTTAACGCCAGTGGCAGAAGAGATGACGATAACAAAACGTAACGAAAGAAGAGCCAGAAACACATCATCACCGCTCGATTCTTGGAAGCCGGCGGTTGCCAATGCAGGTCAACATGCTACAATAGAGGCGTTTCCTTGATCACTGTTTTGTCTTTGTGACAATTCCACGGAATATCTGGATGGCCGATACAACTACTGGAATACTGAAGCGTGTGAACAAGCTGCAGTTTGCAGTCAGATCCCCCGACCGGTCTTATCGGCCGGGGCCGGTCGAAGTGATGGTCCACCCGAATCTGACCCAATACTTTGCCCTTACTGAAGGAGCGGCCGTCACAGGCCAGATCGAGCGAACGCAAGGCGAACCCAGGTTGGTGTCAATCGAGTCGTTGGGAGGCATGCCACCGGAGTCCTTCCGAGAACGCCCACGCTTTACCGATCTCGTGGCCATTGACCCGCACGAGCGATTTGACCTGGGTGGTTGCGGCCAAGAAAGCATGCGCATAGTAGACCTCATCGCGCCCATAGGCAAGGGCACACGTCAGTTGATTGTCTCACCGCCCAAGGCGGGAAAGACCATTCTCCTGGAACAAATTGTCCAGGCGATTCACCATTGTTCCCCCCAAAGCCGTATCATCGCACTATTGGTGGACGAGCGCCCCGAGGAAGTCACGCACTTTCGCAGGGCTGTAGAGGGTGCAGAGGTGGTGGCCAGTACGAATGACCACGGTGCCGACGAACACGTCGAGCTGACTGAATTGATGCTCGCCCACGTACGAATAGAACTGGAGTGCGGACGAGAGGTAGTTCTGTTGATCGACAGCCTCACGCGGCTGGGAAGGGCGTTTAACAACAGGATCCGGGGCCGAAGTACGCCGCGCCGCCACACCATGAGCGGAGGACTGGAAGCGGGCATCCTGGAAGTGCCGCGTCGTCTGTTCGGCTTGGCACGCAACATTGAACATGGAGGCTCTGTTACCATCATCGCTACGTGTCTGATCAACACTGGCTCTCGAATGGATCAACTGATCTTCGAAGAGTTCAAGGGAACGGGCAACAGCGAGCTTGTCCTTGATCGATCCCTGGCTGAGGCCAGGATCTTTCCTGCCATCAACATCCCAGCCAGCGGCACACGTAAGGAAGCTAAGCTCTACAGTCAGGAGCACAGCCGCGGCTTGGCCACGCTTCGGCCTGTTTTGTCGAACTGCGAGCCCCGACAGGCCATGGACTCTCTGTTCAAGCTACTCAAGACGTACCCTACCAACGAGGAGTTCTTGGAGAATATGTGTTCCGGAAACTGACCGATGGTGAATACAAATTCAGCACCACGGAAACCATCTGCAGGCTTTGGCGGCATTTCTCTGTCTACGCAGCGATGCCGCGGGTTTAAGATATGGTCTCCGGCGGGACAATCACGGCGGCCTTGGCAAGGACTGTGAAGGCTGGCCGCGCTGCCCTGTTTTTAGGGCGACCCATGTAATAACTTCACCCATCAGACCAAGAGCAAGTACAACGACGGCGAACCAGTATGGTGAATAGATTCCAAAATTTCCGGACAGATAACGGCTCTGAATATGGCCAGCAGCAATGGCCACACTGAAATCGTTGAACTGCTGCGCAAGCACGGAGTAAAGAAATAGATAGGACGGATTAAAGATTCCCGGATCGGTCCTGCCAGCTTGGTAAGGCCAGTGCGCGCGCACGGATGACGCCCAAAAACAGCCCTTTTCGGCGTTTGCCTGCTTCTCGGCCAGTTGTCGTAAGTGTCATTCATTACTAATACTACAGCGCAAAGTACTTATACATCATGCGGTATATAACAGTTCAATTGACTGACTTTTATGCCCAATTTTCGCAACAGACGGAGCATCCTCTTGCGATGGGATTTTCTGGCCTGTTGGTTGCGATGTTGATAATAGGCAATCGTTTTGGCTGCTTGACGATAAAACCTCGTGCGAGCCGAATATGGCAAAGCCCGAGCCAGGTTAGTCTCATACGGCGAACAACTAAAACCCACTCAAAACGCCCTGTGTCTGCGCAGCCAAGTGACAAAGCCTACGCCGATAGCACCAAGAACAACAGCGCCGGGGGCGGGGATGACGGCTGGCGGCAGATCCTGCACATTGGCGGCTGCGCGGAAGCCATACAGAGCGTGACACGTATCCGGTGACGCCCCGTTCACCCACTCAAGCGAGCAGAGATACTCGCCATAGTACCATGTGCCGCCCAGGAACGCTTTATGGGGCCGATACTCAGGGTAATCTGAACTCGTCCACTCAATCACGTTTCCCGCTAGGTCGGCTAAGCCGTAGCCGTATTTGCCGAAGGCACCCACCGGCGTTGTCCCGTGAGGATGGTCTGACGGACGGTAATTGGCGATAGTGGAGTCTATGGTCGTGCCGCAGCCATATAGATAGCTTCCATCATAGTCAGCCACGGCCCGCCACTCGTCGATTGTCGGGAGTTGGTAGCCATAGTAATCACAGAACGCCTGGGCACCATACCAACTGACATAGGTGACAGGGTGCTGCTCGAACCCCGATGCGACACTGAATGTGACGCCGCTGTAACTAATCTTGGATGCCCCGCCGTTTGTGGCTCCGTAGTCGGTGTACCCAAGACCGGCCATCTGATAGTACCTCTGACCGGCATAAGCTCCGCTTGCCCCCACAATATCGTCGCCGCTTACGGTTAGATCGCCAGAAGCGAGTGCAGCGTTTAGGAACTCGCTATATTGAGCGTTTGTAACTTCGTACTTGCTCATCTCACCTATGAATCCCGGATCTGCTATGGACACAAAGTCCATGTTAGCCGTGCATACTTGAGTGAAGGTGCAGAACCCTATCACGGATGCGATTGCCAGCACAACAATTGATCGCCTTTTCATCGAATTCCCTCCAGTTCTTACAGCGTCCTACGTCTGCGTAACCACGTGACAAATCCTACGCCCATACTGCCAAGAATAAGAGCGCCGGGGGCAGGGATCACGGGACCGGGGATGATGTAGGGTTCGGTACTAAGAGCGAGGCCATGCTCACCGCCAGCCTCGATAGCGAAGAATGTGCTCCCGCCGGGGAGGCCGGAAATGGGCGGGTAGTCGGCAATAGCACTGCCCCAGGCCGCCAGGGTGCCGTCCGCCCTTAACGCCAAGCTCCAGGAGCTGCCGGCGTCGATGTCAACGAAATCAGCGCTGGTGGGGGTACCATAGATGCTGTTCCAGTCCCCCCAGGCAGCTATGGAGCCATCACGGCGAAGAGCGAGACTGTGAAAATCACTGGTAGCGATCGCAACGTAATCATTGCCCGTCGGAACATCGGCCTGACCGTGGTCTACTTCTGGGTCGTTTGCCCCCCACCCAACAAGTGAACCATCCATCCTTAGGGCGAGACTGTGATACCGACCACCAGCCATTGCCACGTAGTCATTTCCCGCTGGGACGTTCGTTTGACCATATTCGTTTAGTCCCCAAGCAACCAAAGAACGGTCAGACTTGAGGGCCAAGAGGTGTTCATGACCGGCGGCAATGGCCACGAAGTCGTTGCCGGAAGGGATATTACCTTGACCGTAGTAGTTATACCCCCAGGTGACCATCGAGCCGTCCGACTTAAGCGCCAAACCTTGATCGTTTCCGGCCGCAATAGCCACGAAGTTGTTGCCCGGCGGAACATGAAGCCCAGCGTAAGGATCGTGGCCCCACCCAGCGAGTGAACCATCGGACCTTAGAGCGAGATTCCAATGATAATCACATGAAAGGTCTGTGAAATCGCCACCGCTCGGTATGTTGTTGAGTTGTCCCCACGTATTCTCACCCCAGGCTACAATATACCCAGCAAAGGCTGGCTGACAAGCCCAAGGGACGACCGCAAACAAAACTACCACTGCCGATACAAGAATTGATTGCTTTTTCATTTTTGCTCCTCCAGTTCTTACAGCGTCCTACGTCTGCGCAGCCAAGTCACGAAGCCTACACCGATACCAGCAAGCACCAAAGCGCCGGGGGCGGGGATTACGTTGGGATTGGGAGCAAAAGGAGATGGTAAGGGGCTTGAATCTCCATCAGAGATTATCCAACACACGTCACTAAATGTAGTCGTTCCAGCAATTAGAGTATTACCCACACGACTATCCGCTGCGAATCTGAACCTTGAGACAGGAGCGCCAACCAAATCTTGGATGAAAATGAACTCGACTGAGGTAATGCCGTTCAGAGTTGACTCCGGTATATCGTAAGAATAGTCAATGGGACTTACAGCGTCAGGCCCAGTGGAAAACAAAGAATTCACGTTGCCTGAAAAATCCATATCGTTCTGGAGAGTTATTATGTCCTGTTGAAATATAAACTCATTAGCAGCCGACAATTTGTGTGCCAAAACGTGTATCCTGGCAAACTCAGTGGTGGCGCTTACGCCAAAGGAAAACCCGATTGCATTTGAGGGGATGAAATTCAGTACCGTGTCTGTGTGGCTGCTACCACCTATTGCACCGGTCAAGGGGTCCTCACCGCCGTAATTCAAAACCAAGGTGTTGCCAAACCACCCCGATCCGCTGTTCGTTGGGAGAGAGTCCGTTGTACTAAACACACTGGTTTCTATTGTGGTCCATGGCCGTGTCATATCCCCCTGAGCAAGGGCGACTCCAAACAACACTACCACTGCCGATACAAGAATTGATTGCCTTTTCATCGTAATTCCTCCCGTTCTTATAGTGTCCTGCGTCTTCGCAGCCAAGTGACGAAGCCTACACCGATAGCACCGAGCAAGATAGCTGGCGGCGCGGGAATGGGATTGACACCAGGGCCAACATAAGGCCGGCTGGAGAGTGCTATCCCAAAATCACTGTCAGCAGCTATCGCAAAGAAGTCGTTTCCTGTTGGTACGCCGGTGTATCGGTCATCGCCCCAAGCCACTAAGGAACCATCGTCTCGCAGCGCTAAACTATACACAGAGCCGGCGGAAATGGCTACAAAGTCATTGTCAGTGGGGACAAGGTCCATCCCATAGGCGGCCCATCCCCAGGCAACAATCGTCCCGTCGGCTCGCAGCGCAAGACTGTGATGACCATTGGCCGCTACAGCCACGTAGTCATCTCCCGAGGGAACATCAATTTGTCCGAAGTCGTTTAGCCCCCACCCGACGAGAGAGCCGTCATCCCGAATTGCGAGTCCGTGGTGTTGCCCTGCGGAGATAGCCATGAAAACGCCTTCCGTCGGCATGCCGGAAGGCGGACTGCCGGTGTATCCGCCCCAACTGACCATGGAACCATCGGCCCTCAAAGCGAGGTGAAAATACCCTCCCGAAATCGCCACAAAATCATTGCCAGAAGGGGCGGTATTCTCGTGTCCTGGGTGGTCCCAAGCAACAAGTGAACCATCACCTTTCAGAGCAAGCGGGTACTGGGCGCCTCCAGCAACAGAAACATAATCGTTGCCCGATGGATACAAGGGGCCACCCTCGCGGAACACGTCTGACCATGCAACAAGCGTGCCATCCGATCTCAAAGCAATCGCAGAGGAACTGCCTGTCGAGATGTAGAACCTGTCCCTTCGACAAACTCAGGGCAAGCTCTGAGCGAAGCGGAATGGATGCAGACATCACCAATCAGGCCGGGCTGCGGCTATCTGATTCAGTTTCCAGAGTCTCCGGAGCAATAATGTGAATATTCGTTATATTAGCTGCTTTGATCAACTTCTGTGCACAATCAGGATAGTCAAGAAGAAACTTAGTTGGCATGGCTAAGCAGTTTGACGGTAGCTGGGACTTCCTTAGTACAGACAGCCTGACTGCTACGTCAGCTATTACGGCGATGAGTATCAGAGTAAGTAGAATTAAAACCCAGCGTGTTTTCGTTCCTTTCATCATATGTCACCTTACATCAGCCGTGTCAATGTTAGGAATCAGTTATATTTAAGCTTTGTGTTTGTGGCAGTGTGTTTGATGTCCGGGCACGGGTCTTATTTAAGTGACACTAGAAAGCTACAAAATCTTTGCTTATGATGGTCCCATTGGTTAGACTATCAATACTTGGCGTGGCCTTGCGGTTTAGTTTTCTGGAGCTGGACGATGCTGACAATTACAAAAAAGGAACTCATTGATCGAATTGCCAAAAGCACTCAAGCCAAGCGTGCGTTGGTCAAAGATACTGTCCAGAGTTTTTTGGACGAAATCATCTGCGAACTTGCCAAGGGTAACCGTTTGGAGTTCCGTGACTTCGGCATTCTTGAACCACGCCAGCGCGCGCCACGAACAGCGCAGAATCCCAGAACACTGGGACGAGTCCACGTTCCGGCCAGGCAAGCAGTGAGGTTCAAAGCTGGTCGGTTGATGAAGCAGAAGCTAAATGGCCAGAACGTAGACATATAGCAATTGCTTAGAGAAGCCACTTTCCTGTTTTTCACCTCGCCCGACAATACGCAATATCCAGCCCCAGACAAATGGAAAGATTTAAATACTTCAAATTCCTTATATACGTTGAAGGCAAAAACATCCAAACCTAAAAAGCTGCTTTCAGTCCTGACAAAAGCTCATGTCACTAAGAGCACTGTGAGGAGAAACAAAGTGGCTTTGAAATTTTGGATTCACC
>Ga0315279_10010292_pt1 | contig 11018 bp, 11 predicted proteins | sample YL17G06_20_MG_FD_203694 | JGI IMG/M metagenome (GOLD analysis project Ga0315279, IMG submission 203694) | Sediment microbial communities from Yellowstone Lake, YNP, Wyoming, USA - YL17G06_20 | ecosystem: Environmental > Aquatic > Freshwater > Lake > Sediment | place: USA: Wyoming | collected...
CTGGCGGATACGGGAACGTACGGGATATCCGACTACATTGTTACGCTCGAACCCCAGAGCAGCGGTCAGGTCAGGATTACTTATGAGCAAAAGTGGAACGTCCTCAGCGGCCACATACCCTGGGTAACTATCGGTTTGCCCGATAATAATTTTTCTGTGGAGAGTTTCAGTGGAGCCGCCTCTAAAGTTGCGGACGCTAACTCTGGCGGGTTCTCCGGCGTAAGAGTAGACCTAGACAAGGACTATCTGCCCGGCCAGACCTTTGATATCAAGTTCACGGTTTTACAGGGGAACCTGCTCGAAAGATTGACCTCGGATAAAAAGTGGAGAATCGATTATACCCCCGGCTGGTATGAAAGAGCGGCTATCGACCATCTTCAGATAAACCTGGTCTCTCCGGTGGACTATCAGTCCTACTCTTCCGTGAATCCGATGCCGGCCTCGGTCAATAATAATATCATCACCTGGGAACGTCTCAATTTAGCTCCCGGCGGCCGGTTCAATGTTGCGGTGGAATCCACGGATGGCAGCTTCCTCTCGGCGGCAGCCCCCTCCGGTCCCTCTCAAAGTAAGGGGCTGGGAAAGACGTTTTATATAGTTATCGCCATTATCATCGTCGTTGGCTTTCTGATATTCTGGGGCATACGGAAAAACCGGCAGGCCCGGGATGCCGCGATGAAAAAACGGGTAGTCACTATCGAAGAAGAGATGGCTGAGGACGTCAAGAAAAGGGAAGAAATCGAAAAGGGCTTTGAGAAATACGTCGAGAAGAAGAAAATCCAGCCGGATGAGCAGGGTCGGTATTATGATAAACGCTATGGCGATTATATTACCCCGGCGATATGGGCTGCGGTTATTGCCAGCCAGTATCAACGGCAGACTCCTTACGCGGGAACGACCTACCGGCCGGGTTGCGTGGTATCCTGCGCCTGTGTCTCCTGTGCCTGTGCCTGCGCTTGCGCCTGTGCGGGGGGTGGCGCCGCCGGTTGCTCCCGGAAAACACTGCATGAATGCCGTACCTGTTCTGTTCATTAAATGAGACGCGACGTCCGGCGTATTACCGGCTTACTTTTTCGAAGGAAGCGCCACCGTGGCCTGGCCGGGTGCCGTCACCAGACCGGCCTGATTTTCAACCCGGATTTCGCAGTCTACCAGATGCTCCCCATCCTCGATGCGCTTATTCTTGACCCTTCCCTTCACCACATTGATATCGCCGATAATGTTAGGGTGGCGTATCTGGCAGGATAGCTTTTTAAGCGTGCCGTCATTCCCTATCCAGTCAGTCACGAACTGGCTCAGCCAGCAGACTCTTTGCGGCCCGTAATCGGAAGCGTTTTCCAGGCCGGCGCGTTTCTGCATTTCCTCCCTGGAAAACCCGACTTCCACGAAAGGCCGCCGGTATTCGATACGGCGGGGAACTGACGGCACGAGGAGGCCGAAACGGATAATCTCCATCATTGTCAGGAGTCCCTTCTCCTGAGGGGGCTCCATCTCCATGCCAGCCTCGATATCCTCCCAGAAACGAGGCTCGGCCCCGCGTCTTTTACGCTCGAAGGCAAGAAGGTCGGGTGATTTGGCTTCTACTCCCGGCTTGGGCTCCCTGTCAAACCGGACGGCCTGTGCCTCAGGTGGCGTAAAGCGGCAGGTGGTCGTCCGTATGGTTCCCATCAGTTCATTCCTCTGGTTATAGTAATAGGCTTCTCCGGTAGCAAAAAGCATCGGCCCGAGTGACTTGCTCTGTTTGCGGTTTATATCTATGGCTTTTCCCTTAACGGTAACCTCATCGCCCAGCCGGATGGGGTGGAAGAACTCAAGCTCGGCTCCCGCATATAAAAGCCCCAGGCTCATCACGCGCGGAGTTCCGGGCGCTGATAATGCCGGCGCGCTGCCGTGGTTCACGTTATAGAGAAATGTGGGCGGGGCGGTAATCATGCCGAAGCGGCTCTTCCTGGCGTAATCCTCGTCTATCCACAAGGGGTTGTTGTCCCCGACCGCTTCGGCGAAGTTCTTGATGTTATCTCTGGTGGCTTCCACGAGGAACCGCTGCTTATTCAGGTCTATCTCTATCCCTATGCCCTGCTTGTACTCACGCTCGAATTGGTCCAGAGTGATTCTCTGTTCAGCCATTGGTTCCCCTTTTTAATTATGTAGAGAGTATTTTAGTAATAATTTATTGTCATTCTGGCGAAGGCCAGAATCCAGAGGGGAGTGTGGGGGTCTGGTCCTTCCTTAAAAGGACAGGTCAAGCCCGAGAATGACATAAATAAACAATCTCTAAAACACGCATTTTACCTGGACGGTTTGAACTTCGGCAGCGTTACCTCTGCGGTCACATCATCGAATACCACTTCCACCGGCATCCCGATATAGATATCTTCATTGGGGCAGTCGACGATATTGCTTATCAGGAGCGGGCCTTCATCCAGTTTAACATAGGCGACATTGTAGGGGATATCGTCTTTCCAGGCCGGATGAAACGGCTGGTGAAAAACGCAGAACGTAAAGACCTGCCCTTTGCCGCTCACTCTGACCCAGGCCATCCTGGGGTTATCGCAGGCCGTGCAGTCGGTGACCTGGGAATAGGCCGTCCCGCAGTTCAAGCATTTATACACTGTCAGCTCATGTCTCTTCGCCGCCTCCCAGAACGGCTTATCGGACGACGTTATTGCCGGCAATTGTTTTTTATATTCTGACACGTCTATCTCCTCAGGATACAGCATGTGGCGGCGCTGCCGCTATTGACCATGCCGCCCAGTCCGGTAACCAGGCAAATCTCGGCGTCCTTCACCTGACATTCGCCGGCCTCGCCCCTCATCTGCCTTATCCCTTCGGTAAGCTGGGTAAACCCCATCAGGTAGCCCCATGATAGCCCCGTGCCCGAAGTATTGCAGGGGAACTGCCCGTCCAGCTTTAGATTACCTGCCTCCACGAAAGGGCCTGCCTCCCCTTTTTTGCAGATACCATAGGATTCCAGCTGGGAGAGAAGGAAGATAGTGAAGGCGTCATAAATTTCACCCGCATCCACATCCTTGAGCGTAATGCCCGCCATCTTGAAGGCATGTTCGCTGGCCTTCTGCGTGACGAATCCGTCAAAGTGGTGTATGGCCTCCGGCGAGCGTCCCATTTCCCGCAGGGAGTGGTCCATACCGTACCCCATAACGTATATCGGACGCTTCTTATAGCCCCGTGCCTTTTCTGCAGAGGTGATTATCAGGGCTACGGCGCCATCGTTAACCAGGCAGAAATCGTATAAACAGAGCGGTTCCACTATCATTCTGGCATTCAGGTATTCGTCCATGGTCAGTTTTCTATCGTGCATGATAGCTTCCGGGCGTTTATTGGCGTATTCCCGCAGGGTGATTGCTATCGAGCCCAGCTGCTCACGGGTAAGCCCGTACAAATGCTTATATCGCTGTGCCATGCAGGCCGCGGTTGCCCCCGGGCCGTACCATCCGTAAGCCCCCGGGGTATTTTCCATTGCCGGTGGGCCACCGCCTCCGCCCATGCCGCGTCGGCTGGCAGCGCTCGAGGCATATACGAGGATACAGGTATGGCAGAGTCCGGCCTCCATGGCGCCAATAGCCATGGAAACCATCACCAGCGCATACGAACCGAGACTTTGCACCTGCCAGCAGAGCTTGGCGGGAATTCCCACTATCTGGAGCGGCACGGTATCATTCGGCCCGCCGCCCATACCCTGCTGATAGATATATCCGTCGACCTCATCTTTCTTCATCCCGGCATCTTCCAGGGCCAGGGTTATCGCCTGGGCGGCAAGTTCATCCGGAGTCATCTCAGGTATTTTGCCCAGTCGCGTTAGCCCCACCCCCACGAAAGCATATTTATCCCTGATACTCATTTTTGTTAATCAAAGACCCCTTCCTTCTCCATCTTGGTAAAGTCCTCGCCGGGTATGCCGAGGATTTCCGTGCAGATATATTCGGTGTGTTCACCCAGGATTACGGGACGGTGCAGCTCGGCGGTGGCGTCCGAAAGCGTAAAGCCGGGCGGATGGAAGAATTTTTGTGGGCCGAGATAAGGATGTTCTATCTCGCGGAAGAAATTGTACGCTTTAAGCTGGGGGTCTTCTTCCGAATCCTGGGCGGTAGCCACCACGCCGGCGGCCACTCCTGCGTCTTGCATCATCGCCATCACCCGCTCCGCGGTGAAGTTTTGCGTCCATTCGTTTATATATTTATCAAGTTCGTCGCTGTTTTTTATCCTGCCGTCAAGCGTGTTGAATTTTGCGTCCTTTGTCCATCCCGGATTTCCTACCACCCCGCAAAAGCTTTCCCATTCCTGGTCGATAAGCACGGTAATAGCGACCCACCTGTCGTTGCCCTGGCAGCGGTACGCCCCGTGAGGCGCGGCGTAGGCGCATTTATTGCCGGTCAGGACTGGCTCCCGTTGATTTACTGTATAATCCAGGATGAGCGGCGACAGGTAGTTGATTCCCGACTCTATCTGGGACTGATCGATGCACTGCCCCTGGCTGGTGCGCTGCTGGTAATCTATGGCGGTAATTAATGCCAGCCCGCCAAACAGGGGAGAGAGATGGTCGGTATAAAAAGAGGATATAGGGACCGACTTGCGGTCCGGCCAGCCGGTTATGGTATAGAAGCCGGTGAGACTGGTGACTGTCTGCCCGAAGCCCGGCTGGCTGGCCATCGGCCCCGTGTGCCCGTACCCGCAGGTGCGGTGCATGATAAGCCTGGGATTTATTTTCTTCAGGTCTTCATAGCCCAGTCCCCTTTTTTCCAGCGTTCCCGTGGTAAAGCTCTCCACAAAAACATCCGCCCATTTAGCCAGTTTCTTAAATATTTCTACCGCTTTGGGATTGTTGATATTCAGGCTCATCCCGTATTTCTTGACGGGATGGGTTACCGCAAAGGCGGGACTGTACTCCAGCAGGGTCTTCTTGTCTACGCTGGCAGCACCGCCCCTGGGGATCACATTGCCGTGCTGTCTGGTCACGTCGGGGCGTGCTGCGCTCTCGATGCGTATTACCATGGCCCCGTAATAAGCCAGGAAGTTAGCCTGGAAAGGTCCCACCCCTCCCCAGGTAAAGTCCAGGACTTTTAAACCTTCGAAAGGCCTCTTTTCCATTACCATCTCCTGAGCCGGAAAGGTTATATAATCCTGCGCTGTTTAAGATTTATCATGTCTTCCGTTGACATACCTAGTTCGCTTTTATAAATGTCATCGTTATGCTCGCCGATGAGAGGGGCGCGGAAACGCACGCCGCAGTCCCCGATTCCCGTTTTGACAAAACCCCCCGGATAAGTGATTTTCGTGCCCAGTTCGGGATGTTCCACCTCTCTCCAGAAGTTCCTCGCTACAAGCTGGGGAAATTCCAGCAGGTCTTTGGGCGTTAGCACGGGCGTCAGCTGGATGCGTCTTTCCAATGCCCCGTCATGAAGTTCCATTTTGGTGTGTTTCATAAAGAATTGCTCCAGTACCCGGCGCACGTCCTTTACCTCGTCAAGGGTATAATTTTGAAAACCGTCCTTTTCCCAGTCGAACCGCCCGAGGATGCCGGGGTCGACGCCGGACTCCTTTATCCACTCCACGAGGGCTCGGTTGGGAACGGCGAAACCGGGGCCGAGCCAGAAGTTATAGGCGACGCTGCCATCCTTGCATTCCCACAGCAGGGGCATTTTAATCATCCCGTCTTTAGACATAACCTTGACGCGCTCCCGGCCATCACGCGTGACGTTAATCTTTTGCAGCGCCCAGGGGAGTTTCGTCTCTATCGAGATGGCGAAAACTAGTCCCTGGTGGGATGACGCATCTACCTGCTGCCCCCGCCCTGTGAACCGCCGCTGGCAGAGGCCTATCATCGTACCGACGGCCCCGTTCATGGCGCCGATAAGGTGGGCATGGGGATAGCTGGGCGCCAGCGGAGGTCGGTCCGGCTCGCCGGTGATATACATGTAACCGGATAAAGCCCAGACCGCGAGGTTACGGTCATTGTAGTTTCTATACGGCCCCTTCTGTCCGAAACCGCTGATGGATGTGAGTATGATACCGGGATTAATCTGGCTCAGTATGCTATATCCCAGGCCGATTTTATCCAGGTAACCCGGGGCAAAAGACTCGATGACGACATCGGCAGTCTTTACCAGTCTTTTGAATACTTCCCGACCGTCCGCAGTTTCGATGTCCAGAGTAATGCTTCTCTTGTTGGCGTTGAAGGCGAACCAGTAAAGGCTTTTCTCCGGGTCGGGGATGTCATGGTAAAAGGGCCCCAGGCTGCGGGCAGGGTCTCCTCCTGGCCTCTCGATTTTTATTACGTCCGCTCCGAAGTCACCCAGGGCCTTGCCGCAGAGAAAACCCTTCTCGTTCGTCAGGTCGAGAATCCGATAGCAGCTGAGCATTGCCTGTCTTCCTTGGAGTAATTAAAATGCCCCCAATGGAAATCGAATCCATGTTACCGGCTTGAAAGGCCGATGTCCTAGGCCTCTAGACGATGGGGGCGCACGGTTAAGTATAGCAGATAACGCTCATACGGACAATATTTTCGGGGGAGGGCGTCATAGCTGGCTTAGCTTGCCTGGGAAGCGTCTCTGGTGTAGAATATTATATAGTGGATGAGTTTGTACGAGGTGACATAATATGCCTATTTACGAGTATGAATGCGGTCATTGCCGCCATCGTTTTGAGGTAAAGCAGGGCTTTAATGACAAACCTCAGGCGGAGTGCCCTCAATGTCATGGGAAAGCCCGGCGCGTCTTTCAACCCTCGCCGATTATATTTAAGGGAAGCGGTTTCTACGTTACCGATAGTCGGAAAAGCACGGGAGCGGAGAAGAGTAAAGGGGAACCGGAGAAGAGCAAGGGGGAATTGGGAAAGAGCAAAGGGGAACCGGGAAAGAGCAAAGGAGAATCGGAGAAGAGTAAAGGGGAATCGGAGACCAGCAAGAGTTCAAAGTGAAAGCACTGGTTCAGCGAGTCAGTAAAGCTTCGGTCAGCGTCGCCGGTGAAGAGGTCGGGATGATAGGGCGGGGACTGGTGGTTTTCCTCGGAGTAGCCGGCGGCGACACGGAAAGAGATGCGCAGTATTTGATGCAGAAAATCATCAACCTGCGCATTTTTGCTGATGCCGCCGAAAAGTTTAATCTCTCGTCCCTCGATATCAATGGTGAGCTTCTGCTGGTGAGCCAGTTTACGCTTCTGGCTGATACCCGTAAGGGACGCCGTCCCAGTTTCGTCGAAGCGGCGCCGCCTGAACAGGCTGAGGTTTTATTTAATTACGCCGTAGGATTGGCCCGTGACAGCGGCCTGAAAGTAGCTACCGGACGTTTTCAGCAGTCCATGCAGGTGGAAATCCATAATGACGGACCGGTAACAATCATGCTAGACAGCCGTGATAAGTTCGGTTAACCTTCTCCATAAGAGAGATTGTTTAGTAAAATTTCCCCGTCATTCCCGCGAAGCTTGTCCCGTACTTGATACGGGAGCGGGAATCCAGAACATATGATTGTCATTCCAGCGAAAGTTGGAATCCAGAATATCCATACTGTCATTCCAGCGAAAGCTGGAATCCAGAACACTTAATTGTCATTCTGAGTCATTCCGTTGAAGGACGAAGAATCCGAAGGGGGGAAGCAGTCTGGATGCCGATTCAATCGGCATGACATTTTAAACAATATCATCCATAAGACAGGCTTGACAGTACTATATATTTGGGGTATTATTACGAGTAATTGCAGTTGCATCTTGTTGTAATTACTGTAAAATAGTTGTATATTTAGCGTGGTTGTGGCGGTGGGGGCATTAATTTTTTTTAACATTTAAATGCAAACGGTTGCAATTGCATGAAATTGAAAATGTCGGAGGTGCCCCGTGCATATTCCGGATGGCTTTCTCAACGTGGCTACTATAGCTACTACCTACGTGGCATCAGCCGGCGGCGTTAGCTATGCCGTGAAAGAAGCCAATAGAAAGTTAAAGGAGAAACATATACCGTTGATGGGTGTAATGGCGGCTTTCATCTTCGCCGCCCAGATGCTCAATTTTCCTATCATCGGGGGTACTTCGGGACATCTTATCGGGGCGGCTCTGGCGGCGATTCTGCTGGGACCCTGGGCGGCGGTGCTGATAATGGCCTGTGTGCTCATCGCACAGTGTCTTATTTTTCAGGACGGCGGCCTGCTCGCTTTGGGGGCCAATATCTTTAACATGGGTATCGTAGCTACTTTCAGCGCCTATTTTCTCTATCGACTCAGCACTTCGGTGCTCGGCGACAGCAAAAAGGGCAGGTTAATCGGCGGTTTTATCGGGGCCTGGGTTTCGGTAGTCATGGCTTCCGTTGCCTGTGCCATTGAGCTGGCGCTATCGGGGGCATCACCCTGGGCGGTAGTCCTTCCGGCTATGGCCGGACTGCATGCCCTTATCGGTATCGGGGAGGGGCTGATAACCGGGGCGGCTCTCAGCCTCGTGATGGCTACCCGGGCTGACCTGTGGCAATTACAGAAAGTGTAGGAGGAACGGGACATGAAATGGTGGCATTATGCCCTGATAATAAGTTTACTGATAGCCGTTCTTTCGCCTCTGGCTTCATCTTCTCCCGATGGCCTGGAAAAGGTGGCCGAAAATAAGGGGTTCATCGGCCTGGCGCATAGCGCTCCCTTTCAGGTTATCGCCGACTACGTTTTTCCCGGTATCGAGAATGAGGCGGTGGCTACTATCCTGGCTGGACTGCTCGGTACTATCGTGATTTTTGGTGTCGTCTATGGCATCGGCTGGCTGATAAAATCGAGGCGGACGGAACGCGCCGGGTGAAGAATACCATGAAACATAGTTTTTTAGACCGGTACAGTGACCGCGATAGCTTTGTTCACCGGCTCGACCCCCGGACCAAGCTGGTGGCTGTGTTTCTTTTTATCCTGGCGGTAGCTTTAACGTCGCCGGTCATGTGGCCGGTGTTCGCCGCGTATTTCATTATCATCGCAACTTTAATTGTCCTTTCCGGCGTTCCGGTGCTTTATGTCCTGAAGCGCTCACTGGTCATCATACCTTTTGTCCTCTTGATTGCTATTTTTATCCCTTTCTTTAAAGAGGGGGAAGCCATTACCAGTTTTAATATATGGACGTGGCAGGTTACGGCGACGTATCACGGGCTTCAGGTCCTGGTTACTATTCTGCTAAAGGCATGGCTCTCCATTCTCAGTCTGATTTTGCTCACCTCGACGACGAAAATTACCGACCTTTTACGGGGGCTGGAGCAGTTGCGCCTGCCGAAGGTCATGGTGATGGTGCTTTCCTTCATGTACCGTTACATCTTCATTCTGACCGACGAGGTGATGCGGATGAAGCAGGCGCGGGACAGTCGCAACTTCGGGGGGAGCCGTCTGTGGCAGATTAAGACCATCGGTAACATGGCGGGCACTCTATTTATCCGCAGCTACGAGCGGGGCGAACGTGTCTATGACGCTATGTTGGCCCGCGGCTTCGATGGGCAGAGTCGGACTCTGCGCCATTTGAGCTTCGGACTTTCGGATTTATTGTTTGGCGTAAGCTTCGGTTTATTGGTTATTTTGACCTGTATCTTTAACTTCATACATTGATAATGTTAGTAATAGTTTGGTGTCATTCCCGCGAAAGCGGGAATCCAGTAATTTCATATTGTCATTCCAGCGAAGCTTGTCCCGTACTTGATACGGGAGCTGGAATCCAGAGGGGTTAAGAGGGGAGTTGGATTCTTGGGTCAAGCCTTCAGGCTGAATCAGACTGAAGCCCGAGAATGACGTTATTAAGTAATTTATTTAGGTAAGTAATGAAAACGGAAGAGGTTATCAGGATAGACAACTTATCGTACTCCTACCCGGATGGTCGGCGGGCGTTGACCGGTATTAACCTGACCGTATATCGGGGGGAATCTGTGGCCATCACCGGCCCCAATGGCGCCGGTAAATCGACGCTGCTCCTGCATCTGAACGGTATCCTTCGCAGCGAGGGTCAGGTCAGGGTCTTTTCCGAGCCGGTTACCGATAAAAATCTGAAAGAGGTCAGGCGGCGTGTCGGGCTGGTATTCCAGGACCCGGACGACCAGCTTTTTTCCGCCACCGTCTTTGATGATGTCGCCTTCGGGCCGATGAATCTGGGTTATTCCGAGGCCGAGGTCAGACAGGCGGTAACCAGCGCTCTGGAAAAGGTAGGTATGACCGGTTTTGAGCACCGCTCGTCTCATCACCTCAGCCTGGGCGAGAAGAAGCGTATCGCCATCGCTACCATCCTGTCGATGAGCCCGGAGGTTATGGTCCTGGATGAACCGACGAGCAACCTCGACCCTCAGGGTAAGTGGCTGTTGATTGAGCTTCTACGGAAGCTGCCGGTGACCAGGCTCATCGCCACGCACGACCTTGAGCTGGTGGCAGCCCTCTGCCAGAGGGTTGTGGTGCTTGACGGCGGGCGGATAGTGGCCGATGATACGGCCGAACAAATTCTGAATAATAAGTCTTTGCTTGAGGCTCATGGTCTGTCACGGCCGGCGGGACTTAAAGTAGCTTCAGAGTCTGGGATTCCATCTCGAGGCTGATGTCCAGGGCTTTGTAAGAATGGGTGAGAGCGCCGATGGAGATAATATCCACTCCGGTCATGGCTACCTGATGGACGTTAGCCAGCGTGATACCTCCCGAGGCTTCGAGCTTCGCTTGCCCGGCGACCATGCTTACTACCTGCCGTATTTCATTGGCGCTCATGTTATCCATCATGATGATGTCCGCCCCGGCTTTCAGGGCTTCGAGCGTTTCCCCGGTGCTGGTGACTTCCACCTCTAAGGTGATACCCGCCGGTGCATTCTGCCGGGCTTTCGCCACGATGTCTTTCAGACTCATGCCCATGGCGTGCAGCGCCGCGATGTGATTATCTTTAATTAAGACTGCATCTCCCAGGTGCATGCGGTGATTATGCCCCCCGCCCATGCGTACCGCATACTTTTCCAGCTGCCGCAGGCCGGGGGTGGTCTTGCGGGTATCGACGATTCTCGCATTTAGTCCCTTGGTTTCTTCTACGTAT
>Ga0315279_10010293_pt1 | contig 11018 bp, 14 predicted proteins | sample YL17G06_20_MG_FD_203694 | JGI IMG/M metagenome (GOLD analysis project Ga0315279, IMG submission 203694) | Sediment microbial communities from Yellowstone Lake, YNP, Wyoming, USA - YL17G06_20 | ecosystem: Environmental > Aquatic > Freshwater > Lake > Sediment | place: USA: Wyoming | collected...
ATTATATGTCCGACATCGGTTTTGGAACGCAAAGCGCGGAACGACGAGAGAAGATGAGTGCCGAAGACATCGAAACTCAGGAAAAGGATGGCGAGGCAATTAGTTGGCAACCGGAGGTCAACATCGTAATACTAGGCCATAGCCCAGAGTAACCTTTCAAACCATTACTGGTTCCGTCATACAGACTCCAATAAATTGGATGGCTTCCGTGAAGCCGTGTAAACTCGCATAAAGTTCATCGGGCTACCGGGCTGTACACAGGGCGGTGAAATCTGTCTGTGTTTCTTTCCTGCGTTGGATCGGCTGAATCTCCTCGTGTTGGTTGACTCTCCGGACGTGGAGGGGTTGGCTGCAGAACGGGCATACGGGCAGAAATACTCGGTGATTTAGGCGCAAATACAGGGGAAAATCAAAGGGGTGGTTGCAATTCGAACATCTGAACGCTGCAAACTGTCTCCTCTCTCACTCCTACCGGTACCCCATTTTGCTTTAAGCGTTACGAAAGGCAATCCACAGCACTGGAGCTGCCTTGCATCTTAGAACGCTGGCGGAGCGCTAGATGGGTGCCTATCTGAAACATTTGGCTGCGTGTAATGAGGGACCAGGCCCAAGGTTAGAGTCTAGTCCCACATCGATCGCAGTACAGCGAACCTGATTATGTCTTAGCAAGGTTTGAAAAGCAAATCACTCGTCAAAGTTGTATTGTGGTTCCAGTTTGTCTCCTAGAATGACTGCTGGCGCATGCCTGTCGCTCGTGCTTCTCCTCACTATTTTGGGCTTGGGATTATCGACGCCGCGTGCAGAGTCACAGTCTGCCCCTGGACTCTTTCAAATCGAGGGCGTGATTGTTACTGGAATCAATTTGGATGTCAAGACGGTCGACCTTCACATTGGATACCTCTTTGCGCTGGTAAACCGCCCATTCGAGGTTACCGTCTGGTATGCCTCATACGAACGAGGATTTGTACCGATGGCGGTGTACGGCGAGCCCATTCCGAACTCCAGCCCCGGGCATAGATGGATCTTCTATGACTGGCTGCCGAGATCTGTCGCCTTTACTACCATAGGTTTACTGCCAATTGACGTGAACCAATTTCCTTTCGAGAGTTATCATGCCGAGATCATTTTTGGCTTCAATGTCACTGGAGTTACAGCGACCAACAATGTCCCTGGAGTCTCGGTGTCGCTCGATCTCTCAGCGCAGGGAAAATGGAATGCCGCAGCGCACATTGAGAACACAACGCAAGCGAGACTCAGACTCCCCGGCCAGGACCAGTACATCAAAACCCATGGAATAGTCCGTTTCTTCAGTCTCATCGTCGAACTCAGCCATCCGCAAGGCTATTCGAGAAAAATGTCTATCCCCACATGGGGACCAATAGTGTTTATCTCCATGTTGTTTCTCTTCCAATTCCTCAAACCTAGGCGATTCGGAAGATCCGACCACGTTTCATTCTTCGTGGCAGTCGCGGTCTTTATGTTGGGATCCACGATTGTGACAAGGGACTTCACTCCGCCTGAGTTGACCTTGGCGGAATGCTTAGACCTGGTGATGGTTTCCTTTTACATGTTAGTACTGATGTTTGTCATCTACACTCGGAGATATGATCGCCAACAGTGACTTACGGCTGGACTAGGCTCTTGCGGTTATCTCTGTTAACCCGTTACCGAGGTTGCCATCCTTCGCTCCCACATGGTTTCGGAGTAATCCCCAGAAGAGAGACTTGAGTCACGCATGACGGTCAAGCCACGCGTGACAACAGCCGTCAGAGACTCAGAGTTTCGCCCCGCATTGATCGCAGTAAACCATGCCGGCCGCCGCCTGCCTGCCACACTGCCGGCAGTACACAACTGGCGTCGCGGGTCGCGTCATTGAAAGCGCTGCTTCTGGGGCAGGTGTCTTGGGCATGCTCGCTTGTTTTTGTCTCCCCTTGAACAATACGGCCGCTCCGGCTATCATGAACACGATTCCTACGAGCAAGAGCACAAAGAACGTTGCCGTTGTTTGGTCGCATGATGGAACATGTAGAAGGGCCGCTGCTGCCATGGTCTTTGCGCATACACCCGCCACAACTATTGCTGATGCTGCAAGGCTTAGCACGCCGACAATGACTAGGATTGAACCGACAATACCATTGATTGTTTTCAATTATCTCTCACCTCCCTCAATATTCTCATCGCGGTCACGGTCTAGGCGTTTGCTTTCACCCTGAATTCGACGTCGCTGGCAGCGGCCTCCACGATCTCAACGATTCGTTCCCGTATGATTCGAGATGCGGTGCCATGCTTCTCTTTGCGAGAGAGCGTGAGGCAGTATCCGAGGCCTTCCAGGACGCCCGCGGTATGATCATTCATTCCAAAGTTCACCTCCCAAAGATGTTATCAAAAGGAGCCTGTCGTCCCGAGTTCCACAGGAGCGCCGAGAGTATACTTAAGCCGTGTCGGACCAGGTTGTCATATTCATCAAATTCCACACGTCGGTACAACGCCGGCATAGTACCCATACAACACGATAGAACACCGCGACAAATTCGCTCACGACTCTTCTCAGGTTAAGCCGTCACAACATGCAATCCATATGGCTACTCGAAGGGATTCAACATTCCACTCCGGATCATTCTGTCGTACTCTTCGTCTGAGATAAACCACCACTTGAGCGTGTTATGAGTCGGATCGAACATGCAGTCAACCATATATGCACAAAACAGGTCGAGAGCTGCTCTAGCAAACTCCAGATCACAGTGACCACAATCGATTTCGCTGCCCAATAGATCCGCTACACGCCTAACCCGAGACGCGTCCGGGCTACGTTTCATTCGTGCGGTGGGCATTACCAGGTGTTCCGTCTCCTGATCTAATACCCGCCGATAACCGTGGTATCATGTTTCGATCGAAAAATCCCGTCGTTTAATTCAGGCTGTGAGCCTGATTAAAAATGCAGAAATCCGTTTTATTGGAATTCAATCATAGATGCGTTTAAATCATCAGTATAACCCGTAAGGTATCTTACTGGCGGCTCTTAGGGATAACCCAGTCGTGCAGGCCGCGAAAGGTGGCCAAAATGGCATGGCTGATCTTTGATTGATCCGCTCCACGGCCCCTCGGGTGGCTGTTCTTCCACGTGAGACGTTGAAAACTCTCAGCCGCGAAGAGTCTGTAATCGAGCGCCCGCATTAACCTCAGAATCCTAACGGATGCGTTTTCCTTGTCTGATAGGCCTCCCTCTAGCATAGCGGACGCTCGGGACAAGGATAGCGACCGATGCTGTGAGAACCCGCAAGTACGGGTTGATCCGGTCACCGGGGAACTACACTGCGAGAATTGCGGAACGGTCCAACCAGACAGCTCTGGTCTTATTGACGGTCCGGGATTCGGTCCAGATATTTGGCGTGAACATCGCCGACTACAGGCGCGCCTACTGAAACTGGAGAATTTCATAGCGTCGTCGCAGTCCTTGAAATGCAGGGAAATCATAAACGGCAAGCAGTGCGGCAGGCCGATTTTCAGGAGTGGACGCGGGCCAGCGCCCAAGCGTTGCAAAGAATGTGAGAAGCGTCGCAATCGTGACAAGGTTGCTGCTTGGCGTGAGAAGAAGCCGGAAGCCTGGCTTGAAATCCGTGAAAGGTATGAGGTTAGGAAGAATCCGGGGTGCGCCGCTGCAATCCATCAGAAATACGCTGCCAAGAGGAAACTGACACACGCCGAACGATAACCTGGTTATCCGGACAAGCTGGTAGGTGATACGTGTTGGCAATGGAACTGAAACGACAGGCGTCGGACCTAGACGTGAAGATCACGACGATCAAAGGGAAACTCCGGCAGCTTACTCAGCGCCGCGATGCGGTAGAACCTAACACTTCTCTAGCCGAGATTGAGACAATTATCAACGAAATCAAGAGCTCCGAAGCCAACCTTGAGAAGCTCCAGCTCCTGAGGATGGCCGTACAGAAGCCGCTCAACAACTACGCAAACAACGCACCTAAGGCACCTCCTCTGATCACACGCGTGAAGGCTACGCATGATCATGCCCGCGGAGTCTACGCCCGGTTTCTGAAGCATCAAGAAGTAACCGCTGCTGACGTGAAGGAACTGAACGGCGACAACGAGACAATGAGCGGCCTAGCAAAGGAATTCTACAATCTTGTGGGCGAAGACATGAACCTGCCTTTCCCAATTAGGTGTCCTCAGGCCGAAGCGTTCGCGGCTGCCGAACCCATCAAGCCTGATGCATACCCGGCGTGGACTTTTATCAGTGAGTCAGCGCTAGCAGCCAAACACAAAGAGGAACTCGACAAGAAACTGGAACAACATGAAATACGATTGAAGTTGGCCGAGTCACTAGCCCCGATGTGTGTCAGGTGTGCAAGAGCAAACCTGGAAACGAAGATGATTGTGGACCGCCGTTCCGGCAGGCGTGATACGCCGGGAGAGAGCCTCTCGCATGGCCAGTGGTATCTGGTCTGCCCGAAGTGCGGCGCGATTCAGACAATACCGATACCGGAGACGCGCAATCGAGACCAAGTGGTTTCAATCGCGTCCGGTTCCGCCAAGCCACGGACCAAGGTGCGTCATCCAGATTTCTAACATGTGGGAAACGAAGGTGGAGTGAGGCGCTTGAGTTCAGAAGAAATACACGGCATGGTTCGGATGATTGTCAGAGCGCAGGAGCATGTTGGCATGCTTCTCGAGAAGATCGAGCGACTCGGTGAAGCTAAGGCGGGCGTTGATCTCAGCCCAGCGCTAGCCTTTGTAAGCCATCCCATCCAGATCCCGGAGGCTTGGACCGCTCCCTCAGATGAACGAGTCACAGCCGAAGAAATACAAAAAAAACATGATGAGTGGAAGGCCTACAATAGAGCATTCACAAGGGCCAATCAACTCGCGCCACCATGCCCGTCTTGCAGCGCAAAGATGCACGTCGACACTGAATCGGGTAAACGGGACAGGCCGGGAGCAGGCGTGATCGATGGTGACTGGCTTTTCACATGCCCCAAAGGCTGCGGAGTCTTCCCTGGAACGCTGATGGAGGCGAAGATCGTTGAAACGGAGGGACCTTGCTGACTTGACGGAAATCAAGCGTTACACCGGGGCGGGTGGAAAACCAATGGTCCTCTATGACGATGGCGAGTTCGTTGTGGTCTGGGAGGAGAAGTCGCCTCCGCAGAGCGGGCCGGTGACAGCCAACGCATCGCATGATCTGCCCGGCAGCCGGTTCAATCCCATGGAGTCAACGATAGGCGACCTTGTCGACGTCGACCGGAAGGTTGCCGCTTCGCAAGAACTCCCGAATCCTCCTCAGCCGGCAACGGGTGTCGGTGATCTTGCCGGTCAGAAGCTGCATGATTGGCAAGAACCGCTCGCAGGGAAAAGTGGAGTTGGAGATCTTGTTGGCCAACCAGTCAGAGCGGCCACTGGAGCGACCGCTTGGGATACAGCCGACACACCTGACGATTGCTTCGCAATCGTACCAGACGCGGCGAGGGGACCGCGTGGAAATAAGTCTCTGCGGAAACTTCCACTAGTGTCCGTGGAGAGGAAGCAGTTTGATCCAGTCATCGTGAGGAACGCCCTAACAGCGTTTAAGGACGCTGATTTACTCCTCAGTGGAACCGGCGTAGCGAAGGATGATGCGCTGCGAAAGATTTGTTCCGCCGCGCGGGAACTCGGTATCGACAGTCCGCTCTGCATGGGCATGGACTGGTCCAGGTCGGTTAACGTGTCACCTGTACTTCGTGCCGCGTCTGCTACCAGTCGCTTCGATCCAATGCAACCAACGGTGGGCGACCTGGTCGGCAGCAAGGCTGTGGATGCCGCTGCAAGTGCTCCTCCGGTGGTGCGTCGAATTGATGGGCGATTCGATCCAATGCAGCCGACAGTCGGCGACTTGAGCGTTCGTGGTCACACCTCCATGAGGACTGTCAACATAGAGCCAGGCGATATCACTGTGCACCCTCGAAGGGTACGGATGTGTTCGCGTTAATGACATCGGAATCCGCGCGTCCCTTCGCCGGGCGGGTTCACTCAGCGAGAAAGCGCTCTGGAGGGCGGCGCGACACCGATGCCCTCCCAGCCTCCACCTCCGAGCGAATCCGTGTATTGGGAACCACCGTTCAACAGTTGACTGCTCAGCTCCATGAGGAACGAGTTCAGGCGATCTTGGACTTGCGCTTCGCCGGTGGGCTCGTATCTCAGAAGGAGCGAAGCGAATCATATGACGGTCTCGCCAAACTTCCCAATGAAGCACTCGATATGCTCCGGGGAGATCTCGTGAACATACTCGCTCGAATCAGCAACTCGCTCATCCAAGCAGAAGCATCTGCCACACGTGGAGGTGTATCATACATTGGTTAAACTCACCAAGAGGATGATAACGCCGAAGACAACAACCCTCAAACTGAAACTGCGAGCCACAGGGGAAGAAGTCGATACCGAAGTCAAACTACTGCATGTAATACAAGTCGGTCAGTTTTTCCGTGAAGCAGGAATCAAAACACAGAAGGAGGCTCAGCGGCTCTGCAAGGTCGCTGGCATGGAGATCATGCCTGTTTTCGAGCGGATGGCGGCTGAGGCTTTGTCGATTAAGGAGCGCTGGACCGTCGACGACGTCAGGAACGCGTTCGATATTGAGGAACTTGTGAAGATCGTCAACGTCGCCGTCACCACGCATCCTCAGGACTTGAAGACGCCCGGCGCATCGCAGGCCTATGGATAGGTGAGAAGAATGTCTGAGCGCTCGCTCGGAAGCGTAGTCGTTGCCATCAAGGCGGTCGACGAAGCTTCATCCATAATGGATCGGATTCGAGCGTCATGCGGTGTTCTAGGCAACACTCTGGGCGACCTCGGTGGCGGCTTCGCGTCGGTCGGAAGCGTTGTCTCAGGCTTCGCAGGCGCGGGTGTCGCAGGAGCGGCCACGGCCGCTCTCGGCGAAGTCATCAAAGGTCTGAAGTGGAGCATCAGCGAGGCCGGCGCGTCGGAACAGGCTTTCAAGAACCTCGCGGATGCTGTGACTCGTAGCGGGACGTCCTGGACAAGCGTTGAAGGCAAGACGCGTGACTATCTCTCGCAACTGCAACGTACAACTGTCTATTCTGATGAAGCACTCGCAGGTATAGTCGAGCGGCTTCTCACTTTCGGCATGACTTACGATCAAGCCATGGGTGCAGCCGGGGCTGCGTTGGATCTCGCGGCTGCGAAACATATGGACTTGCAGAGCGCGGCTGATGTCATGGGCAAGGCCTTCATGGGCAACGCCTCGATCCTGAAACGGTACGGCATCGAAGTCGACGCGTCAAAGGACAGTTCGGTTGTTTTCTCTGAAGCTCTCGCTAAGGTGAACGAGCAGTTCGGTGGCGCGGCGCAGGAGCAAGCGAAGACCTACGTTGGTATCCAAGAGCGGCTGAAGAACGCAACCAGTGAAGTCGGTGAGAAGATCGGTGGGATGCTTCTACCTGCTCTTGCTTCTCTCACGGAGGGGTTCATTCCTGTTGTCAATGGCGTTGGCGAAGTAGTCGGTGCTTACCAATCATGGGCTGCTGAGGTTGAGAAGACGGCGCCCGCTTGGCTTAAGACATCAACGTACTTGAATGCGCTGTCGGGCTACATGCAGGATCTCTGGAAATTCATACAGGACACTTTTGGGCCGGCACTTCAAGAACTCGGGGCAGCCTTCAAGGAACTCGGGGATGCGCTCTCACCAATCGGTGAGGCTATCCAAGAACTGATGAGTGTTTTCGGCGACACGAGCGGCATGGACCTTTTCAAAGGAATGCTCATGGTGCTCGTCATCAACATACGAGCAATCGCTGAGATCATCAAGGAAGTTTCGCCCTACATCAAAGCATTCGCGCAAGCCTTCAGAGATGCAGCTGACTTCGTGACGCCGATACTTACGCAGGTCGTGGGTGCAGTCCGGACTTTCGCGGAAGATCTTCGATCGGTCTTTCAAGCGTTCTACACTTGGCTTGTCGGCGGTTCGCTCTGGACTGACCTCTGGAATCGTGTCTTGGCTGTCACAAGTCAGATGATTGGACAACTACTCGCAGATCTGAGTATGAAACTGTTCTCGCCAATGCAGACCGCATTCACGAATGCTCTGCAGCAGGTTCACAGCACATGGAGCACAGGTTGGCAGACAGTTCAGACAACCTTCGACACTATCACGAGCCAAGTCCAGGCCAATCTAAACACGCGACTGAACACGATGATCGCGGATCTCCGCGACAGCACGAATCAATATGCGCCCACGGCTGCCTTTGCGCTTCAGGGAATGCAGAACACCATGAACGGGGTCATGGCTCTGATTCGCGGCGACTGGCAGGGCGCACTAACCTCGCTGCAGAATGCCCTCAACTCATACTGGCAGGCCGCTCAAAGCGCAACCACAACAGCATTCGCTGTGTTGCAAGGTCTCTTCACTGGCGGAATGGGCGCTATACGCGGAATCCTAGACGCTGCTATCGCAGGAATGGAAGCCATCTGGACCGCCTTCATAGGATTCATGTCGCAAGGGCTCGGGCAACTCCAAGGCATCTTGGGTGCTGCCTCAGCCTCAGTGACGTCAACAGTCGCTACGATGCAAACCGCAGCGGGCAATGCCGTATCAGGCATCCAAGCAACACTTTCTGGGGCTTGGAACGCGATTACACAGGGCGCTCAAAGTCTCTGGGATGCACTTGTTGGTCACTCGATCTGGACGGACATGCTTGATGAGATGCAAGCCCAAACCGCCTCCGCGCTTGGAAACATTCTCGGCAACTTCCAAGGAACCTTCGGCAATGTCGCTCTCTCCGTGCCAACGATGCCTGTTCAGACGAGCCTGAGGCAGACAATCACCACACCTGCTCCCACGCCTTCGCCTAGCGTTCAATCAATCACGATTCCGATTACGGTGACGCTTGACAGCCAAGTGATCACGAAGAGCGTGAAGAAGATCCTGATCGATGAACGTCATTATCGAGAGAGGGGCTAGCGGAATGTCAGGCTGGTCCGTGAAGATTATTTCTGACACTGTGAGCAACGGCGGATTACGCTTCATACAACGAGTTCGGCACATGGAGGATGCTGCCGCAGCCATTCATCCGACCCGCCCTCGATGCGAACCAGCAGAGGATCCTCGACGCGCTCCTTGTTGGGTGCATGAGTGCGCTCGGCGTATGAGATGGTGACAGCCTATGACGACCACAACGAGCACCACACGCCTAGAAGCAATACCGGACAAAACCATCACGCTCGAATTACAGGCGCAGGATTGGGATCTATTGAGAAGCGAGCATGAACGACTCTCACGCGATGCGAACCCAGCGCTCGCATGGAACCGATTCCTCCACGAATGCGTTGCCATAGGGCTCGATCGGCTTCAGCGAATGTCCCCTTTGGAGGTGTTTGAACTCGTTGACCGACTTGAAACCTGACGACAACATACGCTCGTCCTCAGACAATTCGGAGCCGCACGAGCGGAGAAAGTACAGTAAGACTCATTTTGAGCGCTACGCGGAAGCCCGCCTCAAACTCGACTATGCGATCCTCAGGTTTCCGAAGAGCGAGGTCGCGTTCAAGACGCAGGATCAGGATCCTCGGGTCTGGTTCACTGCGAAGCATATCCCGGAACGAGCGCAAGTGGCGCTTCACCTGCGCATGCCTGTTAAGGACGAGCGGAACCAGCTGACTGACTTTCTAGACTTCGACATCTACTTCCCGAAAGACCAACTCGCAGAAATGATGAAGGTACTCACTCAACCGGCCAATAACGAGCGTGTAATGAAACTCCAGTCCATGACATTCACGCGCCGGCACCTTGAACATACGCTTCGTGAATATCTTGCCGGGCGCTCGCCGAGACCAGGCCCCGTGAGGGCTCGCATCCGCCGGCACAGGGAAGGCAAGAACGGATGAGCGTAGTGAGCGATGATGGAGCGGAAGGCAGCGAGCGACGTGAAGCCCTCCAACTCCATTCCATACGCCTCAGACGAGGCCAGATCACGTTTCTGAAAACGCTTCAGAACGCGAGCGAGTGGGTTCGCTGCGCCATAGATGAGAAACGTATGCGAGAGCCCGCTGCGTCGACGGAGAACCGGGTCATTCTGCTCAGCCAAGAAATCAAGGATGCGAGGAATCAAGTCGAAGCGCTCAAGATGAGCGCAAACTATCTTGAAGCCAAACGCGAGGTGCAGGAATTACAGGGGCAACAAGAATCGCTTGAGGAGCCGATGGTGACGCTTCGAAACATGAACGAGCGCCCTGAGTATCTAATGCCTAGAGAGACGCCTATCCGAAATGGAGGCGGCACAACAGTTGGAACCATGTTCTCCGTGGCGATCCCCAACCTTGAGGGCGGCCAAGAGAAAGTGCAAGCCGAGACGCGTGATGAACTCCTGAAGAATGTCCAAACGAAGACTGCCCAGAACCTGACCGAGCTCGCGATGAGGAAGAGCATTCTCTCCCAAGAAGAAGCAAAAGCCAGAATTATCATCAATGGCTTCGAAGAAGAGATACGAGCGCTCGAAACGAAGCACCACAGTCTCGAGGAGGAGCTTCTGCGAGCCGGCAGCGCAACCGAAGCAGCCGCCGTACCTTGAGGCCAAAGTGGCAGCAGTGGCAACAGTGGCAGCCCTTGGTAGGCCCCTATCATCTGCGCCTTCCCGTCATACTGTATTACGTCATACGGCGCCCGCTCATCCTGGTCAACGCAGTCGACCTCTATCGGGTCGTGAATCTTGAGTTTGCGCAATATCCCTAGGGATTATTGTTATTGTGCATTTCAGCCTCTTTCTGCAGTTTAAGATTTGTTTGAGCAGCGGATTCCGAATCCGCTGGTTCATTGAGCGCGCTTGCGGTATCCACGTCTGAAACAAGGCTGTAGACCATCATACCTATGAGCCGTTCAGGGGTAGACCATCGGAGATGCCAGCGAAGACGTTTTCTGGTGCTTTTTGCATTTTGGCCGCTATTTGACTCCTCGATTCCGCATCGAGGAGATGATTAGTGATATTCTCCAGTTCTAAACCCGAAATAGCACTATA
>Ga0315279_10010295_pt1 | contig 11015 bp, 10 predicted proteins | sample YL17G06_20_MG_FD_203694 | JGI IMG/M metagenome (GOLD analysis project Ga0315279, IMG submission 203694) | Sediment microbial communities from Yellowstone Lake, YNP, Wyoming, USA - YL17G06_20 | ecosystem: Environmental > Aquatic > Freshwater > Lake > Sediment | place: USA: Wyoming | collected...
CGCCGGTTCTTGAGTTCGTCCACACACATTGATTCGCTTTCCAGCGCGACACCTGTATGTGTCGCGCTCCGCTACAGACTTTGCCACTGGGGACGGGTGCCATCATGACCGCCCGATCTCCATACGGAGGACCGACATGATTGCCAACCACAATCACCGCCGTCTCTGGCTGTGGATTGCGGCCGCGCTTGCAGGAGCGCTGCAAGGGGCTTCCTCTTGTGCGGCCGAACAACGCGAGGAAGTCGAAACCATGAAGCGACAGATCGAGGCCCTGCAGAAGCAGATGGCCGACGTCATCCAGGTAAATCAGGAGAAACAGAAACGGATCGAAACGCTGGAGCAGCAGGTCAAGTCCCTGCAAGAAGCGCCGCGAGCCGCGAAGATCGAGAGTTCCTTGGACAAAGCCTTGGCGAAACTGGACGCGGCCAGCGAATCGAAGGCCAGAGCCGGCTCGCCGCTGTTGAGCTACAGCGCCACGGCGCCCCGCGCTTCAACCGGCGCGATACGCTTGGCGGACGTGTCAGTGGACATGCTGATGGCGGGCGGCACGTCTACTGCAAACGAGGACCAACTTCATCCGAATCTGCAGGGCGGCTGCCACGATCCGAAGAAGCGCGGCTTCACCATACAGCAGACGGAACTCTCGTTCTCGGGCGCCGTTGACCCGTACTTCAACTTCGAAAGCCACATGGTGGCGACGCACCACCCCATCACAGGCGAAACGGGCCTAGAGTTGGAGGAGGCATACGCGACGACCACCTCCATGCCGTTCGGCTTGCAGATGAAGGCAGGCCACTTTCTGACCGAGTTCGGCCGCATGAACCCCACGCATCCGCACACATGGACCTATCTGGACCAGGCGATCATCAACTCGCGCCTGTTTGGCGGCGACGGCCTGCGCAATCCCGGCGCTCGCGTGAGTTGGCTGGCTCCCGCTCCGTGGTTCTCGCTGCTCTATGTTGGCGCACAAAACGCCACCGGCGAGACCGCGGTGAGCTTTATCGGGAATGAAGCCATCGGCGGGCGGCCTGTTGATGCACGGCGGGTTCACCATGGTGACGACCTGCTATACACCGCTCGATGGGAGAATTCAGTCAACCTGAGCGAAACGCTGACGACGCTGTTCGGTGTCTCGGGCCTGCATGGACCCAACAACACCGGTCCAAGTGGCGAAACCTGGATTGGTGGTTTGGACTTTATGTTCAAGTGGCGCCCGCCAGATACCACCAGCACGGGCCATTTTGTCACGTGGCGAACCGAATTGATGGGCCGCAATTACATTGCGGATCGTTTCGAGAATGAGGCGGGCGTGGTGCCTTCTGGGACGGTCCGCGACTGGGGCTTCTATAGCCAGGTTGAGGCCGGCATCAGCAGAAGCTGGTCGGCGGCCTTGCGCTTTGACTATGCCACGGGTACAGGGCCGGACTACTCGGTTGGCGAGGATGACGTTGCCCGCGTGAGCAGGCAACTCGACCCGCTCCGCGATACGCGCTGGCGGCTCTCGCCGCTCCTCAACTGGCGGCTCTCGGAGTTCTCGCGCGTGCGCTTCCAGTACAACCTGGACCGTGCGGACCATCTTAGAAACGTGAGCGGCCACGACGACCCGTACGCTCATTCCCTGTGGATGGGCCTAGAAGTCATGATTGGCGCACATCCGGCGCACAACTACTGAGAACACATCCAAACAAGGAGACATGGAGATGCGTTTACATTCGTTGAGTCATTTGCTCTGCGTCGCCGTTGGCCTGGCCGCCATCGGCGATGCGCGCGTCCACGCAGAAAACGGTGAGCCCCTCAAAGTGGTGGCGACCGTTCCGGACTTAGGCGACCTGGTAAGGCGGGTTGGCGGCGATCAGGTCGTGGTGACAGTGCTGGTGAAGGGCGCGGAAGATCCGCACTTCGCGGAAGCCAAGCCCAGTTTCGTCAAGGAACTGAGCAGGGCGGATATGTTTGTCCAGGTGGGCATGGAACTGGAGACCGGTTACGCGCCGGTGCTCATCAAGGGCGCGAATAACGCCCGGATTCTGCCGGGCGCGAAGGGATGGGTCGAAGTCGCCGAGGTCATCACGCCGCTGGAAGTCCCGACGGGAACGGTTGACCGTTCCATGGGCGATGTGCATCCCTTCGGCAACCCGCACTTCCTGCTGGACCCGCTCGACGGATTGAAGGTGGCGCGGCTTCTCGCCGAGAGGCTGAGTGCATTGCGGCCCGGCAAGAAGGCGTACTTCGACGAGAACCTGGCGGCGTTCCAGAAGAAGATCGGCGTTCTTCTGGTGGGCGAGAAACTCGCGGCCAAGTACGACTTCGAGAAACTGGCGTTGCTGTACGAACGGGGAGGACTTGGGGCGTTTCTCAAGGAGCAGGGCGAGGAGAAGCTGCTGGGCGGCTGGCTAGGCCAACTACTGCCGCACTATGGCGCGAAAGCAGTGGGCGATCACAACCTTTGGCCGTACTTCGCGCAGCGTTTCGGTATCCGCCTGGTCGGCTATCTGGAACCGAAGCCGGGCGTGCAACCTTCGACCAAGTACCTTGCCGAAATGGTGAACACGATGAAGGCCGAGAACGTGACGCTGCTCCTGCGCAGTCCGTATTTCGACGAGAAGCACAGCCGGTTCGTTGCTGACAAGTCCGGCGCCAAGGTTGTCGTGATGGCACATCAAGTCGGCTGCGTGGAGGGCGCGAACGACTATCTGGCGATGGTCCAGTACAACGTGTTGAGGCTCGCGGCGGCGCTGGAGGGCAAGCAATGAACCGCGCCGATGACGAACAGACTCTGGTATTGAAGGCGGCGGACCTGACGCTCGGCTACGGGCGCCAGGTCGTCCTGCAACATGTGAACCTGACAGTCCGGCGCGGCGAGGTTTGGTTCTGCCTGGGACCTAATGGCAGTGGCAAGAGCACGTATATACGGGCTGTGCTCGGCCTACTGCACCCGCAAGCCGGCGAATTGTGGTCTCATCCCGAACTGGCACAGCACAGCCGCATTGGATTCGTGCCGCAACGCTGCGATCCTAATCCATCGCTGCCCGTCACTGTCCGGGAGTTTGTCGAACTGGGTCTGGTCGGCTTGCGGGCAAGCCGTGTGCACAGGCACGCATGGCTCCAGGGCGCCCTGGCAAAGGTCGGTCTTGGAGAGATGCGCATGCGGGACTACTGGTCGTTATCAGGCGGCCAGCGCCAGCGCGTGCTGCTGGCGCGTGCCCTGATTCGTCAGCCGACCTTGCTGATCCTCGACGAACCGACCAACGGGCTCGACTGGCCCGCGGAGGAAGACTTGCTCAACGCCTTGGCCCAGGTAAACCGAGACGAGGGGCTGACGGTGTTGCTCGTGACCCACGACGTACCCGTGGCAGCGCGGTATGCGAGCCACGTGGCGCTCTTCCAGAACGGTTCAGTGATCGCTGGTACGGCGGCATTATTGACACCCGAGAACCTGGCCCTCACATACGGCAGGGAAGCGGCAGCCGCTCACGCACTCCTGGGTAGAGAGAATAGGAATGCTGCACACACTGCATGACATCGTGACCGAGTTCCTGTCGTCGTGGAGCTTGTTCTCCGACATGTATCTGGCGGGTTGGCTCATTGCCGGGACACTTGCGCTCGCCGGCGTGCTGGTTGTAGCGCGCGATCAGGTGTTCCTTGGCGCGGCGGTGGCGCAGTCGTCAACACTGGGCATTGCGATTGCGTTGTGGCTGGAAAGTACGCTGCTGCTTGAACACAGCACGCTGACTCATACGCTGCTTAGTCCCGGCGTACTGGCCGTAATCTGCGCAGTCCTGGCGGCGACACTCACACGGGGTTCACGTGAGGCCGGCCGGGAAAGTAACGAAGCCATCACGGGCTGGGTTTTCCTGCTGTCCGCAAGCGGGTCCGTGCTGATCGTTGCTAAGAGTCCGCACGGGCTGGACGAGATACAGAAGCTGCTATCGTCCACGATTCTGGGGGCTTCGGCAACGGATGTGTGGCTGTTTGCGGTGCTCTTTGCAGCGACCACAGTGGGACTGCTGCTATGCTGGCGCAGGCTGCTCCTGCTGACGCTCGATCCGCCGATGGCGACGGCAGTCGGCATGCGCACCGAGTTGTGGTCGTTCGGCATGAGCGTCTGTCTGGGCCTTATTGTGGGCCTGACGCTCCGCGCTTCCGGACTGCTCTACACGTTTGGCTGCCTCGTGCTCCCGGCACTCTGCGCCAAGAGCCTATGCCGCGAGGTGCGCGCAATGTTCCTGCTTGCGCCGGTTATCGCTGTGGGCACGGCGCTCCTTGGCTTCGTCCTAGCCAACTACTATGATTACCCGCCGACACAGGCGACAGTGGCGCTGCAGTGCCTGCTGCTGTGCGGCAGTTGGGGCTGGTCTCGTTTCCGTAAGCACCGGCGCAACTGAAGCGGTGCCTGTGAGATAGTGTGTGCGTCGGGAGGTCTCAAAGCATGGCTGCAACGTCCCCTTTTCGCATCACAACTGTTGTGGAGAACTCCTCGGACACGGAGGCACTGCTCAGCGAGCACGGCGTGGCGTTCTGGATTGAGCGTGCCGGCAAGAGCATTCTCTTCGACACAGGCCAAGGCAAGACCCTCGTTGCCAACGCGCGACAACTGTGCATGCCGCTGGCGACTGTGGATAAGGTCGTCCTTAGCCACGGCCATTGGGATCACGCCGGCGGACTCGCGCCGCTGTTCGAGTCCGGAGCGCGTCCGCACGTCTTCCTGCATCCTGACACACTCATGTCTCGCTACTCCAAGTGGCACAAGCCCCCAGAAGAGCCGATCAGCATGCCGAAAGCGATTGAGCAGGCGCTGCATGAGCGCGCCCAAGGGATCACGTGGACAAAAGGGCCGGTCGAAGTTGATGAGGGAATCTGGGTGACCGGACCGATACCGCGGCGAACAACATACGAGGACACAGGCGGGCCTTTCTACCAGGATGCCGGATTCACCCAACCGGACCTGATCCAAGACGACCAGGCGCTCTGGCTCGAATCCAAGGCGGGCGTCGTGGTATTGCTCGGCTGCGCGCATGCGGGCGTGGTCAACACGTTGAACTACATCGTGGAACTGACTGGCGAGACTTCCATCCACGCCGTAATCGGCGGCATGCACCTGCTGCGAGCGAAGCGCCCGCGCCTGGACGCGACGCTGGAGGCCCTGCGGAAGTATCAGGTGCAGTTGGTGGCGCCTGCGCATTGCACAGGCGAACGCGCCATTGCGTTCCTCCGCGAAAACCTGGGAGAGGCATGCCGGCCTTGCAGGGCCGGCATGAGGTTTGAGTTCTGAGGGCATACCGAGTTAATCAGCATGCGGAGGCATCATGCGACTGACGCGTGAGACGACAAGGGAGTTGTGCCTGGAGACCGCTATCTTCGCCGCCTGTGCCGCGGAGATCGCGCTGTGTCACGGCAGTCCCCTGCTGCTTACGGGCGTGCTCATCGCGACTGGCGCTGTCCTTGGCGCAAGCTTCTGGCGCAGGATCCCTGTCATCATCCTCTATCTCATCGGCGCGATCCTGGGACCACTGGGTGAGACGATCGGCGTGCGTTCCGGCGCGTGGCAGTACTCGAGCCCGATGTTCCTAGGCATTCCGTTATGGTTGCCTTTCGCGTGGGGCGCGATGACCGTGCTCATCAGAGCCGTTTCGGATACGATAACGAAGATGGCGAACCATCAACATTCCTCGCCGGCGGACTCTCCGAAGCAAGCGGCAGTTCCGCAAATAACAGCTCGACTTGTAGGCCACGTGGGAGCCGCTACAACTAACGCGGCCAAGGCAACGTAGGAACAGCACTTGGTGGAAGGAGGCAGCATGAACCGTTGCGAATTCGTCAAGCTCGGCACGGGTGGCCTTGTGGCGCTCGTGGCCGCCGCGAGAGCCGCTAAGAGCGAGGACGTGCCGGCAGGCCCGGCCAAGGCCGTGGATGCCGAGAAGCTTGTGGGGAACGCGCACAAGCACTTCATCCCGGGGAAACTCACCTGCAGCGAGGCGCTGGTGCTGGCAGGCACCGAGGCGAGCGGCGTGAAGGGCGACATGCTGGCGGAGGCCGCGCTGGGGCTCTGCGGTGGCGTGGGTTTCCAGGGCAGGGTCTGCGGCGCGATCACCGGTGCCGCGATGGTGATCTCGCTGGCAGTGGCAGCCAAGGAGAAGGACTACAAGAAGAGAAAGCTCCAGACCGCAACGTCGGTTGGCCGGCTGTGCCAGGCCTTTGAGAAGGAGGCCGGCTCCGCCGACTGCCGCAAGATCACCGGTCTGGACCTGACGACGCCCGAGGGACGGAAGGCCCTGGAGGAGCGCGTCAAGGAGGAGAAGTGCTCTGGCTGCGTCAAACTCGCCGCGCGGCTCTTGGCCGAGGAACTGAAGAAGACCTGATCCTCGCATGGTTCATCGCCACAAGAGCCGTCGGCGTCGCTTGTCTCGAGCGACACCTTACTAATCGCGCGTGAACATCCGCACCGGGATAACGTAGGCACTGGTCAAGCCAGTCCGTGGGAAATCGGCTTCCGCGAAGAACTTCCGGATTGACGCATTCTGCAATTCACATTCCATCTTCTTGAGGCACTCGATTTTCAGTGGCTTGCCGCCCTCTGGCGAAACATGGATGCGCCATTCGCTGCAGCCTTCACAAGGAGATCCGTGCCGGCACAAACCTTGGCGGCAGGCCCGTGGGTACACCGGCTTCCCCGCCAAACGGAGCTGCTGCAAGGCTGTCTGCGGAGACGTTGTGCTCGCAACACCGCCGAAGCCGGCGCCCGTACCGCCTGGTCCCATGCCTGAGCCCTTACCTGAACCGCTGTGACCGCTGCCCGTGCCATCACCGAAACCATCACCGCTACCGACACCAATGCCTGAGCCACAACCGCCTTCGCCATCAGTGGGGCCGCTGGTACCACCGCCCTTGCCAGAGCCGGTCTCGGAACCAGGACCGCCGCCGGCAGCAAGCGGCCCAGCGTCCAATGCAGTATCTGGTGCTGCAACAATATGGACGGGCCTCTGAGTCGCGGGTAGCGGCGGGGTGACAAGGGCTTGCAGCCAGTGGCGCGAGGGCAAGCTACAGCGGCTTGCCGCCGCAATGGGAGGTGGATTCGCAGACGGCGCAAGCAATGCTGCTACGGCATCCGTCATGGGTTCTTGTCGCGCGTGATAACGAGCCGGAGCCGACGGTCCCGAGTCCAGTTCCGCTGGCGATTCCTCCAGGGCTGCGATTGCCACCAGCGCGTTCTCCGGGTTGCCAGTACAACGGCCCGCACCGCTGGCAGCGTTGAACTTGATCGTCAACGCTGCCAGATGAATGGCGACCGCCAGCGTCAGGCTGAACGCCCAATGTGCGGCTGAACCGTGGTTCTGTTTCAGAAGCGCCATGAGAATTCGATCCCCCCAAGCACGTTGCGGCCCGGCGCAGGAAACGTCTTCACGTCTTCGTAGTGCAGGTCAAACAGGTTCTCGACGCGCCCGAAGGCGCGCCAATGTTTCAGGAAACTATAGCTGACCGCGGCGTCAACGCGGGTGTAGTCATCATTCCGAACTCGTCCATACAGATTGTCGCCTGCCGGACCGAGGTCGGCACGCGCGCCGATATGTAGCCAGTCCAGGGACATGTCCAGACGCTCAACTGGCCGAACGATGAACTGTGCCGTGTAGGTACTGCCAGGACGGCGGAGCAGGTGGAGGCCGGCATCATCCTCCGTGTGCATCAGCGTGCCCGTGCCGCGGAGGATAATCTGCTTGACCGGCCTGATTTCTGCGGCGAGCTCGAAGCCGCACGTGTTGGCCCGGTTAAGGTTCTCCATCTTGTTGGTGTTGTACCCGAAGCTCACCAAGTCCTTGAAATCGTTGTTGAACCACGTGGCGCCCAGCGTGATGCGTTTCTTCCAGAAGTGCTGTTCAACGCCCACGTCGTAGGCGAAGTTCTTCTCCGGTTGCAGGTGCGGATTGCCGAACGCGGAGAAGCATTCGTAGAAACTCGGCGCGCGGAAAGCGTTGCCGACGGCGCCGTGAATGCGCGTATCGCTTTCGGGTATCAGCAGCGAAACGTCAGCGCGTCCGGTGGTGAACGCGCCGAACTGGCCGTTCTGTTCGCGCCGCACACCCGTGGTGATGAAGGCCCTCTGGTACAGTTCCAGCCGGTTCTGCATGAAGACCGACCAGTTTGTACGCCCGATGTTCATGTTGGAGCCGTAGATGGTGTCGTCCTGATTGAAACTTTCTTGTTCGGCGCTGGTGCCCACGGTCACGATGTCGCGCACCTTCTCATCTTCCGAGGAATAGGCCGTTACATCGTTCTGCCAGTCCAGAGACGGCCGGCGTTCTTGAGTGAAGGTGCGTCCCGTGTTCTGGGCAAAGCCGGCAATCGGCGAGACAGGATTGGGCGCGTCCGAGATGACGCGCTGATCGAAGAGATAATGGCCCAGGCGCAGCGTGGTATTCCAAATGGGCAGGACGCGGCCGTTGTATTCGAGGCCACTCAGCAAGTCGCGGCTCTTCATCTGGTCGTTGGGGTCCGGGGGTTCAACGGCCACGCCGTAACCGGAAGCCGAGTCCTCGTAGTATCCCTTGTGAAAGTCATAGCCGCGGACCACGGCTTTGATGGCGTGGTCGGCGTTGAACTGGAAGTCGAAACGCCCGGCATAACTGTATGTTTCGAGTTGCGAATTGTTGGTGATGAACTCCTCACGGTGCAGACGAGCGGCGGTGACTTTATAGGAGAACTTCTTCTCCTGCCCTTGCATGGAGAGCGTCTCCCTGTCGGTCCCATAGGTCCCGCCTGCGCCGGACGTCTTCACCTCCGGCGGGCCTTCGCCCTTGGCCGTGAGGACATTGACCGTGCCAGTGACGGCATTTGTGCCGAAGAGGCTGGAAGCCGGACCGCGGGCAATCTCAATGCGGTTGATCTGCACGGGATCAATGTGGCCCAGGTCGAGATTGCCGCCTTGGCGGTTCACCCTCCAGCCGTCGTAGAGGAAGAGCGTGTGGTTGGAGTTGCCCCCGCGCGTGGAGAGCGTGGTGAAGTCTCCTGGCGCGCCGCTTTGCTGGACGACGATCCCGGGTACATCGCGCAAGGCTTCGCCCAGTTGTATGTTCTGAAAGACTTCGCTGTTGTCGCTGCCCTTCACCACTGTCGTGCTGACGCCGGTCTGCTCCGTCGGCGTGGGCAGGCGACTGGCTGTCACGACGATCTCGGGCAGCGCCGCGACGGCGGGCGCGGTGCCCTTGCTGTTCCTTTTCGTATCGGCGGATTGAGCAGCGTCTGTGCCGTCCCTTGGCTTGACGGACCGGTCCTTTTCCGCCGCAGACTTGGATGGGGGCGGCGGGGTTTCCTCTGCGCCGCGCAAGGAGCACTGCGACACGACCACGAAGAAAGATAAGAGGAGTGTGAGACGGACGGCGAGCGGCATGGCGAGCCCTTCTCCCGCTGGATCGGCGGGGAACGAGAGCTCGGGCTTCCTTCCGTGGAGGAAGCCCAGCCGCTGGTGAGATTGCGCGGGGGGACTTGAAATCCGCCTGCACAGGCGAGGCGAACTCTCCACGGTTTCCTTATGGTCGAGGAAGCCCGTGAAGGCCGAATGTGGCAGGTCTACTGGCTTCCGGATCGCTCTCCCCGCTGCCCTTCCCGCATCCGTTGTGCATGCTTGAAGCTTGCACAACTTATGCAGTGGATGTGCAACGGTTCGTCCCCGGTTACAGTGGCGACCACCGCGGCGGATTCGCACCGCCTTCCCTTTTCACGCCCGTGTTCATCAAACCGAGCGCACCGCAAGGGGCCTTCGTGTCAGTTGTCGAAGGGCAAGATAGCGCGGCGACGAAAAAGGTCAAGCAACAGTATATGCCCTGCGCCCTGCGCGACGCCGCTACTCCAGCACGTAGCGATAGCGAACATCAGTCCAGGACACAATGGCGCGGCTGCCATCTGTGGCGGGCTCGAAGCGCCAATCGCGCGCGGCCTTGACTGCGGCCTGATCCAGGTCGTCGAATCCGCTCGACCGCGCCAGTTCAACTCTGCCAACGTGGCCGTCCGTGAGCACCTCAACCCTGACGACGACGGTGCCCTCGTGCTTTTCTCTTCGTGCTGACGTTGGATAGGGACCGCCATTTGTGTGCACGGGTTTCGCTTTCCGGCCCCCTCCTCCCCGCGTTCCATTGCTGCTACTTCCGCCGCCGAAGCCGACATGCTCATCGGCGCCTTCACCTTGCCCGCGTCCTGCTCCCATCCCTGACCCGCTCCCACGGCCACCACCCGCCAATGCCGATCCGCCAAACCCGATCAGGCCACCGTCTCCCTCTCCATTCCCACCGCCCCCCGCAGCCTCGCCAAACGCAACACCATCCGCCTCTGAATCGCTCCCGGTTCCCTTCACGCGCGGCCGGACCAGAGACCAATCAGCATCCGTGGCCACCTCCACAGGGCTATGATTGGTCTCAACAGGACGCTCTGGCGGCGGCGGGGCTGCCTGGGCGACAGCGTCTTGCAGCGAGACCTCCGCTGCCTGCATAGATTGCTGCTCAATGCGTTCTAATAGCGGAGATAAGTCCGGCAGAACAATCGGTTCGAGGGTTGCCGGCTCTTCGGCGGAGGCGGGCTCATCTTCCGTGGCCTGGAGCGTTACGCGCTGCGGGGTGAAGTCCGTCTCGGTCAGCGCGGGCAGCGTCGGCGGGAGAGGCGAGTAACTGCCGGCCAGCCAACTAACCGCCAGCAGAACCACGGCATGGAGCACGACCGAGACGGCCACATACATGCTCTGCCGCACACAGGCCACAGCGTGGGCATAGGCCGCGGTTCGCTTGTGTGCGGACCGTGCCGGCAGATGAGCTGGAGCCGGGACACACGCTTGCGTGGCGCGTGTACGCAGCCTCAACTCCTCAGCGCACCCCTCCACGACAGACCCTCCGAAGACCCGTACCCAGGCAATCCACACTTGACACATCCATACGTCAGTAATACGTTTTTGTCAATCGTCATACCGGCTCCGGCGCCGGAGAGGAGGCAACGGGCTTCTTTTTTTTGTGCCGCAGCGGTAATACGATTTTCATTTT
>Ga0315279_10010296_pt1 | contig 11013 bp, 11 predicted proteins | sample YL17G06_20_MG_FD_203694 | JGI IMG/M metagenome (GOLD analysis project Ga0315279, IMG submission 203694) | Sediment microbial communities from Yellowstone Lake, YNP, Wyoming, USA - YL17G06_20 | ecosystem: Environmental > Aquatic > Freshwater > Lake > Sediment | place: USA: Wyoming | collected...
GTAACTTCTGAAACAGTTCGCAAGTATATCGAGTACCATCGTACCAAAGAAACGAATCTCCCACAACAATTAGAGCTTTTTTAGGCAAGCTCTTAGAAGCCTCGCCTTTAGGCGGGGTAATTCACTCTGAAGAACCATTTTTTGTAACATTATGACGACAAGAACTTTAACAATAATAAATAATTTTGGAATTCACATGAAGCCTGCCGGGCTACTTGTAAAAGAGGCTGGTAAGTATAAATCAAGTATTTTTGTATATAAAGACGACCAGCAGGATATGAAGGTTAATGCTAAAAGCCTTATTGGGGTTTTAATGCTTGCGGCTGGTAAAGGTTCAACTGTGACCTTTGTGGCTGAAGGCGAAGATTCAGAGAAAGCCCTTGATGGTCTTGAGGATCTCATAGCTCGTAGAAAGTTTGACGAGGTTTAACGGAGGCAATAGACTTTGATGCTAGAAGGTGTAGCCGCATCATCTGGAATAGCGATAGGAAAGGCTTTTTTGTTTTTCCGAGAGGATCTGGACGTACCAGATTATACTGTGGATGTGTCCGCTGTTGACGAGGAAATAGTAAAATTTGAGTCCGCTATTGAACAAACGAAGAAGGAACTGGAAGAGATAGGTGAGAAGATCAAAAATGAGACTTCTAGTGTTCACGCCGGTATTTTTAGCGCACACATTGTCCTTCTGGATGATCCGATGTTTGCGGGCGAGGTTCGAAATGCGATAAAAAGCTCACAATATAATGCGGCTTTTGCGGTAAGGAAAGTTGCAAAAAACCTTATTGAGCAATTTTCTATGATAGAAAATGAATATATTCGGGGAAGAGAGACTGATATCCATGACGTAGCAATAAGGCTGGTTCAGAACATACTTGGTAAGGAGAAGATGGATCTTTCCTTATTGAAGAAAGAAGTGATTGTCATTGCCCACGACCTTTCACCTTCAGATACTGCACTTATGAATAAAGCCATGGTCATAGGCTTCGCAACAGATGTGGGCAGTAGAACGTCACATACAGCTATAATGGCACGTGCGCTTGAGATTCCTGCTGTCGTTGGACTCGGTAAGATCACCTCACAAATTAGGACGGGCGATCTAATCATCATAGACGCTAATCGTGGCAGAGTGTTGATCAATCCTGACGGTGAAGTATACGAAGAATATCTTATAGAACAAAGCAGATTCAATGAGTTTGAACAAAGCCTATCTGTAATTAGAGACCTACCACCGACAACTCTCGATGGAACAAATATAGAGCTGGCATGTAATCTTGAGGTTCCCGAAGAGCTTATTGCAATTCATAAATATGGCGCCAAAGGCATAGGATTATATAGAACTGAATACATTTTTATCCGAAAGCAAAAAGAATTGCCATCCGAAGAAGAACAATACGAATCTTACAAAGAAGCTGTTGAGAAAGTAGCCCCTGATCCAGTAATCATTAGAACTCTTGATCTAGGCGGAGATAAGTTTGCATCAACTCTAGGACTTCCATCAGACGTCAGTTCTATGATGGGTTTAAGGGCAATACGACTATGCTTGCGATATCCAATTATTTTCATACCCCAGTTACGAGCCATTCTTAGAGCCAGTGTTCACGGCAATTTAAAGGTTATGTTCCCAATGATTTCCAGAATTGAGGAACTTCGTCAGGCAAAACTTATGCTTGAGCAGGCTAAAGCAGAACTTGACCATGACGGTATTCCTTACGATCCTAATCTTCAAGTCGGCACAATGATAGAAATTCCCTCAGCGGCTCTGACTGCTGATATACTTGCTAAGGAATCTGACTTTTTTAGTATTGGGACAAATGACCTTATACAATATACTTTGGCTGTACACCGTGTCAACGAGGAGATAGCCAATTTATATGAACCTTTGAATCCAGCGGTTCTTCGTCTTATCAAGTACGTAATAGACGTAGCACACAATGCAGGTATCTGGGTAGGGATGTGTGGAGAAATGGCAAACGATCCGCTCGTTGTACCTATTCTTGTAGGTATGGAAATTGACGAATTAAGCATGAGTCCGATTGCTATTCCAGAAGTTAAGAAGATAATACGCTCTCTTACTGTTGAGGAAGCACGAAAGATAGCATATAAAGCTTTATCATATTCAACAGCACACGAAATCGAAAGTTACGTCTATGGAGAAGCTATGGAAAGATTCCCTGACGTTCTTATGTGGGTAGATCACCGCAATCACCGTTCAGCGTGAATAGAGTTTTCTGTTAAAGCATTGTATTTCACATATCGCTCCGCTGGAGTTTTGGTTTTTTGGGGATTGTCGTTTCTATAAATATTTCACCCCTCTGGGGTTTAGGAAATGGCATTTCGCATTGAAAACCCCTTATATGTTCCTTAAGTTGATACACATAGCGGAATGATTAACACACCCTTGAACCCTTTCAGAAAGTGAATACGATTCTACACTTAATCTCGAAAACCCTAATATATACCTAAGCGAAAGGAAATATTATGCACGATCTTGATAATCCAGAAATAATAGAAAACTTCGATAAATCGGATATGAAAAGTATTCTACTAAGCTTTGCGGGTCAATACAGAGAAGCTAAAAACTCAGTTCAAAGCTTTAATATTTCTAGCTCTTATGGACAGGTTAAAAATATAGTTATCTCTGGCATGGGTGGCTCTGCAATAGGCGGTGATCTTATTAGATCACTCTTTAACGAAGAATGCCCTGTTCCAATAGTGATAAATCGTGATTATAAAGTTCCTCATTTTGTTGATGATTCAACTCTTTTCATAGCGGTTAGCTATTCTGGAAATACAGAAGAAACAATATCGGCGTTTGAAAATGCTTTGGAGAAGAAAGCGAAAATAATATCAATATCATGCGGTGGTAAGCTTCAAGAACTATCAAAAAAAGCTGGAACATTGCATTTTACAGTAGAAAAAAAGGGGTTACAACCAAGATGCGCATTTGGATATCTGTTTGTTCCAATGATCTATTTTTTGTCAAAAACCGGGCTTATCACGGATCAGTCACAAAACTTGGAAGAATCAGCAGAGATTATTAACCATGCAGTTACAAAGCTATCTCCAGACGTTTCGACAGAAAAAAACAAAGCGAAACAGTTAGCTATTACTCTTTATGACAAATTGCCAGTAATATATGCCCCACAGAGATATTTTGATGTTATTGCTATGAGATGGAAAGGTCAGATTAACGAGAATAGTAAGATGATGGCATTTCACAACGCTATACCTGAGATGAATCATAACGAGATCGTTGGGTGGGGATCACCAATTGACATATCACAGAAATGCGTTTTGATAATTCTCACTCATAAAAATGAGTCCCCAAAGATTAGAAAAAGGATAGACGTAACAAAATCGCTGATTACTAAAGAGGGAACTCAAGTTATTGAGATACAGGCAGAAGGTGAGTCAATTCTAGCAAAGGCTCTATACCTTATATATCTCGGTGACTTTGTAAGCTACTATCTCGCAATGCTAAACGGCGTTGATCCAACACCGATTGAGCGAATACAGATTTTGAAATCTATGCTGGATACTTGATGATATTAGGATAGTTGGGTCTCGTTCCTTGACCCAACCTGCAATTATTCATACCCCTTGATTAATTGTAAATGGTGCAGAAGTTGATGTCGAACATTCTTAGCAATTTCGTGTCCTTGATCAATAGAAAGTTCCGGGTTTACTGTTAGATTTACTTCAGCATGAAGGCGATGACCTAACCACCTTACACGCACTTCGGTAACATCACAGACATCTTGAATATGATTTATCGCATGTCTAATTTCATCAATTACCTTGTGATTATTATGGTGGTCATGTTCATGTGAATTTTTATGATCGAGCATTAAGTATAAACCTCCTAAGGTATAATCTTTTCTACTTGTTACCTTCTTTCTTTGGGTCAAGTTTTGTAGTTACTTACCTTTGACGTCCAAACAGACAAGATCACCTTCGTGATTCTTACAATAGATTTTTCCACCCGAAAGCACTGGCACAGTCCAGCAAAGTCCACCAAGCACGTTAGCACTGGCAAGTTCTTTATACGCATCTGACGAAGCCTCTACAATCAATAGTGTGCCTTTTGCAGTCATGGCTATGAGCTTGCCATCAGCAATCATAAGAGTGCCTATACCGGTGCCTTTTTGCGTCCACTTTACTGTTCCAGTCATAAAGTCTAAGCATCTTAACTGCTCTTCATCGAAACCGTATAAATAGTCCTTAAACAAGACGCAATTGGTAAACTGGTTTCTCATATTCTTATTTTTCCACCACTGATTTAGGCTTTTCCCATCAAAACTGAATAATGCACCGCCAACGTTATAACCAGAGGATATAAATATATTAGAACCTGCAACGATAGGAGTTGATGCATTAACGTTGTATTCTGTCTTCCATGCCTGATGAGTGATCTCCTGACCGTTCTCTGGATTCAGGACCACTAATCCAAGTGTATTGAATACCGCAAGTAACGGTTTCATTTCAAAGTAGAAGACGACGGGTGATGAATATCCACCATTGTAGTCTTGAGATTTCCAGATGAGTTCGCCAGAGTCTTTGTTTACCGCAATAGTTCTGCCTCCACTAACGATCAGTTTTTCACCAAAAACCAGAGGAGAACAAGCTATTCCCCAATCAGGCGGATTAGCATCAAAGTCCTTTGGAATGTTCTTTGACCACAGCACTTTTCCTGTCTTTGCATCAAAGCAAAATAGATGTCCTTCTCTGCTTAAAGTGTAGACCGAATTACCATCTATTGTTGGTGTTGATGCAGTTCCCGGATGTCCATTTCCTTCAGAGGCACAGGGATAGGAATACTTCCAGATTTCCGTTCCTTTATTCGCATCCAGACAATAGACCGTATCTGTCTTATCCATGTTGCCCATAGTATACAAAAAACCATTACTCACAGAAACGGATGTATATCCTATTCCGACAGATACTTTCCATAGCTGTTTTGGACCATCTGCAGACCATGCCGATGACCATCCCGTTTCATCAGATCTGCCATTACGGTCTGGACCACGCCACTGATACCAATCCGTTTCTTCTGCAAATAATGACTGACTCAATAAAAACGCAAATCCGATCATCAATGCGAATGAGACTAATGCTAACGATATTTGTCTTCGCAAACTGTTGTGACTCATTAAAAACCTCCTGTTAGTATTGGGGAATTTATTCTGGATTTTAGACATAACTACACACGTAGAAACCAACACATTAAAAGATATGTTTATTCCTTTTTAAAATGACAATTTGGCTAAGGGTTGGTCATAATTTGAATAAAACACGGAGACACAGAGACACGGAGAGAAAACTAATAGTAAGTGATGAGTGATTCACTTGTCACTCATCACTGATCACTTAAACTAACTAATCGCTACTGGTTTGCCTGTTTTAGCAGATTCATACATAGCGTCTATCATCTTCATCATGATCAGACCGTGTTCTGGTTTTGGCAATAATGGATTTTCCTTCCCGGAGACAATACTATCAATAAACGCCTTAACTGAAGCACGACGTCCCATATATTGATCTAGTAATCCGACAAACTCATCGTTGCTTGGCTGTCCGTAAGACTGACGAACAATAACGCACTTGTCTATGGCAGTATCGTCTACGCCATCCTTACCAAACGTTCTTTCCAATAGAACGCCACCTTTTGAACCCTGCATAACACAAGCGACTCTTTCTTTGATGATTCTTTCAGCCCATGATGCCCTGTATTGCATACTCTTTCCGCCCTCAAATAGAACCATTCCCTGACTGGCAGTTTCCACGTCCATAATGCCATTGGGATCAGAGAAGCCCCATGGTCCGCAGACATCCATATCGTTGGTAAAAAGATCGCTGGCTGTGGCTAAGACGTAAGTAGGCTTCGGATAACCCATACCAAAGAGCGCCAGATCCATAACGTGGATAGACAAATCTATAATCGGACCGCCACCGCTCATAGCCTTTTGTGTAAACCAACTGCCCCTGCCGGGGATACCATTCCTGCGTACCCATTCTGCTTGAGCAGTAACGATTTCACCTATCGGACTTTCAGAACTTGGCAAAATGTGTTTCCATAACCACTGCGCCTCTGGACGAAAACGATTATTGAACTGCCATACGAGTTTACTACCGGCAGATTTCGCTGCGCTAATCATTTCCGCAACCTGCGTTGCATTAATGGCTGGCGGTTTCTCACATAGGATGTTTATTTTTTTCTCTGCGCAGGCAATGACTACTGAACTATGCTGAACGTTTGGAACACAGATTGACACCATGTCAAGTCCCTGATCCATCAACGCTTTATCGTTATCAAACAGTTGGCTTTCTTTAAAACCTAAAGGACCAAGCGTTGCCAAGCATCTTTGTCTTGACACTTCAGCAGGATCATAAACGCCTACAAATTCAACGTCTGGATGGTTCGCATAAACGGGCCAATGGAAATTCATAAATACTCCGCCTGACCCGAAGGCACCGGCTTTTAGTTTTTTACCCATAGCAATATCCTCCTCTTGTTAATCTTGAAACTCAAGCTACTAACTAAAAATCTTTACACACGTCAACATTAAACACTGAAACAAATTCTGCGTTTTTAAGCTAAACCCCGATTGAGATTCAGAATTATATATTATGCAATTATTCTGATCAAGATTATTTTTAGAATATGATAGAAAAATCTCACAATATGATGTGATTATGATATAATATAATTGTATTGTTTGTAAATAGGAAATTATTTTCAAACCTATGAAAGATGTAGTTCTTCCGACTAAAGTGTGGGAAAAATTCTTGCATATAAAAAACACCCTCTTATGTTAATTATTTACCATTAATGTATTACCGTAATTATGAACTTTGCCTTATTTTGGAGATACCGTTGTGAAAGTAGCAACTGCAAATGAGATGCGTAATATTGATTCTCAAACCATAAACGAGATCGGCATCCCCGGCATTGTGCTTATGGAGAACGCTGGATTAGTCGTTGTACGTGCCATTGAAAGAGAATTCCCCGTTTCCAAGTTCAACAACGTGTCAATATTCGCAGGAAAAGGAAATAACGGGGGTGATGGGTTGGTAATTACCCGCCATCTTGCAAATAAAGGCTATCGTGTTGTTACTTATCTGTTATCTGAACCCGATAGATTCTCAGGTGATGCGCTAACTAATCTTCAGATAGCACAAAAAATGGAACTTCCGCTAGAATTTATATTGTCTGATGATCATCTGGAAAAATATGAGGCATCTATCTCCCGGAGCGATCTTATAGTGGATGCGATCTTCGGAACCGGGTTGAATGGCTCCGTTAGAGGTTATGCAGGAAATTTAATCGAGTTCCTGAATAAAACGGGTATTCCCATCATTGCTGTTGATCTCCCATCGGGTCTGGATGCCGATTTCGGAAAAATATATGGTTCCTGTATCCGTGCATCATTGACAGTGACTATGGCTTTGCCGAAGCGCGGGCTTTTACTGTATCCCGGCGCAAGTTTTGTCGGGAAGATGGAGATTGCTGACATCGGTATTCCAGAAAGTGTTGTAGAATCTCAGAATATACCTATCAACCTATTGAACGCATCTCAGGTTGCCGAATTATTACCACCTAGACCAAGAGATGGTCACAAGGGTATGTTTGGGAGAGTGCTGGTTATTGCAGGCTCAGTTGGTCTGACAGGTGCGGCGACTATGGCAAGCAAATCAGCCCTTAGAGTTGGGGCAGGTCTGGTAACTCTTGGCTTACCAGAAAGCCTTAATCCTATGATGGAAGTCAAGTTGACAGAGGTTATGACCTTGCCACTACACGAAACCGGAGATCAAACTATCGCCTTGAGAGCTTATGATAAAATTATGCAATTGATTAGTAATATTGACGTGGTTGCCATAGGTCCCGGTTTATCTCAAAATCCTGAGACTGCATCATTGGTACGAAAGCTGTGTAATGATATAAATATACCAATGGTGATTGATGCTGATGGACTTAATGCCCTTGCAGAGGATAAAAATATCCTGAAGGAGCTTGGTGAACAAACAGTGCTGACACCACATCCCGGTGAAATGTCTCGATTGATCGAAAGACCGGTCTCTGATATTCAATCTGATCGCATAAACATCGCCTTAAATTTTGCAAAAGAGAACAAAGTTGTTTTAGTTTTAAAAGGCGTACCCACCATTGTAGCAACACCTCAAGGAGAAGCTTATTTAAATACGACAGGCAATCCCGGCATGGCATCCGGTGGTACTGGAGACGTATTGACTGGCATAATATCGGGATTCATTGCACAAGGACTGGATGCTAAAAAATCGGCGATACTTGGAGTTTACGTTCATGGATTGGCTGGTGATCTGGCAAGTATTGATAATGGTGAAACAGGCATGATTACCGATGACCTAATCGAACAACTTCCCAAAGCGATCCGAAAGCTGTCTTCGTATTAATGGGTAACGCTTTTAACTTGACTTTGTCACAGTATACGAGTTTTTCAGTTAGAGTTGTAGAACATGCTTTAGCTTGTTAAATTACCAATTAAATTCAGAAAACAAGCTGAAGCATGTTCTACTTCTGCCGTTTCTGCCCATAACTGAAAAACTCGTATAAGTCGGAAATCGCTGTTTATTTATCATGCAGATGCGTCTCACCAGCAACGCTGATTGCTAGACGGATGGCTGGTTTATCACCTTTCACGTGGATATGATGATAATGCTCTTTTGGCACAAAGACGAAATCATTTGCTTTAGCTTTGACTGGTTCAGATAAACCCTCAATTTCCCAATGAATCTCTCCTTCCATAACTAACCACCATTCGTCGTGGTGGTGATAATGTTTATCATTAGGGTGTTCCGGTGGTTGGCATATTAATACACCTTGCATTTCGTCAGTTACGACAACAATATCCGCCCATGGTGGTTCCCCATGTCGGGCTTTAACAGCATCCAGACTTATAGAATGAAATCCTGATGCAAGAATAGCTTTTGTATCTGGCATAATAGCTCCTTTCCATTTTTCTTTATTCCAACAATTAAATAACTTACTTATTTGACGGAATAGCATGGCTTTAGCCTGCATTAAAAACAGAATCCACGCTATTCGCAAGCTAAAGCTTTTCATTTTCAGTATCTGGCAAATGTGAAAGTTATTTAATCATGGATCCTAAATATGTCTTTAGTTTACCTCATACGATTAAATATATCAAATGAAATTTGCAAAAAAAATGAATTTTATCGGATTATATCGGTTTAAATATATTGAACGGTCAATATATTGAACCATAAAATTCACCACGAGGGTTGAAAGCATGATATTATCGGATGAAGAATTGATGATGCAGGTCAAGCTTGACAACGACTCATCTGCCTTTGAGTCATTAGTTCAAAGGTATCGAATCCCTCTTCTGAATTTCGTTTATCGTTTTATTGGGGATCAGGAAGTGGCTCAAGACCTTTCTCAGGATATTTTTATACGCCTGTGGATGAGTGTAGACACATATCTGCCAGTAGCAAAATTTACAACGTTCTTGTATACAATATCAAAGAACGTGTGCCTGAACGCATTGGCAAAATTGAGAAATTCACCGCAAATGCAATCCTTGAATGAGGTTATTGCATCACAGAATGATGAAGATTGTGAACTTCAGAACTCACTATCTGACCCCGATAACTCGCCTGAGAAGGAATTACTTGGTATGGAAATGGAACAGAGGATAATGAAGGCAGTAAGTAGATTATCACCTGAACACAGATTAGTCTTTATTTTAACAGAATATGATGATCTTTCATATCAGGACGTTGCTACCATAATCCAATGCCCGGTTGGTACAGTAGCTTCCAGAAAAAATACAGCGGTCAAAATGCTCAGACGCTACCTTGCACCATTAAGAGAAGGAGGGATGTAGAGTGAAATGTGAAGAAATTAGAGATCGACTTACGGAATTTTTGGATGAAGAATTGTCTGATGATATACAAAAGACGATACAGACACATCTTGATGAGTGTGAAGAATGTCGTAAAGAGCTTGAATCATTCAGAAACGTCTTGAATGTCTGCCATCAGTGGAAAGGTATCCAACCATCCAGAGATTGGGAATCGGAATTCAAGAGGAAACTGACAAAGACTCAAAGACCTCCAGAGATGGAGATCGAGATACTCCGAAGTGCTGTTATCGGTCTAAGCCAGAGAATACAAAAGATCGAAGAACGAAATGCACTTCCGCCTACATTAGAAGGCGAGATCATGACCGTAGATGAATTAGCACGTTATCTCAGAATTAGTGTAGATAAAATTTTTGAGATGATTGACCAGATACCAAGATTCAGTGTAGGTTATGAGATCAGATTCGTCAGGGAAAGCATTGACCAGTGGATAAGGTCATTGGAAAAAGGCTCGGATAGTCATAGTAGCTCATATTTAAATTGGAATATCGAAGATTACGAAAAGTGATCATAGAAAAAAGAGGTACATATTTATGCCTTTTACTTACATCAGCGATGGAAATGGCAATGATAGACCACTTGATGATCCCGAAAGTCAGTTCTGGTATCATGGTTCGTCTTTATTGCTGGAGGTATTAGCTATAGGCAGTTCGATTACTCGGAATAAAGAACTTGCTATTGCATTTTCACATAAACCTTCTCAGCTTGAGGCTTCAGGAAATGGAAAAATTCTTACAATTCATCACGATGGTAAGCAAAATGGCTATTTATACGAGATTGATGAACCGGTTTCTATGGAAGACATTTACATTCACCCGCATATTAGTATCGTTAATCCAAATGACAAATGGGAATGGCTGACGAAAAGACCATTTCGGTTAAAGCTGATTCAAGAAACGATTTTATAGGTCGTCAGAAAATAAAATTAATCATTTATGAACGTTAAATAATTAATGGAGTAATAAATTAAAATAGATTCCCGTTAATATGTTAAACTATTAACATAAACATGATATAATATCATAACAGACAGGTCAAGCAATATAGAGGACCTGATTCCCGTAGTGTTACGAATACCGTCGAAAGACTGTCC
>Ga0315279_10010297_pt1 | contig 11013 bp, 9 predicted proteins | sample YL17G06_20_MG_FD_203694 | JGI IMG/M metagenome (GOLD analysis project Ga0315279, IMG submission 203694) | Sediment microbial communities from Yellowstone Lake, YNP, Wyoming, USA - YL17G06_20 | ecosystem: Environmental > Aquatic > Freshwater > Lake > Sediment | place: USA: Wyoming | collected...
CTTGTTTACTCAATAGATCAGTAATGGGGAATCGCATATGATACACTCTCCTCTCTTTGTTGTTTTTGTGAATAGTATATCATATATGTCAAGCTTCCTTTTCACCTAATTCCCTATATGAGCCAATCTTTTTATGCTTTCTGGACATACTAAACCTATGACTGTGTTATGTAATGCTCTTTAACACTATAAATTCAAGATAGGTATGGACAATAATTATAGAAATGAGTACAATTCTTTATGATATTTTAGAATAAGGCTTAGGATTATAGCTTCATTGGGAGGGATAAATTCATGATCTCTATAACAGTCAATAAAACCAAGCTATCTCTGACTGTCGGTGATATTACCAAACAAAAAACTGATGCAATCGTAAACGCCGCTAACAGTAGTCTGATGGGTGGTGGCGGTGTGGATGGTGCGATCCATAGGGCAGGCGGTCCAAAAATACTTGAGGAATGTATGAAGATCAGAGAGAAACAGGGCGGTTGCGATACAGGCGAAGCAGTCATAACAACAGGCGGAAACCTGCCAGCTAAGTATGTTATACATACAGTCGGTCCGATATGGGGAGGCGGAAATCGTAAAGAACCAGAGCTATTAGTAAATTGCTATAAAAACTCCCTGAAACTCGCTGTCGAAAACGGCATAAAGACCATCTCATTCCCATCAATAAGCACAGGCGCCTATGGCTACCCAATAGATCAGGCGGGAGAAGTTGCATTGAAAGCCATCATAGACTTCCTGAAAAAAGACGATTCACTGAATGAGGTTATCTTTGTCCTGTTCAGTGATTCGATATACAAAAGCTACGAGAATGTATTGAAATCCATTTCCGAAAGTAAGTAATGATAAACTAAACAAACTCCCCTCTTGAAAAGGGTCCGGGGGTGTGTTAATTATTCTCACACAAACTGTAAAAAATGATATTTATGATGTAGCGATAATCGGCGGAGGACCTGCAGGAATGTTATCTGCTGGAAGGGCTGGCGAACTCGGCGCAAGAGTAGTCCTTCTCGAAAAAAACGCCAGACTAGGACGAAAGCTTCTTATAACCGGTAATGGTCGCTGTAATCTCACTCAAGCGGAATTCAACATCCAAGATATGGTCGAAAAATTCGGCGAAAATGGAAAATTCCTCTTTTCTTCACTTTCTGCCTTTGGAGTAAAAGAAACCATTGAGTTCTTTAACAATCGAGGTTGTAAGACCAAAGTAGAGCGAGGGGATAGAGTATTTCCAGAAAGCGACAAGGCTCAGGACGTGCTTGATGTCCTCGTCAAATACATGGCAGAGAACGGCGTGACCGTATCGTGCAGTTCAGAAGTTATGAGTCTGGAAAAAGAGGATAATAGAATAACCCGACTGATAACAAACAAAGGTGAGATCATAGCCAAAAACTACGTCCTCTGCACAGGCGGAAAATCCTTTCCCGGCACAGGCTCTACGGGAGATGGTTTCAAATGGTTAGAAAAACTCGGTCATCACGTAACTGAACTGACACCATCTCTAACCGCCCTGAACATCGAAGATGATTGGGTAAAATCCCTGCAAGGCTTGAGTCTCAAGAACATTGAAGTCAGCATTTTACAGAATGATACGAAAAAAGAAAGTATTTTCGGAGAAATGCTTTTCACACACTTCGGTATAAGCGGTCCAATAATACTATCCATAAGCAAAAATGTCGGCAAGCTCCTGAAAAAAGGCAAAGTAACATTATCACTGGACTTAAAGCCTGCTTTGGATTTCATTAAATTAGACAAAAGGTTACAGCGAGATTTTCTAAAATACCAGAATAAAATCTTCAAGAACTCCCTCGATGAGTTGCTTCCTCAGAATTTGATACCAATAATTATTGACCAGTCGGGGATCGATCCAGACAAGCAGGTGAATAGCATAACAAAGGAAGAAAGGCACAGGCTTTTGAATCTGCTCAAAAGCCTGAATATGACAGTAACAAGTCTTCAGGGATTTGAGCATTCGCTGATAACGAGTGGCGGTGTAGCTATCAAAGAGATAGACCCAAAAACAATGCGTTCTAAGCTAATCGAAAACCTTTTCTTCGCAGGCGAGATCATTGACGTTGACGGACCGACAGGGGGATATAACCTGCAAGTCTGCTGGAGTACCGGCTATGTAGCTGGCGAGAACTCCGCTCACTTTGCTCAAAGAAAAAGTTAGAAAAAAAACTAGCCTTATGATAAAATATTCGCAGATAATTATTAATGGTTTATTTCATTTAATACTGATCACTGATTACTCATCACTGATCACTGTCCATTGGAGAATATCAAATGCTAAAAATAGGCTTCATAGGCGTCGGTGGCATTGCACAAAGGCATATTAGTTCACTCAAACAGCTTGGTCGCTCAGAGTTTGTAGCTTTCTGTGACGTTGCAGAGGAAAAGGCACAAAAAGCGGTTAGTGAAAACGGTGGTTGTGCTTACACCGATTACAACAAGATGCTGGATAAAGAGACACTCGATGCAGTTTTTATCTGTACGCCTCCATTCGTAAGGGCGGAGCCAATATCTGCCGCATCCGCCAGAGGTGTCGCTATATTTTCAGAGAAACCACCCGCTTTTAATGCCGAACAAGGAAAAACAGGTGTTGATGCAGTAAAAAAAGCTGGTGTGATTAACAACGTAGGATTCATGTACCGATGGCTTATGACCGTAGCAAAAGCCAAAGAGCTTATGAAAGACAAGAAAATATCTGCAATTCGATCAGTTTTCCTCTGCGGACCCGCAGTACACCTGAATATCCCCGGATGGTTCTTCATAAGAGAAAAATCAGGCGGACCTCTTATGGATCAAGCTATCCACGTTCTTGACCTTCACAGATACCTAGCCGGTGAAGTTACAAAAATTCACGCTTTTGGTAATAATATGATCCAACCGAAACGTGCTGATTTTACAACAGAGGAAACTATCGTGATGGACTTACAATTTGACTCCGGGATCATCGGCAGTCATACACATTCGTGGGCGTGTGACGTTGCCATAGCTCAAGTAGAGATGATCTCCGACCTTTCACGATTAACCATTGACCTATTTGCTAACCGCATATTCGGCACAGTGGAAGGAAATCAAATAGACGAAAAGATGAGCGACAATTGCTATCTGACAGAGGTTGATAACTTCCTGACGGCTGTTGAAACTAAAGATCAAAGTTTGTTGAGATCGTCATATCGTGATGCTGTCAATACTTGCGCTGTTACGTGGGCTGGTCTGGATTCAATAGATTCTGGTGAGGTAAAATCTCCGTTAAGATTCTGATAAATTCCTATGTTGGGTTGACAAACCCAACATAATATTAGAATTGTTGGGTCTCGTTCCTCAACACAACTTACCAACTTTGGTCAACCCTAGAGTTTTTCCCGAATAGAGTCTTTTAGTTTATCAGGAGTAAGTCTGTTTTGACTGATTGCCTGATTCAAGATTTCTTTCAGTTGCCTTATTGTATATCGTTTCACTTTTTGATCATTTATTTTATCTACAATATGGTAAGCTACTATACCAAGACTTTTGTATGTAAGATTTGAAAGGTCTATGTGCTTTTCGACCAAATCACCAACAGGGGTTGATCCGTTGGTTCGTACACAATTAATCCCCTTTTCCGTTAAATAATCAGAACTCATTAATACTACGTCAATAGCTTCAAGATGATCTCCTCCTGATACTATTGCTAATACGGCTTCATCAATATCAGTTTCAGATATTACCTCCCACACAGAGAGAGAGTGTTTAGCGTAGTTTTCAGACAGTTGGTAATCGCGTCGGCTGAGGGGTCTGCGTTCTGGTGAAAATCCACCTGGGACCACTTACACTTATTAATTTTCCTGACGAGTAGAGACATTATATTCCTTCCGTAAATCAGAAACTACTTCATCAATATATTCTTGTAACCATTGAGTGGAAACTTTAAGGTTTTCAAGTATTTTTAGACTTTGAACAGTTCCCCAGGATTCGAATGCTCTTACACCACACTCTTGAACTTCAACATTATTTTTGTAAGAAAGAGCCGCCACAGCCATAATATGACTTTCGGGGTACAATTCGGAATAATCAAGGCGAGCGACAACTCGCAATATTCCTAACAAGACTGGAATATTAGAAAAATTTTCTACGAAGATCCCATTAAGCCAGGATTTGGTCGCTAAAGCATTAAGTCGCATTTGACTTCTAACAAGGGCATCAGCTTTAGTATCAACTCCATACTCGAAATCCTCATCTACAATAAGTGTGATTAACTCTCTAGTAAATTGCTTTTTTAATCGTTTTAGTCTTTCTTCATTAACGAAGTTTTCATCCACCAGTCCTTCAGTTGTCGCACTCTTATCAGTTATAGAAAATCCTTGATATTCAGAAAAGACTTCTGGTTCATAAAGACCAATATTGATGGTTCCGGTACTCGTGTTCTCTCTTAAATTATCCATTGATAAACTCCGTTATTTTCACTACAAGGTCATCATGGAACACGGAAATTTTTTGGTAAAAGGTAGTAATGAAATCAATATCAAATCTATATTCTGTATTTTCTTGGGATGTATTTAAATCAAGAGAAAGTTGAATTCTATCAGAAAAAGAGATCTCGTCATTTAACCCAATTTCAACCTTCGCCCGGTTTACTTGTGTAATAACATTCAAATTTTCATTGAATTCTCCTGATATAAATGGTACTCGTGATGCTGATCTCCAATTCCACTCAAATGGTGGAGATGTTGCATAAAATTCGGGTGGTTTAAACAGCCTTGGGTATACTTCGGAAAGATTAGATTCTGCCATTTCTTTCAATAAGAATATTGTACCAAGTGAAACACGGTTTGCTTTTTTTGGGAATTTACTAATTATTCTCCCGAAGAAATCAGTAACTTCCAAACAAAAGTCATTCACATTTCCAAGATTGTTCTCTTTCAAGCTGATAGGATTCTTTTCAATATCAATCCTCATCGAAGCAATTTTAATATTCCACTCGTTATTAGGACTCGAAAGGCGAAGACGTCCTCTGGGTGCTGGACTGCCTGGGCTAATCTCACGAAAAGTATTGGGAACAAGCTCTTTATCACGAAATAAATCAATGAGAGTTGTAATATTATCTGGGGTAGGTGTTATATCATTTGCGACTAGAAAAATACTTGCTTGGTATTTTAATCCAAAATCTATCATTTATCTTTGTCCTTCTTTCTGTTGAATTGAAAAGAATTTTTTTCTGGAAAACATCCTATTGTCCTAACTATATAACATGGAATCTGGATGTTAGACATTATTAGATGTTGGATGTTAGCGCACCTATTCTCATCTAAACATCTGTTGGGTTTCGTTCCTCGACCTAATTTACCAACTGGTATTTGAAATGCACCCAAAGTTGGCGAAGTTCATCTTATCTTTGGGTGCTGTGTGCCTTTTCTGCCGCATTCAGAAAAGCTTGGAATGCAGGTTTCGGTCTGCCCTGATAGCTGAACAACCCCATTGAACCCTCAAGACCGAGAAGGTCATTCTGCATGTCACGAAGAAGAAACCAGAACACTCGCTTGATCCGGGGTTCCTTTAACGCCGCTTCAAACGTATCTGCCAAAAGTTGTGCTTGAACCTCTTCATCATGTTGCGAAGTTGCCCCGCATCCCACCTCAGTGATCCACAGCGGTTTTTCAGAATCTCCATATCGTGCCATAAGCGACAAGGTATCTTTAGTCATTTTCATCATATAATCAGCCCCCTCGCTTGGAAGTACATACGGGTGGATGTTGCAGACATCGAAAAACTGCCGAGCGCCTGCCTTATAGAGGTCTTCAAGGTAGTCGGAAACTTTGACCTTTGACCACGGATTCGGAATGATGCCGTTCATCTGTAGTCCACCTAGCACCACTACGCAGTCGGGATCTGCCGTCTTCGCTGCCTTGTATGCCACCTTGAGGAGTTCCGTGTATGCTTTGGCATCTGGAAGGGGACGGTAGAAGTCAACTCCGTTCTCTTCATTCCATATTTCCCAGTGTCTAATCCGGTGTTTATAGTTTTTCACAGTTTGAGAGACGTAACGCTCCCAATCGCTGAGATCCTTCGGGGGATACGCATCAAACCATCCCTCCGTTTTATTTGGATCCATGCCGTTTGCCCACTCAGGAACGGACATTAGCGTACCAAGAATTTGAATGTTATCCGGGATCATCTGAACAACACGGTCTACCACAGAAAAATCCCAATTCCCTTTTGTGGGTTCCACGACACGCCACCGAACGGGGATTCGTATAACGCCGCAACGCGTTTGCTTCAGCATTTCAACGAATTGAGGAAGTTCGTCTGTATGAGGATCCCATGCCTTGAAGTTCCAGACGGGGTCTTCGTTGACTCCATAGAACGAGGTATCGTAGGCTCGTACTTGATCTTCTGCGCCAAGTTTGGTCTGCTCGAGAAGCATGAATGCTGTAACGAGGAAGAAAATCGTATGGGAAATTTGGTTTGTTATCATTTTCTTGCACCCAACAATAGTTTCCGTATAACATGAAATTTAAGATAATATACAGAATCCGAATAAATACAGATGATTAATGTCTCTAAAGAAATATCAACACACTGATATTTTACAAAGCTTCATCTGTAAAGTCAACAAAAAAAATGATTTCCCACAATTTCTTCTTCTCTGAAGACGGACTCTAACCCAAAACCCTTTCCATAACAACAAGTCACAAAGACAAAAATGATTAAAGATTAGAGATTGAAGATTAGGTAATACTGATATAAACCTTGTATTTAATCTTGAATCCTCTATGTTTTTGTGTTTTTTCTTTGATAAATGCCTCTGATAAGATTCTTATGCTTAGTTTCCAATATTTGTACTTGACAATATATTATATTTGGGTTATATGAAAAGAGAACGATGAATTAATATGTGTAAAGGATAGTAATAATTTAGATTTCAAAGGAGAGTAAGAATATGAAGCTAAAATTATTAGTTAAACTGCTGGTTCTAGTTGTTTTGTCTGCTGTTACCGTTTCTATGGCTTTTTCTGAACAATTTGCTTTTGTTGACCTTAAACCCTACGCTAACTCAAAGATATTGAAAACCAATTGGTGGACTGGACAAGCGGGAAATACCGATCTTGAGGAGGCTTTGGATATAGCGAAAAATGGTCATGAGTTTGAAGGACTCGGTGATGTAAAAGTGCCATTCAAGATCGAAGATGCGGTGCTGACTGTCTATGGTTCTAACTCAGCAGGTAATCCTAAAAAGATCGAGGGAATCAAGATAGGAAAAGCGTCTAAAGCTATTTATTTCCTGCACATGACTGGGTGGGAAAATGTAGGCGCTCCAAGCTATAAGTTTATCATGTATTATGATGACGGAAGCACCGAAGAACTTCTCATGGAGAGTAATATCAATTCGGATAACTGGGACCAAGTTCCTGCTCCATTAAAAGATAAAAATTCTGCATGGGTATGGAAAGAAACAGCGGTAACAGTTGCAAATGGTGGTCTTATAGCAACAAAATGGGATAATCCAAAAGCTTCTAAGCTTATAAAGACAATAGATTTCGTATCTCTGGAAACTCCGGCTGTACCCGCTCTCTTTGCACTCACGCTTGGCGATGTGTCAGCCGCAGTTACCTCCGGTGGTAAACTGGCAACAACTTGGTCATATCTAAAAGTTGATAGGTAATACTTTCGGTTCTTTGGTAATTTACGGGGATAATATTGTAGGGGCGAAGCATTTGCCTCATAAACGCTGATTATATGATAGTTCACAATAGCAAATGCTTCGCCCCTACGAAAAATTCCCTATTATATCCCAAAGAGCCATAATTAATCGGGTATAAATTATGAAAGCACTAATCTTTTTATTTGCGTCCTTTCTAATTATCGGTTGCTCTATGAAGAGTCAAACCATACAAACAGGAGAGAAAACTATGCCAGCTTCAAAGATTCTATTCAATGCAAAATCCGAAAAAAATCTTGAGATTTCCAAAATGAAAGACTGGGACATTGTTGTGGATACTGATGCCATTCCCTCTGAAAAATACGCCGCTGAAGAATTTCAGAGGTTATTCAAAGAGGTAACAGGCGCACAACTTCCCATAAATAACATCGCAAAAGGCGAATCTCATCACGTTTATGTAGGTAAAAAACCATCAGAAAATCTTAGTGACGAAGAGTTGCTAGTTATCGTCAAAAAGGATAGCCTGACAATCACTGGCGGAAAACCCAGAGGCACACTATACGGAGTCTATCAGTTCTTTGAAGATGCCTTTGGTGTAAGGTTTCTGACCTTTGATCATACTTATGTACCAAAATCTGAAGATACTAAAATTCCTTGTGGAGAGTTCCGCTATAACCCGCCGTTTTCTTTTCGATGGAGTTATTACAACGAGAACTCAAAAGAACCAGCGTTTGCAGCACGATTACGAATTAACACCGTCACTCATGACGAAAAATTAGGCGGAGTTACGCCACAGAACCTCATCAGTCATTCGTTTCATTGGCTATTGCCGTTCGACAAATACGGCGCAGAACATCCTGAATATTATGCACTTGTTGATGGGAAACGTGACACTAATACAGATGGTGGTGGACCGCAATTATGCGTATCAAATCCTGATGTGATCAAAGAGGTTGCTAAAAATGCCATCAGCTATCTGGACGAACATCCTGATATTAGAAACATCAGCGTCAGTCAGGCGGATACTGCTAGATACTGTCGTTGTGATATATGTGAAGCGATTAATCAGCCTGAAGATACTCCGATGGGGTCTAACCTTGCTTTTGTGAATGCAGTTGCAGAATTAATCGAGAAAAAGCATCCAAACGTCAAAATTGGAACACTCGCTTACTGGTACACCCGCAAGGCGCCTAAGACCATTAAACCACGCTCAAACATTCAGATTCAGCTTTGCAGTATCGAGTGCTGTACACTACATCCTATTGATGACGCTACTTGTGAAAAGAACAGGGCTTTCTGTCAGGACATGAACGACTGGAGCAAGATTAGCAGCGACATCTGGGTATGGAACTACAACACCAATTTCCGCTATTATGATTTACCTTTCCCAAATCTGAGAGTCATTGGTCCAAATGTACGATATTTCCTGCGAAATAATGTCAAAGGAGTATTCATGCAGGCTAACGGAAACGGCACATCCGGCGAATTGTCTGATCTAAGAAATTACCTAATATCACGAATTTTATGGGATCCAAACTTTGATGACAAAGTAGTACTTGAGGAGTTTGTCAGGCTAAACTACAAATCTGCATCTCAACCGATTCTTGACTACATAAACATGTTCCATGATAATGCAGAGAAAACAGGCTTGAATCCCGGCTGTTTCCCGTCACCTGCTGACGTTGGACTCAATCCAGAGATGTCACGAAAGATAATGGATTATTTCAACAAAGCTCTGGCACTTGCGGATGATGACGTGGTCAAAGCAAGAGTAGAAAAGGCGTCTATCTGTGCATACAGGGCAATGATCGAAGCGGGTGGAGATATGCCAGCGTCAGAACGTGAAGCTATCATTGACCGATACATTGATCTCTGCCAGCGTTATAACATGACCTTTGCGTCTGAAGGTATGCAGGCAACAACCTTCTTCGAGCAACTAAGGAAAAAGAGTTGACAAATTAAATATTAGGCATTAAAATAGCAACGTGATGGTCAGCATGGCTTCTTGACGTTTACACAAATTTGTGATATTGCTGGTGTAGACTAATCGAGTAACCTTTATGAATAAGTAAAGTAATGAATTTATGAAATGAGGGCGATATGGTAGACTACACCACAATCATGTCTCAAATTCAAGAACAATATCTTACAGACCCTATCCCCTGGGTTATTGGTTTTTCTGGGGGTAAGGATAGTACTACTGTCCTGCAAATGATATTCTATGCGCTTTCATCACTACCTGAGGAGAAATTGCACAAACAAATTCACGTGATCTGCAATGATACGCTTGTTGAAAATCCTGCAATTGCAGAGCATGTGGATGAGGAATTGAAAAAAATTGAGATAGCAGGCAAATCGAGATTATTCAAACATAATCCAGATTTGTTTAGTGTAATAAAGGTGAAACCAAAACTTGAGGATACTTTTTGGGTAAATCTCATAGGTAAAGGCTATCCTTCGCCAAATCGCTGGTTTCGTTGGTGCACACAACGCATGAAGATCAATCCCACAAATGATTATATTCTAAGCACTATGAGTAATCATGGACAAGCAATTATTGTTCTTGGGACGAGAAAGGCAGAATCAGCAAATCGAACCTTGGCAATGAAAAAATACGATAATGGTGAACGTTTACACAAACACAGATTGCCAAATGCTTTTGTTTATTCACCTATTGCTGATCTGTCCAATAACGAAGTCTGGGCTTATCTTTTACAGGCTCCTAACCCATGGGGTGGTGACAATAAAAAGTTACTCAAACTTTATGGTAATGCTTGTTCTTCAGGTGAGTGTCCATTCATTATTGAAACAGTAACTCAAAGCTGTGGAAAATCACGCTTTGGATGTTGGGTTTGTACCGTTGTAGATAGAGATAAGTCAATGGAGAACTTCATTGATAACGGTAAGGAATGGATGCAGGAATTATTAAATTTCCGCAATTGGATTTATGATATACGACAGGCGACAAACCAAAATATTCCTGTAAATTTTAATGGTAATACCAAATTCGGACCATTTCTATTAAGGGTACGTAAAATGATACTTGATAGATTACTAAATATACAGGATCATTTACAGGATCATTTATCTGTCGAATTAATAACTTCTGAGGAACTACGATATATACAGGAACTTATTGAAATAGATTCTAAACAGCAAGTTCAGGAAGGATTGAATGAGTTTGTGTTTGAATTGCCAAATGGTAAACTTATAGATATGGTATCTGATTTTAGGAATGGTTCATTTTTCACAATAAATAAGGTAACACTTTTCAAACACAATGTGGAAACATACTCCACTTATAGTGTGGTAACATATTCTTATGCAAACTACACTTTCGCTCTGACAACGCTTCCCAATAT
>Ga0315279_10010298_pt1 | contig 11013 bp, 5 predicted proteins | sample YL17G06_20_MG_FD_203694 | JGI IMG/M metagenome (GOLD analysis project Ga0315279, IMG submission 203694) | Sediment microbial communities from Yellowstone Lake, YNP, Wyoming, USA - YL17G06_20 | ecosystem: Environmental > Aquatic > Freshwater > Lake > Sediment | place: USA: Wyoming | collected...
ACCGCCACCAGCAGCACCGCCACCACCGCCAGTCCCACCACCAGCACCACGTCAACCGCGCTCATCGCATCATCCCTCCCCGTCCCCTCCTTCGACCCTGACGGCAGGAACCCCCTGCCCAGCCCACCGAAATCAGTGTACGCTAGGATCCCAGGCGACCGAGGATCGCATGCCCAACGCAATTTCACCCCATTTCACCCACCGCTCCTGCTACGTCAATTTCGGGGAGCACCTGCAGAGCCGCTGGAACGTGAACCTGCTCTACCCCGGCGCGCCCAACCGCTGGACGCCCGACGAGTGGCGCCGTTTCCTCGGCATGATCCAGGCGTTCGGCTTTAACTGCTTCGAGTACTGGCTGGTGCCGACGCTCTACGATCGCCCGGCCCTCCACGGCGGGGGCATCTATGCCGAGTTCGCAGCCACCATGCGCGGAATCACTGAAACGGCCCACGCGCTCGGCCTCAAGACCAAGCTCCTCTGCGCGCCCAACACCATCGGGCCGCAGTGGTTCTTCGCTTGCCCCAATGAGCCGCATGGCAAGGCGCTGATCCTGAGCTTGTGGCGCCACTGGATGCGCGAGCTGGCGGGCACCGACATCGTCGGCATTTTCCCCGGCGATGTGGGCGGCTGCAATCGCAACGGCTGCAACCACGAGACCTTCGTTGACCTCGCTCTCGAGTTGACCGATATCGCCCTACGCGAGAATCCCGCCGCACGCCTCGAAATCGGCACCTGGGGGACGCCCTTCTCGGGCTGGGGAACGGACATGCGGGAGATTCCTGGATGGGATGGCTCATGGGCGATGGTGACGGACGAGAGATTCCGCACGCCCGAGACGCCTGCCTATATCTGGAACGGCAAGCCGCCGCGCGCAAGGGCGGCGATGGAATACCTGCTGCTGCGGCTGCCCGAGTTCCCGAGCGATTGCATGGTGGCCGTCAACCTGGGGTTCAGCCCCGACGGCGATGCGATCATGGGCGGCGACGCGCGCCCGTACGCGCGCGAGGTCGCAAGGCTGCGCCCGATCACGACCTGGGATTACTCGCTTGCGGAGGGGGAACTGGTGAACTATCCCCACTGGCGGCTGCCGCGCATGGCGGCCCGCCGCCGCGAGGAGCGCTCGGCCGCGCCCTATATCGGCGGCATGTCCTACACCATGACCCCCAAGCTCAACCTTCTCAGCATGTATGCGGCCGGCCGGTTCTTGCTCGACCCCGACGCCGATCCCGATGCCGTCTCGCGTGATTTCTGCACGCGGGTCTTTGGCGAGGAACATGCGGCCCTCGGGGAGCTGTTTGAGGCGTTCGAGGTGGTCAAGGGCTGGGGGCATTACCCCCGGCGGCAGTGGTCGAAGGAAGTTCTGGCCGGGAAATACGCGCAGATCATCGAGCGCCTGAAAGCCGCCGATGTGTCGAATTGCTCGCTGCCGCTTTTCCCGGATCCGGAGACCTACAGAGAAGACCTGCTATGGTTCGCGCGAAGCTTTCTCGAGCTGGCGGGCCCGAATCCCGACCGCGAGGAAATACGCAAGAACTATTGGGCCAGGGCGCTCGCCATCTACGACGTGATCCCCATGTCGGCCGACGCGCGCGCCGACCTCGCCGCTCGTCAATTTTCGCAGATCCTGGCGTGACGGTTGAGGCCGGCTGATTCCCGACGTGTTATGGGTGAAATCCCCGGCGCCGATACATCGGGGCCGGGTGAGGGTGCGCCACGCGGCCGTCCACCCTCACCTTAATCCTCTCCCGCCTTCGCGGGCATCGAAGCCCAGCTTCGTCGGGCGAAGTTGCCCTGGCAGGGAGAGGAGCGCTTTGTGCCTCATACCAACGTCTTGCGGTGACACCCCAGAGGCGAGGCTATTTGACAACCCCGGCCGAACGGCCGTAGAATGTAACCGGCGATTAAACCGCCAAAGGCGACGACGAGGAGGAGTACCCGCGCCGGCAGGGCTACAGAGAACCGGGGTGGCTGAGAGCCGGGGCCCGGCGCCGCGCGGGGAAAATCACCTCTGAGCCGGATTCGCGAACGCCTGGGCGCAAGTAGCGGATCCCGGGTGCTCCCGTTATCGAGCCGGAGTATGGCGGAACCGGCGCGGGCTCGCCGCCCGAGCGAGCGTTCCAAGTGCTCTTCGAGGCCGGCGCCGTAAGGCGTCCGCGAACCAGGGTGGTAACACGAAGGCATCACGGCCTCTCGTCCCATGGACGAGGGGCCTTTCTGTTTGTCACCGAGCTTATGGAGGCAGGAGCAGTGTTCAGCGAAATGAGCGGCACCCCGAGTTACCCCGAGCTGGAGCACGAGGTGCTCGCGTTCTGGCAGGAGCGGCGCGTCTTCGACAGGCTGCGCGAGAAGAACCGCGGCCGGCGCCACTGGTCGTTCATCGACGGCCCCATCACCGCCAACAACCCGATGGGGGTGCACCACGCGTGGGGGCGCACCTACAAGGACATCTTCCAGCGTTTCCGGGCCATGTGTGGCTTTGACCAGCGCTTCCAGAATGGCTTTGACGGCCAGGGCCTGTGGGTGGAGGTGGAGGTGGAGAAGGAGCTGGGGCTCGACTCCAAGCGCGAGATCGCGGCCTACGGCCTCGATCGCTTCGCCGAGGCGTGTCGCGCGCGGGTGGAAAAGTACTCGCGGGTGCAGACCGAGCAGTCCAAGCGCTTGGGCCAGTGGATGGACTGGGATCACTCCTACTTCACCACCACCGACGTCAACATCGAGTACATCTGGCATTTCCTGCAGGAGTGCCACCGGCGCGGCTGGCTGTATCGGGGCCTGCGGGCCATGCCGTGGTGCGTGCGCTGCGGAACCTCCCTGTCCCAGCATGAACTGATTGACTCCTACCAGGACATGACGCACTTGTCGGTGTTCGTAAAGCTCCCGTTGGCGGATCGCCCCGGCGAGTTTATCCTGGTGTGGACCACCACGCCGTGGACGCTCACCGCTAACACGGCCCTGGCGGTGCACCCGCAGCTCGACTACCTCCGCGTGCGCCTGGGCGAAGACATCCTGTACCTCGGGGCCGGCGCGCTCGGCCGACTTGGGCTGGAGTGCGAGGTGCTCGGGAAGGTGACGGGGAGCGAGCTGGTGGGGCTGCGCTACCGCGGGCCGTTGTGCGACCTCCCCGCCCAGCACGGGTTGGACACCCGCGTGGTGGCGTGGGACGAGGTGGGCGAAGACGAGGGCACCGGCGTGGTGCACATCGCTCCCGGCTGCGGCGAGGAGGACTACGAGCTGTCGCGCCAGGAGGGCCTGCCGGTGCTGGCGCCGATTGATGAGAACGGGGTTTACGGGGCGGACTACGGCTGGCTCGCCGGCAAGCGGGCGGGGGAAGTGGCGACTCTCATCTGCGAGGACCTGGAGCGGAAAGGCATGCTCCACGCGACCGAGGACTACGAGCACCGCTACCCCGTGTGCTGGCGCTGCCGCGAGCCGCTGGTCTTTCGCCTGGTGGAGGAGTGGTTCATCTCGTGCGATGGTCTTAGGGAGCCCATGCTCGAGGAAACACGTAAGGTGCGTTGGATACCCGCGCACGCGGGCAAGCGCATGGCGGATTGGCTCAACAACATGGGCGACTGGTGCATCTCGCGCAAGCGCTTCTGGGGCCTGCCGCTGCCCTTCTACCAGTGCGCGTGCGGAGAACTCACCGTGCTGGGTTCGCGCCGCGAGCTGGAGGCGCTGGCCGTCTCGGCGATGGACCAACTGCGGGAGCTGCACCGGCCGTGGATCGACGCGGTGAGGATCAGGTGCCCGAGGTGCGGCGGCGAGGTGTCGCGCATCCCCGAGGTGGGCGACTGCTGGCTCGACGCCGGGATCGTTGCCTTCTCCACGCTCGGCTACCTGGAGCAGGACAACTCGTACTGGCGCAAGTGGTTTCCCGCGGACTTCGTGACCGAGATGCGGGAGCAGATCCGGCTGTGGTTCTACGCCATGATGTTCATGAGCGTGACGCTGACCGGCCGCGCGCCCTATCGCACGGTGCTGGTGCATGAACGGGTGCACGACGAGCAGGGGCGTCCCATGCACAAGAGCCTGGGCAACGCCATTTGGTTCGACCAGGCGGTGGAGCGCATGGGCGCGGACGTGATGCGCTGGATCTACGCCGGGGCCAACCTCCAGACCAACCTCAACTTCGGCTACGGCAAGGGCGAGGACGCGCTGCGCAAGCTGCTGACGCTGTGGAACGTGTATAGCTTCTTCGTCACCTACGCGCGCGTTGACGGCTGGCGCCCCTCGCGCCTGCCCGGCGAGAAAGGGCGAGTGCCCCCGGCCGCCAAGCTCGACCGGTGGATGCTATCGCGGCTGAACTCGCTGACGGTGGAGGTCACCAATGCTCTCGAGGGCTATGACGCGGCGCGGGTAACGGCGGCGGTCGAGGCGTTCATGGACGACCTGTCCAACTGGTACGTGCGGCTGAGCCGCCGCCGCTTCTGGAAGAGCCAGGCCGACGAGGATAAGCAGTCGGCATACGCCGCGCTGTACGAGGCGCTGGTGACCCTGGCGCAACTGCTGGCGCCGGTGCTGCCCTTCACCGCCGAGCGCCTGTACCAGGGCCTGGTGCGGGAGGCTTTCCGCGGCGCGCCCGAGAGCGTCCACCTGTGCGACTGGCCGGCGGCGGACGAATCACTGGCGGACGAAACGCTCGAAGATGAGATGGCCGCGACGATGAAGGTGGTGCGCCTGGGGCGGGCGGCTCGCAGCGCGGCCGGGATCAAGGTGCGCCAACCGCTCGCCGGCTTGACGGTAAGACCGGCGGACGAGGCGGAGCGGCGGGCGGTGGCGGAGAACGAGGAGCTGATCCTGGCGGAACTGAACGTCAAGTCAATGGCCGTGGTGGACGATGCTTCCGCCCTGCTGGAGCACACCGTCAGGCCCAATCCGGCGCTGCTCGGCCCCAGGTACGGCAAGCTGCTAGCCGGCATCCGTGCCGCGCTGGAGGCGGCCGATGCGGAAGCCCTGGCGCAGCGGATCGCCTGCGGAAACCCCGTCGAGGTCGCGGTCGCGGGCCAAGCCATCGTCCTGCGGCCCGACGACCTGTTGGTTGACGCGCGGCCCCGTGCGCATCTGTCGTGCGCGCAGGAGTCCGGCACGGTGGTGGCGGTGGATACGGCCCTGACGGAGGCCCTGATTCAGGAGGGCGTGGCGCGTGACCTGGTGCGCCACATCCAGAACCTGCGCAAGGAGTGCGGCTTCCAGGTGGACGACCGGATTGTCATCACCTATCGCGCCGGCGGTGCGGTGGCCGATGCCATCGCCGCGCACGAAGGCTACATCCGCCGGGAAACGCTCGCCGTCCAACTCGTCTCACATCCGCAAGCCGGCGGGTTGGCGACGGTCAGCGTGGCCGGCGAGGAAGTGGGCTTGAAGCTGGAACGGGCGTGAGGGGATGAGGCCGCACGACGAGGCCCAGCAGGAAAGCACAGCGCCGACGAGCAAACTGCGGTGACAGGGGATGCCGGGGTTTGACCTTTCTTGTGTAGTCAGTTGTAGGGCGGGGCCTCCGCGCCCCGAGGGCCTGCTGCGACTGCTGATTGAAGAACGGCAGGTGTGAGGCGCGGCTGGTTCCCGGGCCCTGCCGTCCAATGAACCGGGGAGAACTCAGGACATGCCTATCAACCTGGCGATTGTGGGGTTTGCGCACGGTCACGTGGATGCCTACGCGAGCGAGATCGCGGGGATGGAGGACGCGCGCATCGTCGCGGGCTGGGACCACGACGCCGAGCGCGGGGCGGCGCGCTGCGAGGCGCACGGCTTCGAGTTCGTCCCCAAGCTGGGTGACCTGCTGGCGCGCGACGACGTGGGGGGCGCGATCATCGGCTCCGAGACCGCCTACCACGCCGACAACGTGGAGGCGGCGGCGCGCGCAGGCGCAGACATCCTGCTGCAGAAGCCGATGGCGCTGACGCTGGAGGACTGCGACCGCATCGTGCGGGCGGTGGAATCGTCGGGCGTGCGCTTCAGCATGGCATGGCAGATGCGCTGCGACCCGCAGAACGTGTGGATGCGCGACGCGGTGCGGTCGGGCAAGGTCGGCCAGGTCATGATCGTGCGCCGCCGCCACGGCCTGGCCACCCACCTGTGGCCGGATTTCGAGAACGCCTGGCACGTCAACCCCAGGCTCAACCGCGACATCTTCATGGACGACGCCGCGCACCCCGCCGACTTCCTGATGTGGGTGCTGGGCGCGCCCACCAGCGTGATGGCGGAGATCGACACCCTGCTCAACCCCAAGATCCCCAATGACACGGGGGTCGCCATCTACCGTTTCGCGGGCGGAACGATGGGCATCCTGGAGTGCTCGTTCACGTGCGTCGCGGCGGAGGACACGACCACCATCGTCGGCGACAAGGGGACGATTCTGCAATCCTACGGCGACCTGCCGTCGTGCGGCGTGGCGCCGATCCCGGAGGGCACGCGTGGGCTGAAGTACCTCCTGGCCGGGGAGACGGAGTGGACGGTCGTCGATATCCCGACGCCGCCCAACCACGGTTACCGCATCCGCGGCGTGGCGCGGCCGGCGGTGGAGTTCTTCCTCGGCAGGCGCGAGCCCATCGCCACCGCCGAGGAGGGACGCCTCAACGTGCGGATGCTGCTGGCGGCGTACGAGTCGTCCCGCACGGGGCGGCGGGTGGAGATAGAGTGACGAGACACGACCTGGAACAGCTCGCCGGTGACATTGAGGCAACTGGACACAGCGAACGCCGGTGGTCCGACGTACGCTGGTTCGTGGAGATCCCGGTCGCGCAGCGGGGGCTGGCGGCGTCGGGACACGTCGGCTGAAGCATGCGACGAGATAGTGGCGTGTGTCGTTACTCCTTTCTTCGTCGACCTCTACTGCGCGACGTAGGAATTCCCACATTGGCGCAGAGGCGATCTCGGAATAGGCGATGCTCGGCAGCAGTGGGATCCACTATGGCGTCGAGCCGGAAGAAATGGCTGGTCGTGGGGGAGTCCCTGCGGGCTCGGTCCGGGTTGAAATCAGCGCGCACGATAGTCCAGAACTCGAAGAACCCAGCCTGCTTCGCCTTAAGGTGGCTCTTCTCTGCCTCGCCGATTCGGTTGTAGACATTTGACGCGTCTCCACCTCCCTTTATCTCCATAGAGACGCATGGGTGCTCTACCGAGGCCAGCGTTTCGACTATTCTTACGTCAGGGTCGTCGGCAAAGGCAACTAGCACATCGCGGCCCGAGGCGTTTTCGAGAAGGATCGTTCGGGCGGTAGAAACCTTGACGTGCGGCTCGACGATCGAGTGAATCAACTCGTGGATTTCCTTCAGCGCGGCACGCCCAATACGGTTCAACTCGCTGCCACGAAACGACGGGCCCAGCGTCAAGAGCTGCAAGTCGTGGACCTGGTCGAGCGATAGCCTGTCGAGGCCTTGGGTCAGAGCCTGAGCGGTCTGAACAAGGCTGCGACAAAGAGCGGGGATCTCCCCTGCAACGCGTTCCGGTATCTCGCCTTCCTCCTCAAGGATCGCAAAGCGCCCGAAGGGGCCCTTGCTGTAGAACTCCTTTTGTGACAGGCCGTAGAGAAGGCGGTAGTACCCGAGCAGGAAGGGGGTGGCCTCCAGGATGATGGGTACCGGAAAGAAGACCTCTCCGCGGAGGCCGAAGGATGCCACCCGCGCCAGTGCCTCCCGCCCTACATAAGCCGCGAGCTGCCCATCGATCTCCTTCGTGCCCAGCTTCCCGACGGCGACGCGAAGCGCGCCCCCAAGGTAGAGGTCACCGAGAGTCTGGAGGCGGTAGTAGAACGATATCTGCAGGTCCGGCGCAAGCACCGGAAGGATGGAATCACGCTGCCGCCGCATCCCTCAGGCCTCCCATCCCAGCCGACGTCGTGCCAGCCGGGCATACTCCTCCTTCAACTCAATGCCGAGGAACTTACGACCGAGGCGAAGACACACCTCTCCCACGGTGCCCGATCCAAAAAACGGGTCGAGCACAATATCCCCGCGTGCGGAGCCCGCTAAGACACACGGCTCTACCAGCTTCGGGGGGAAAGTCGCGAAATGTGCTCCTGGATACGTCTCTGTGTTGATTGGCCAAACGGACCGTCGGTTTCGAAGGCTATTGCCCCCGTTACAGTACTCCCGGGTTGCTTCGTAGTCGTAGTAGTACTTCTCGAGTTTCGAGAACAGAAACACGTACTCATGAGCGCGGGTGGGGCGGTCCTTCACTGACTCTGGTTGGCAGTTTGGCTTGTACCAGATGATGTCAGAGCGGAGATACCACCCGTCACCCTGGAGGGCTAGCGCAACCCTCCACGGGATGCCCACCAGATCTTTGGCCTTCAGCCCTTCGGGGGTAGCGGGACGGTAACCCATCGCTCGCGCGGGGTTCTTCCTATCCGCTGCCCGCCAAGTGCGCCCGCCGCTGGTATAGCTGTCCCCGATGTTTAGCCATAGCGTTCCGTCTTGCGTGAGCGTGCGCTGGACCTCGCGAAACACCTTCCTGAGATTCGCCACATAGTGCTCGGGCTTTACCTCGGCCCCGATCTGATACGGAACACCGTAGTCGCGGAGGCCCCAGTACGGCGGACTTGTCACGCAGCAACGGAAGACGTCCGAGGGTAAAGCCTTCAGCGTGGTAAGGGCGTCCCCGACGATGATACGCCCCTGATCTTCGGCGGCGGCGAAGCCAGTCGACTGCGCCTTTCCTTGTCGATGCGGGTTTCGCATATCCACCTTGTCCCAGAGCTTGACGAACCCGGTTATGAGGGATGGTTCTGCGCCTCCCCCCGAGAGTCCTATCCGTCCCAACGAGGAAATTCTCCCGGCTCCCGCGCACTGGTGCGTCGGCGGGCGGGCCTACGATGGACGGGAGCTAGTCCCCGGGGCAGCGCAGGTACTGCACGTGCCCGTGGCAGGCGATGCGGGCGTAGGCCCAGAAATCCGGCGGCCGATCTTCCTCGTCCCGGTCCAGGCCGGACACCATCGCGAAGCTCAGCACCGATTCCCCGCCCGGTGCGATCTCGAAGCCCTGCGCCGCCGGGCGCACCTCGGCGCGCGCGAACTCGCCAACCGGAGCGCCCCACGTCTCCAGCGGCGTAATGATGTCCACGCGCCCCTGCACCGCATCGGGGTTGGGGTTGCGCAGCACAATCTCGAGCTCGCCGCTGGCGCGGCGCGCCGATGCCGTCACCGGCTTCAGCTCTCCGATGGGCAGCACCTCCTGGTGAGCCTGCCCCTCGACCTCCACCTCGGCCCGCATGTAGGCCGCACGCGCATCCGGCGGGATGATCACCGTCACCTCGTACTCCTGCTCGCCGCCGGGCGCCAGCCTGAACGGCACCTGGGTCGGGGTGATCGTCCACCCCTCCGGGACGATCAGCCGCACCGTCCCCGCGGTCTGTTCATCGAGTCGAGCGCTCGCCACGGAAAGGCTGAACCTCGTGGTCGCCCCGATGGGCGGGGCGCCGCGCATGGTGACCGTCACCGGCTGATTGCCCATGGGCGCCGGCCCCAGGTTGTGCTCCCAGTAGCGCATGTGGCACGGCTGGATAGCTTCGCCCTGCGGCCCGAAGCGTCTGCCGGAGAGCACGCCTTGCCGCTGCATGGCCATCTCGACCGTGCGGATGCCGTATGCCGGCAGATCGAGCCCCACCTCGTCGGCCGCGATGCGCAGAGGCGCGCCGCGCTGTTCCAGGAGGTCCGACTGCCAGGCGTCGATAATGGACAAGGGTGTGGACAGCTCGGCGCGCGCGGCCTCGCCGTGGCCCTCATACAGGCGCGCGATCAGGGACGCGGACGCGGGCTGATCCGGGCGCGCCCCCATGGCGAGGGGATTGCCCCGCGGCTTGAGCGCGCTCAGGTAAGCGTTGCCGGGCGCGCATGCGAAGAAGCTGTGGCGCGCCGGCAGATCCCCCTTGGCCGGCGTGCAGGCGACGGGCAGCAGGGGCTGGTTGAACTCGTAGGCGCGGCGCGCGGTCTCCGCGCGCCGCCAGTCGCCCCGGTGGGGGTAGAGCGCGTAGCGAAAACAGTGATCCTTGTGCTCCGGCACGAAGAAGGGGGCGAGCTTGCCCTCGCCCCAGGGCAGGTTCGGCCACGCGGTGGTGTGCATGAGCGCGGCGACGGCGGTGCCATCGGCCTCCACGCTGGCGCCGATGTTGCCCTGGTTAATAAGGGCCACGCCGTAATCATCGGGAGCGGCCTGTGCCTGCTCCACGGCATTGCTCTGGGAGGGCAGGGATACGAGGCCGTTAGCCGCGTCCTTCTCCAACTGGCTCAGGGCGGCGGCGGCCGACTCGGTGTCGCGCGCGAGCACGAGCAGGACCGGCATGCGCCGTTCGTCGTCCCTCGGCGGCTCCAGGGTCAGCGCCAACGCGTAGCCCGGTCGCTGCAGCGCCTTCGCCGCCTGCTCGCGCACATCGGGCGGCGCGGCGGCGAGCAGCCGGCGGGCGTGGGCGTTGTCGTCGGCCACGGCCAGCGAGAAGCGGAAGGTGGTGTGGAGGTGGCTCGCGCTTCGTAGCGAAGAGGCTTCGCTGCTTCGCCGGGCAGCATCGGCCTCCAGATGCGCATCGTCGGTGAAGGCGGTGGCGGTGATGCCGCGCGCGGCGAGGATGCGCATGAGGCGCTCGCCGGCGCGCCGGGCCTCGGCGCCGGAGCCGGTGACGATCGCGGCATAGCCCACGGAGAAAGCGGCCTGCGCGCGCCCCTTGGCCTTGTTGGCGGTGATGCGCAGGCAATTGCCGAGCTCCATCCAGTTCTGCGCCGGCAGCAGGGCGCAGCCGGAGATGGACTGCCCCTGGAAGGTGCGAAAGTCGAGGTCGCCGGCGCTGCGGCGGCGGGCGACGACGCCGCAGCGCTCCTCGAACACCGGCACGCAGCCGCCGAGGGCGAGGGGGAAGGTGACGGCGAACAACTGGTGCTCCCCGCGGTAGCCGAGCAACTCGGTGCTGAAATCGATCCTTGGAACGCCCGGGTAGAGCGCGACTTCCTGGCGGCGCCCGGCGCAGTCCGGGGCGCTGCCCTCGACGATGATGCGCTCCACGACTGGGCCGCGTTCGACCCAAAG
>Ga0315279_10010299_pt1 | contig 11012 bp, 7 predicted proteins | sample YL17G06_20_MG_FD_203694 | JGI IMG/M metagenome (GOLD analysis project Ga0315279, IMG submission 203694) | Sediment microbial communities from Yellowstone Lake, YNP, Wyoming, USA - YL17G06_20 | ecosystem: Environmental > Aquatic > Freshwater > Lake > Sediment | place: USA: Wyoming | collected...
TCGCCGAGATGGCCCGCCTGGCTGGCGCACGGTCTGGCGCGGTTGGCGCTTGTTGTCCGATCTGACTGAAGGTGCTCGCCTGTTCGTCACGCCCGATACCGGCTGAAAAATGTGGGTAAAGATCAGGTCTCAAGCCCGTGAGCCTCTTCGGGCGCGGCAGCATGCAGGATGCCCAGGTAAATGCGCGACCGCCCGGCTGTTTCCTGCACCACCAGCTCCTGAATATGTGCGACGGCCTTGCTCTTGATACGGATGCGCTCTTTGGCCGTGACAATGCCCTCTCGAATCTCGAGCACCGGCTTCATTTGCAGCGCAGACCCCAAGAGCGCCGCCGCTTTGCCGATCCGCCCACCCTTTTCAAGGTATTCGAGCGTCTCCACAGTCAGGTAAAGACGAAAGCCGGCAATCAATTGATTGAGGCGGGCCAGGATCGTCTTGACGCTCTGCCCGGCGGCGACCATCCGTACAGCTTCCATGACCATCATCTCCTGCGCCGCAGCAATGAACAGCGTATCCACCACATGGATGTGCGCCTCGGGCAGCATGTCCCGCGCGGTGCAGGCCGAAACGACGGTGCCGCTCAACTTGCTCGACAGGAGAATCGTGATAACCTCGCTCCCGTCGGCGGTCAATGACTTGTAGATCTCTAAGAAATCGCCCGCCGAGGGCTGCGACGTAGTCGGCAACTGGGGTGATGACTTGAGGCGGGCGAAAAACTCGGGGAGTTGAATATCCACCCCATCTCGAAACGTCTCGGTGCCAAAGTGAACGTACAGCGGCACGACGGTGATGCCGTATTGCCGGCCCACCTCCTGCGTAATCCCACTGGCGCTATCGGTCACGATTTTGATCACGTGCTTCCTCCTTCATTCAGTCTTGCAGGATAGAACACCGTGATCGGCGATTGGTTACTTGGTAATTAGTCAATTGGTTGCTTGGTGATCGGTCAATCAGTTACCTGGCCGACTGACTGACCAAGTAACTGATTGACTCATTGACCGATTGACTACTTTAACTGCGCAAACGCGCTCTTGCCGGCATATACCGCTGTCTCGCCTAGCTCTTCCTCGATGCGCAGCAACTGGTTGTACTTGGCAACACGGTCGGAGCGGCACGGCGCGCCGGTCTTGATCTGCCCGGCATTGGTCGCCACGACCAGGTCAGCGATGGTCGAATCTTCCGTCTCGCCGCTGCGGTGCGACACGACCGCCGTCCATCCGGCACGCTGCGCCATCCGCACGGCGGCCAGCGTCTCGGTGAGCGTCCCGATCTGGTTGAGCTTGATGAGCACCGAGTTGGCCGACTTTTCCTTCAAGCCGCGCACGATGCGCGCGGTGTTCGTCACGAACAGGTCGTCGCCCACGATCTGAATTTTGTTGCCCAGTTTTTGCGTCATCAGCGCCCATGATTTCCAATCGTCTTCGGCCAGGCCGTCTTCGATGGAGAGAATGGGATATTTGCTCACCCAGTCGGCGTAAAAGTCCACCATCTCTGCGCCGCTCAATCGCCGCTTTTCGCGCTTGAGGTTGTAGGCCACGCCGTCCTCAAAGATTTCGGTTGACGCCGGGTCGAGGCCGATGTAGATTTGCTCGCCGGGCTTGTAGCCGGCGGCCTGGATCGCTTCGAGAATGACCTCGACCGCTTCGGCGTTGCTGCTCAAGCTGGGCGCAAAGCCGCCCTCGTCGCCGACGTTGGTGTTGTAGCTCTTCTTCTTGAGCACCTTCTTGAGCGCCTGGTAAGTTTCCGCGCACCAACGCAACGCCTCGGCGAACGTCGGCGCGCCCACGGGCAAAATCATAAACTCTTGCAGGTCGGTCGAGTTATCGGCATGTTTGCCGCCGTTGAGGATATTCATCATCGGCACAGGCAGCGTGCGCGCTTCCACTCCGCCCAGGTAGCGGTACAGGGACAGCCCGGACGACTCGGCGGCGGCTTTAGCCACGGCCAGGCTGACGCCCAGGATCGCATTCGCGCCCAGCTTGGATTTGGTCGGCGTGCCATCCAGTTGGATGAGCATCTCGTCAATGCCCACCTGGTCGGTGGCATCCCATCCACACACTTCGTCCGCGATGGCCGTGTTGACATGCTCGACGGCCTTGAGCACGCCCTTGCCGCCATAGCGCGATTTGTCGTCGTCGCGCAGCTCCAGCGCCTCGTGCGCGCCGGTAGATGCGCCGGAAGGGACCGCCGCGCGCCCGAACGCGCCGTCTTCCAACACCACTTCCACTTCCACCGTCGGGTTGCCGCGCGAATCCAGAATCTCGCGGGCTTGGATAGATTCGATGTACGTCATGGGTATCTCCTTCAATTTCTGATTGTGGATTATAGATTGCGGATTGTGTGATGCGCATAAGGGTGTGACCAAAATCAGTTAGTCGGTGTCCTCAACCTGTTGAGGCACACTTGCGCCGAACAAGTTCGGCAGTCCGGCAGAGAATGGCATCAACCGGATTTGGTCGCACCCTGCGCATAAGTGCGACGATTATACCGCGTCCGCCGAATACTGCAAAAAGCAAAATGGCTTGCAGCGACGGTTCGTCCGCTACAAGCCATTCGGGGTCGGCCATCTGCCATCGTTATCGGCCAACGGCTGCGTTATGCGTCCCACCGAACTGCGCGGCGGACACGGGAAAGCGCGACCTACACACTGCCATGATGTCGCTCACGGCCAACGGCGTCAATGACCCATCGGCTGAAGAGCCGTGTGAAGGGAAACTTTCACGCCCGGTCTGGTAACGGCGGCGGAGCGGGCGACCGCTCTACCGACAGTAACTTATGCGGGCGCTCTTTACATTAGTTCAGAATTCCATCCAGAGATTGCTTTATGGTTCTCCAATCTTTCGTGTTCTTGGCTGGAGTTCTATTTCGTCCTCTGTTGGACGGATGAAAGGCTGGAAGTACCAGCGTACCGTCTGGAGCTTGATAGGGCATTGCATCAACCACACCAGCAAGGACAAAGTCTTTGCCAGGCTCTATACCCCAAGACCTATGACATTTGTAAGCGTAGGCAACAGCTTTGAATGCTTCTTTGCCAAGCGTAATTATGGCTTTGGGGCGTACAAGTCCAATCAAATGTCGCAAGAATTCTTCAGAACACGTCTTTACCCAATGGTCACATACTATATAAGACATGCCGCTTTGGTTCTGTTGGTTTGTCTGACCCCGCACGATTTTCTCAGGTAGGCAAAGCACGGAATTAGTAAAGAAGAGCAAGTCGTTTTGAATCTTTTTGTCAGGATGTTCTATCGAAATTCCCAAGGAACGAATATCATGTATGACTGTTCTGTTAGTTGGGTTGTTAGGATTATCTTTGCCTTTGTTTTGGTCGAAGTACCAGACTGGCCCAAAATCCTTTCCGATGACCATTATTTGCGCTGTTAGACTGCCCTGCCACAGAGTCCATGGGCCGATTTCATCACTGTCATATTTACCGCCGCTGACTTTGGCCGGATTCACTAACCGCGTGACCTCGTTTGTTTTGGGATTGGTAAAAGGTAAGCATCGCCCACAGATTTTTCTCTGTGCAACCAGACTCTGATACGTGATTTGGTTGGGTATGATTCCAGTGCTCACTGATGCCTCCTTTGCTGATATGGGCAAGCCCGCCTAACGGCCTGGGCGTCAGCCGCGCGCGGTCGAGGTCAGGCACGCCAAAACGCGGACGGCGACACAACAGCCAAGCACAACTGAGCGCAGCAAGCGAAGCGGTCGGCTGGACGCGCGGGTTAGGCCCGAACTTCCTGCAAACTTTTGAGAGGCCCTTCTGCCTCTGCCTTGAATTTTACCAATGTTTCCCCGTCTATGATTTGAATGTCGAGTTCTTTGGCCCAATGTCGGACATCATCAGTTACATGACCTGTTGTTACAAGGATGCCCCCCAACGCACCCTCATGGCCGACAACGCTGTTCAATTCGTCAACCACAGCACGGCTGATACGCCCTTTCCATCTTTTGCACTGCACGACGCGACGATAACCCTTGCTATCGGTCACTACCAAATCTACACCACGATCACCTTTTCCGCCTTGATGCTCAACTTGTAATCCCCACAATTCAAAAAGTCTGCCCACCATTAGTTCAAACTCAGTAGGCGAAAGAGCTTGTATTTCATTGAGTGACTGGATAGCTAACAGCCTTTCTTGTTCGCGTTCTAGCTTTTCTTGCCCACGCTTCTTTTGGACTCTGATCAGAATGACAAAGAGGAACAATGATAACACTATGCCAATGTGCATCCAGACAGGAAAAGGGAAGAACAAGTCCCATCGTATTGATGTCCTCGTGGGTGTAGACAGCCAAGCATATACATTCCACAGTGAGACGCATAACCAAGCTAGTGTTGCTAAAAGACCAATTGAGATGATGCCAGTGAGAGCTGTTAAGGGGTCAATAGGAGCACCATCAATGCTACTTCGTCGCCCAGAGCGGCGATTGCTTCTGGCGGGCGATGAATCAAACAATGGATCACGGCGTGGCCGCCTTCCTTTAGGGGGCTTGGGATCAAATAATGGATCGCGCTCCTTGCGTGGGCGCGTTCCTGGGCTAAGACGCAACCGAGGCATAGGTTTTACTCAACCTGTCTATCGTCCTTGAGCAATTCCCTTGTGTGCTCGCGCCTAACTCGTTATTCTGCGGATTCGGTGTACCGAATCTGCCGAAATACCCTTTCACTGCTTCAGGAGCCGACTTGTCAACCGTCTTGCTGGTGGCGAGATAGGTATCAAAAAGAGGAATCGCCCGGCAGGTTCATTGATGATGTTCAATGTTTGCTCCAATGTCGCCTGCATCCTATCGGAATGTGTTGGGTCAGTCAATGCTGTGGTACTGGCAAAATTGGCAGTAGCGCAAAAGGCGCTCCTACGCCCACCCGCACGCCCATCTCCCGGGCTAATTCTGGCTGGGACACAATAATGCCCAACTGTGACAAGGCCATTTGCGCACAGGTTCATTCCATCCCGGCCCTCGATGCCTTGAGGATACCCCCGGCTGTGGCATGGGTCAACCCGAACACGGGCTTCCATGACATTCACTTGATCACCACCTGTAATGTCACCAGCATCGGATGCTCATCGCCGGGCTGTCCATTGACCTGGAGTGGCAAGCGCGGGCCGTTAGGTGTGATGTACAGCCCGACGTGCAGCATATAGTCACCAGGCGCCAAATCGCCCGGTAGCTTGAGCAGATGTCGTCGAACGATCACGTCGCCCGGTTGCCACATTTCCGCTGGGACGCCCAGACCATCGCTGGTCGCTATCAAGCGATCCCCACTCATCACATGCGCGTAGGCCGAAAGTGTGGCCTCGCCCGGCCCATTGGCGCGCCACCACACCGTCAGCGGGATCGTGCTGCCAGGCTTGAGCGGCCCCTGCCCCAACTCGTAACCGACGAGCGACGCCGGGCCAAAGTCGAACACGCCACCGGGCGGCTTGGCCAGCCCGGCCAGCTTCGCGCTTACCTCGGCTGCGCCATCCCACCGATACAGCGTAAAGCCCGGGTTGTCCTTTGGCATGGCGGGATCGCCTCGGTCGTGATAAATTGCCGTCGCGTGGCTCAACAGCATCTCCTGAGCAATCGTCGGATCGCCGCGCGACGGGATCACGTAATAGCCCGGCCCACTGTCGTGCACATACACCCAGGCATTGCGGCAGTCGAAAAAAATCAAGCGCATATCTGTGCGGCCAAATCCCGCCGCTAATCCATCGCCGTCAATCGGGCCATCGGGCGCATAGCAGGCCGCCGCCCAGTTTTCCACCGCAGGCGATGGACGCACATCGTACACGAACAACGAGTGGCCGATGCGCGCCATTGGCTCTTGATGGCGGAACCAGTCGAAGGTGTCGGGATTGTGAAAGCGCAAGCCCTGCCAGTTTGACGCGCTGATGACATATACGCCAGGCTCTGGCGCAAAACGCCGAAAGCCGTATTCGTCGGCTGACTGGTACGTCCCCGGCAAGGGCAGCACCCGGATGCCGTATCGCTCCGGCAGACTGCCGCTGGAGGCGGACAGATGCACCTCGCCGACCTGGTGCGCGTCCAGCCAGGTCTTTAATCGCTTGACGTCTTGCCCCCAATCCAGGTTCGAATCAACCAAGATCTTGTAACCGTTGTCCGGCCCACCGGCTATCTCGTTGAAATACGCCAGGTGATAGGGATAGATGAGGGCCGCTTCGATGATCAGCCACAGTGCAAATATCAAATACCAAGTTTTGAATTTCAGATTGGAGGTCGGAAGTCGGAAGGCAAAAGTCGGAAAGGTGCGCTCCGACATCCGACGTCCGACATCTGACATCCAAATAAAAAGGAACGGCAACACAGGCAGAATGTACCGATACCCGAGATTCTGCGTACTTTTCATGCTGACGGCGAAATACGCCACCGGCAAGAGCAGCACCACCAGCGCAGCCCATACCCGCCCCCAGAGTTCCTCCGAGTTTCCTCGCTTTACCAGGCGATAAGCGGAAACGCCTCCACCGATGAGCGCCACGCCAAGTAAGAGCAACGTCGGCAACGGCGTCTTGACTGCAAACGCGATCGGAAAATAATACCACCACCCGCGCGGCGACATCTTGCCAAGCAGAAACGCCATGCGCCCCTCGTCGTCGCGCTCCTTGACGCGCAACAGCCCATCCAGAAACTTGGGCGCAGGGATGCTGAACGGCAACGGATCGAACGGGCCGACCTCAAAGCGATAGACCGCCCACACCACAATCGCGCCGAGGACGAACATTGCCATCAATGCCGCAAGTGTCGGCAGCATCCGTCGAGTGCGCCAGCCCACCACAAGCGCCAACAAAACCAGCACCGGAACAAGGATCACCGCCGTGAACTTGGCCGCCATCGCCAGGCCGAACGTGACGCCGCAAATGACCAGCCACGTGCGCGACGGGCGCCGCGCCCACCGGTCGAACGAGTAGACGGCTAACACGATGAAAAACGTGACGCCGAGGTCGGTCGTTATCAACACAGAGTGCGCGAGCAAGTTGGGATCGAACGCAAAGAGGAACAGCGCCACGATGGCCGCACGAATACCAAAGCGCTCGCCCGCCCAGCGAAAGATCAATGCGCCGAGCAGCAGCGCCAGCATCAGCACCGGCCAGCGCGCCAGGAACACGATACGATCCGTGGGGCGACCTTTGTCCCACAGCGCATGCCCGTTGAGCTTTTCGCGTTCAAGGGGCTGCCAGCCCGGCAGACTTGTCAATTGCGGCACACCCGGCTCAAGCAACAGCGGCAACCCAGCCAGGGCGTGAATGAGCGGCGGGTGACCGATCTGCAAGCGCAAGTCACCCACACGCCAGTAGGCCATCGCCCGCGCGATGTGTGACGGCTCGTCCACGACCGGCGACTGCGCTGACAGGTTCCCGACCGCCTGTGCAAAGAACAACCCCACCAGCAGGATTGCAACCAGGTAAGCCCAGGTGTGCTTCTTCATCGTCGCACCTGCACTTGGCCCACCTCGGCCACATCGCCGCTTTGCCAGGCCATGTCGCCCGTCACCGGCAGTAACGGCTCCACTTCGTCGCCCACGCCCAGGTGAACACGCAACGTCAACGGCTCGGACAGGTCGGCGTCGGCGCGGACATCATGTGCGTCCACGATAATCTGGCCCGGACGCCAGAGCGTTGTCGGATACAGGTTCGTGCCCAACCTCGCGTCAAGCTGACCGGCCGAGTTGCCGTCAGGGCGCATCAAGCGGATCAGCAGACGTTGGTCGCGCTGCATCGCTTGCAGTGTGCGCCAGTACGTCGTCACGCGCAGCGTCCCGCCCGGCTCGACGTGATCCGAAAGGCGCACGCCGATCAACTCGACGCGATCACCGAACCGTGCCTGCGCCGGTCGCGCGTCGGTGGGCACTTGCGCGACGATCGGTTTGGCGAACGCAGGCTGGATCAACGCGAACGGCGCGGCAAGCGTCAGCGCGAACAGTCCCCCCGCGACAAAACCCGGCAGCCACGCACGCCGGGTCCACGCGCCCAGGCCCCACGCCATCAGCACGCCAATCGGCGCCAACGCCGGGAACAGCAGTCGCCCCTGCGCCGCCGGAGTGGCCTGCATATAACGCAAGACGCTCACTGCCACTGCCCCCAGCCATGCCAGCAAAAATATCAAATTCCAAATATCAAACAAGTCGGAAGTCGGAAGGCGGAGGTCGGAGATTGGAGATTGGAGATTGGAGATAAGAGATTTGAAAAGGCCCACGACCGCGACGAGCGTCACGGCTGCCAGAGCCACATAGATAGGGCCACTCAATGGGAAGCCAGGCAAGTCAGCCCAATAGGTGCGAAAGAGCGCGGGGAGTTCAGGCGCAAGCTGCCACACCGCCGGCGTTGGCGTCCGCACGCCGATATCGGACAGCCACACACTCCAGCCCAACGGGTCGCCATACAGCGCAATATTGCGCGCGAACCACCACCCGGAGATGAGGAAAGCAATGCCAAAAACTAGACAGACTTTAAGTATCAAATACCGAATCTCGGCACAGCCCGCGCGTACGCGAAATTTCAAATGGGAACGTCGGCGAAACCAGCGGATCAGGAAAGCCAAACCCACCAGGGGAAGCAGAACAAGGCCACCGAGCTTGGACAATAGCCCTAACCCTAAGATGATCCCCGCGCCTATCGCATATCGCTTTGAAATTTGAGCTTCGACATTTGAAATTTGGAGCGCAGCGACTCCCACCCACGTCGCCGTCGCCGCCGCCAGGCTGTCGTTGTTAACCGAGGAGCACATAAAGACGAACTGGGGCGTGAACGCAATGAGCGCCGCGCCGAGCAGCGCCAGGTCCTCACGGCCCGTGACGATGCGCCCAACGACGTAAATGCCCACCACGGTCAACGCGCCGAACAGGAGCGAAATCAGCCGCGCCACGTGAACCGCCAGCACGCTGCCCGTCCACGGCGGATCCTCGCGCGCGGTATGGATGAAAATGTTCGGCGTATCGCTCGTCGCGCCGCGCGTGACAGCAGGATGACTCGCATTGAAGCGCACCCAGTTCGGGAAATCGTCGCGATCCAACGGCAGGATAGCCAGCGCGACGGCTGCATAGTACAGCGGCGGCTGGCCACCTTCGCGCAGGAAGGCCGACTTTTTCTCGGCAAACACCGGCAGCCCCCCACCCTTCGCCAGGTGATCGGCAAACGCAAAATGCCATATCTCATCCGGCGACTCGAACAGTGGGACGGTGACGCTGTAGGTCACGCCGAGGACAAGAAAGGCCGCGATGATGGTCAGGAGCCAAAACCTAGAGACTGTAAAATGAGGATGTCGCATAAACCTATCGAGATGGGTCCAATCGCAAAACTTTTAACGCCAAGACGCAGAGACGCGAGGACGCAAAGACATAATGAGCTTGGCGCCTTTGCGTTAAGACTGACAGATCGCTCGCTCGTACACTTCTGCCGTGCGAATGGCGATGCGCTCCCACGTGAATTGCTGCGCCAGCTCGGATGAACCGCGCTCCAGCCTGGCGCGCAGGGCAGGGTCGGCCATGACGCGACGTATGCCAGCCGCCAGCGCGTCCGCATCATTTGGCGGGACGAGCAAAACATTTTCGCCGTCTCGCAGTTCGTCAAGCGGGACAAGTGGCTGCGTTGTGACGATGGCACGCCCATGTGCCAGCGCCGCCATGAACGTCCCGTGCCGTAAGCTTGCCCCTTCGACGTATGGCAACGCGCACACGTCTGTCGCCAGAAAGCCGGCCGTGACCTGATCCGGCAGCAAATAGCCCGTCGCCACGATCCGGTCGGCCACGCCCAATTCGCGCGCCAGCGACTCGACCCGCTCGGCATACGCCGCATTCGTGTTCGGATCGGACGAGCCGGTGCGCCCGCCGATGTGCAGCAACTTGACCGCGCGCTCCTCAGCCGCCAGTTTTGCCAATGCGCGGATGAGCGCCTCGCCGCCTTTAAGCGGATGCAGAAAACCAAAATAACCGACGAGCGTTTCGTGCGGCTCAACGCCCCAACGTGCGCGCCACTCGTCACGGTCATACTCCTTCGGCAAGTGGGGTGCGATATTACTTCCGATTGGGATTCTTGCGATCTGAGATTTGAAATTTGATATTTGATATTTGAGACTCGCTTCGTCTTCCCGATTGGTCACGATCACCGCCTCGGCATAACGAGCCAGCGCCAGAACGACTTGCCCGCGCAGTGGGCCGGCTTTGGGGAACAAATAAGGAACCCGTAAATCGTGAAAGGTGACGACGATGGGCAACGAACGAGGCCAGCGAACCAATGAGGTACTGCGACGAGCCACCGGCAATAGATTGATAGCCGGGTGCATACCGTAAGCCGCAGCCTGATATTGAATATTGACCACGTCCAGTTCCAGTCGCCGTACTATGTCGCTCAATGCGCCCCAACATTTCCATCCCCAGCCGTCTATCATCCGCTCGATATGTACGCCATTCTCTTCTGATTTGATGTTTGAAATTTCGCGTACGCGCGGGCTGTGCCGAGATTTGATATTTGTAATGACATGCACTTCATGCCCCAACGCCGCCAACGCGCGGCCCACCTCGCGCGTGAAATCGCCCACGCCGCCTTGCATCGGCGCATATTCTGCCGTGACCAGTCCAGTTTTCATTCGTCTTGTCACTTGATCCAGACCTGACAGGTTTCCGAAACCTGTCAGGTCGACTTTTGCACCTTAAAAAGTGAATCCTAAAGCAGCCAGTGCGAGGCGAATTCGCTGCGAGATTTTCGGGCTGTGGCAACACTCAGCCTACCCCTACCCACCGATCGGTGAATAGGGTCGCCACCGCTCAAGTGCCCGAAACTTTACGCCGCGCAGAGGGCGCGGAGGAGCGGTGTCATGATGGCACGCAACGACTGGCCCTGTGCCAAGCCTGCGCTGATCAAGAGCGCCAAACTCCACAGGCTTTGAGCTTGGGTCGCACGACGCCAGAAAGCCACACTGCCCTCAAGGTCAAGCTTGAGTTGACGTTGAAGCTTGTGTTGGAGGGCGGGGTCATGTTGGGCGGCACGCAGTAGGCTGTACACCACGGCGACTAG
>Ga0315279_10010303_pt1 | contig 11010 bp, 12 predicted proteins | sample YL17G06_20_MG_FD_203694 | JGI IMG/M metagenome (GOLD analysis project Ga0315279, IMG submission 203694) | Sediment microbial communities from Yellowstone Lake, YNP, Wyoming, USA - YL17G06_20 | ecosystem: Environmental > Aquatic > Freshwater > Lake > Sediment | place: USA: Wyoming | collected...
TATTTTTCCCTCCATATTTGCCAGAATAAGGGAGTCAGGCATCGTGGAAATGATGTTTTCTGCGGCCATCGCCGCGTCAAAAGTGAACAGTTCGTATTTTAAGATTGCGTAGGCGACAAAAATGCCAAAAAATAGAAGGGCAATGTGCCCCAAATTTGGAACGTTAATGGCAAATGAAGGAAATACGATGTTAGTTACAAGATAGGCGAAAATAGGAATAGCAAAGCCCACGGTCACAAACTTACTTTGCTGCTTCTTTGCGCCATCACTAGTCCTAATGTAAAATACGATGCATAAAAGAAGCGCCAAGACTGGCAAGAGTGCCACCCAAAAGGTGCTTATCCCGTAAATGAAGGTTGCTGGTGTAGTGTCTTCGTAGCCCCAATATTCCATCGCTACAGGACCATTTATCAGTTCAGTTGTTAAATCCGTCAAAGCAAAGAATACAGCAGGCAAGTAGAGAAATAGATAAGTAGTTTTCTTTTTCAGCCAGTTGCTTTCGACATGAACTAAGGAAAAATGAAGAACAAAAACCGCTAAAAAAGGCCATAGAAAGCCCATTTTGTTCCAGAAGTTAGCGACCTCAAAGGAACTTGCTTGCCACATCATGAATTCTGTGAATGTCCAATAAAACCCTGCTAAGGCAGCTAATAAGAAAAGCTTGTTCAAGAGTTTTTTGCGATTGAGGGAAAAAACAATGATTCCCAAAACGGCAGAAGTCAGGCTTGAGCAAAGTGAAAGCCAAGCATAAAGGTTCATTCAATCCCCTTTTTTGCAATTGATCTATAGTCATAGCTATTTTCTATCAGCATTATTGATAGAAAGTCTTCTCGCGACAGCATTGTAACAAATATAAAGCTTTAGGAATGAATATAAAGAATGTGAAAACACAATCTGTATTTACAAAAACGAAAAAAGAAAGTCTGCCTTTTTTGCTTTTCGATCGAATACGGGATTTGAACCCAATGGGGTCGGAACTAAACACCTGAAAAATCGTAGTAGTCAAGCAAACTCGGGAAAACAAGCCTCCCAAGCCCTTTTTTTAGCGCGCTGGCTTTCCCCAAAATGGTTAAAAATGGTATCTATTCCTCTTTTTGGGTTTTGGGGATAAAACTTTATAATGGCTGTATCAAACAGTTTATATATCCATTTATCCTTTAATCTTTTCTGTGGAATAAATGAGCCAAGAACCTGATAAAGATGTAGCCTTCAACGAATGGCTCGACAGCCAAGAGGGACAATACAAACAAAAATGCCGGCTAGCCTTCCTAAAATTCATGGCCTTCACTAAAGACAAATACAGTTGGAAGGAAGTAAGCGGTGACATAATCCTTTCGAAACATACAGAAAATAGAAAGTCAGACGATAAGAAGATTAAGTATTTCTTCGATGATTTGATACCGAGTTTTTTAATGTGGGTTGAAGCTAAAGGGCCCTCTCATAATTTCGCGGTTGTCCAAGCCGCTATGGTTAAGAGTTTCTTCAAGTATCACCGAGAGCCCCTTCAAGTCCAGGGTAAGAAAATGAATTTTGTTGAGACTAAAAAGAGATACCACGCGTACACTAAGGATGAACTGTTAAATATGGTTCAAGTCGGAGACTTGGAAGAGAAAGCGGTAATCATGCTAGGCGTACAACTAGGAATTAGAGTCGGAGACTTCGTTTCCCTTAAGCGCAAACCTATCACAGAAGCCTACAAGGATTCAAACGGAGACTTCCCTTTAGAGTTTGAGATCGAGACTGAGAAGGAAGGCGTAGTCTCATTAGGCCATATTAGTAAGGAAGTGTATGATACTCTCCAATTATATTGGGCGTCTAAACCTGAATCGGAGTTTGTCTTTCCTTCCAATAGCGGTCACATTTTCATATCTAAGGATCGAGCTAACGACGTGATTAAGAACTGCTGGAAAAAAGCACATCCAGATAGGAAGGATGCAAAGGTTAGATTTCACGAGTTGAGATCATACAAGATTTCGGCTTTAACCAATCTTGGAGCTAACACATGGGCCATAATGAAGATGACGGGAAAGAAAGTGTCCTCAGACATCAACGTGTATCTCACAGGAGTTAATCTCAGAGAAGTCTTCATAAAAGGGGAACAGGCCCTAACCTTAACTCAGGCCACTAACAACAACCATGCAGCCCTGGAGGAACTGAAGAAAGAAAACATAGAACTGAAAAGCAAGATGGCAAAAGTGGAAGAGGAAATAACTGAGATAAAGAAGATTGTTGAGAAGCTGATCTAAAAGTCTCCAATTCTCGCGCGCTCAAACTCTCCATGCAAAAGCATTGAAACTTTTTCAACCAAATTCTCTACATAATCATATGCGCGGTGCTCCATTATTACTTTAAGAGGTTGATGGCCAGGACTGTTTTGAAGGGCGCTATTGATGGCGCTATTGATGGTCATTTCTTCTAACTTTAGAATTTCCATATATGGGGAAAGTTCTTGTTTTGCTTGTTGAATATCTGGGCTAAGTTTATCTTTTAAATGAGAAGGCAATGTATTAATGAAAGAGCATAATCTTTGAAAGGCTTGGAGTGAATTGCCGGTAACGTTTTTCTCGTTGATTTCATCCAACTGTTTGAAACAGCGATAAAGAAAGGCATCCTGAAAACTCAAGGTTTCTTTTGACCGTGATGTTTGAATAACCATTTCAGGCAAATAGTTTAACACGCCACGATCGGGGAGAGGGGATTTCTTAATTTCGTTGTCTTTCCATGCCTTCTTAATCAACCTATAGGCTTGTACGATACTTACATCACGCTCTTTTGAAACTTTAGTAGCAAGCTTTGAAGTCTCTGTCGGCTTTCCTATTTCCTTTAAAATCTTAGCTACTGTTGGTTTTTGCTTCTGGCTTGAAGTGATAGTAGCTATCACGGAAATATGATAGCTGCTTTTTGAATATAAGATTTGCTTAAGCATTTCGTAAGGTGTAAGAAGAATGGTAGAATTCAAGATTAGAATCCATCCAGAACAAAGGCTTGCGTACATTCCAAGACAACTTGTGGAGACTCTAGGTTTTAGGTTGAAAGCTATGCCTAACAGTGTTGCTGTCCTGCTGTTTCCAGAGAATGCTGATCCACAGGATGTTATCAAAAGCCTTCAGATCATAAAGGCTGAACTGCAGTATGCTTTGTCATGTAAGCAGAAAGGGGCTGCCAACAATAAGTCAGGCTAAGCTTCAGAAAGACGAAGTAACAGTTTCCAGGGCTGTGCTTAGAGAGATTCTTTCGCGTGTTGAAAAGATCGAGAGGATTCTGAGAGGAGAAGACCACGATAAATGAATGTGGAAGGTCTAGACCTGGAGCTGGAGAAGAATGAGTAGCGTTGATTTTGTGATTAAGTTACGTGACGCTTGTCAGATGATAGCGGATGCTGCAAACGAGTACCTAGAAAAGATGGCTCCGGCAGAAACAAAACAAGCTGCAGCCGTCAAGGAAGAGACTTTCAACATTCTGAAGCTTGAGCCTCAGCAAGGAGCCAAAATCGGAGAGTTTGAAGTAGCCTACAGGGCTAACAACATTGAAGACAAGTGGACTCATGCTTTCAACATTTTGAGACAGAACAACAGCACCATAAACACAAGGTATCATGGAGAAGGCTACGTTTTCAGCTATTGGCTCTACGGTCAGGACAAGATTTACCGGCAAAAACTGAAGCAAGCGTAGGAGCGCTTTTTCATGCTCTTGACAAAGAAAAGCCCGACGGCGCCGACCGTCGGACAAACGTAGGAGAGTCTACGAGAAAAATGAGTGTTGACAACAAAAATTCTTTGTTCGATTTGAAAGCCTTGAGACAGCTTGGAGGACTCAAAGCTGGCGATTTTCTGGCTGTTGATCCAGAGTTGGAACCTAAGTTCATGGCGTATATTGGACGAAAGGTAAAACATGACAGATCGACAAGCAACCTAATTCTAAAAACTGGTCTTAGCGCGTACACACAAGAACCCTTAAACGTGTTTCTGAGAGGTGAAAGCAGCGTTGGAAAGACCTATGTGGTCGTCAACAGCTTGGCAAGTTTTCCGAAAGAGGATGTTTGGTTTCTTGGAGGATTATCGCCCACGGCTTTGGTTCATGACCGAGCCCTGTTTGTTGACAAAGACGGCGAGCCCATTGTGCAAGTCGCTAAGCCGGAAAAGGACGCTACAGAAGAAGAAAAAGAAGCATACCAAATATACCGGGAGAAAATGAAGACAGCGCACTACTTGGTTGACCTTCAAGGAAAAATCTTGGTTTTCTTAGAGGCGCCGAATATTGAGACATTCAACAAGCTTCGCCCGGTGCTTTCGCATGACGTTTGGGAAATCAGCTACAAATTCACCGATACAAGCCAGAAAGGGCCTCTCAGAACGATACATGTTGTTCTCAGAGGCTGGCCAGCAACGATTTTCTGCAGTACTAGCGAGAAATTCCTTCAAGACTTGGCCACTAGAAGCTTCACGTTTACGCCTGAAACAACAGAGCAGAAATACAGGGACGCTAACAAACTGACAGGTTCCAAAGCTGCTTTTCCCTGGAAGTTTGAGAGAGACCTGGACGCTGTGCTGTTGGAAGGCTACGTAACATATTTCAAGAACCACATGAAGGAGCTTCAGGCCATCATTCCGTATGCTGAATCGTTTGGATCAACGTTTCCAGCAAAGTTTCCAAGGTCTATGAGAGACTTCAAGCATGTGTTAGGCCTGATCCAAGTTTCCGCTTTGTTTCACCTTGTGCAAAGACCTGTCCTAGTGAGGAAGCTAGGGTTTGAGACTGAAGCTTCTGCCGCCGTGGAAGAACATGTCTATGTCATGGCCGTAAGACAGGATTACCTCAATACCATGGCATTATGGAAAGAAGTGCGAGAAACCACAGAGACAAGCGCAGCCAGTCACCATTTGAGATTCTTTCATGAAGTTGTGGAGCCAATGGCTAAGCAGAATCTCATGTTCACTGTAAAGGATTTAACTGACGCTTGGAACGCGAAGTTTGTAGAGCGCAAAAGCAGCGACACCATCCGGGACTATGTGGATTTTCTGTGTCTAATCGGCTACATGTCGAAAGAACCTGACCCCAGTGACAAACGCCAGAACCTACTGAAAGTCATACAGGAACAAAACGAAAAATACACGGAAAACGACTTATCTGTTTTTTTCACGTTTGATTCGTTCAAAGCATGGCTAAATGAAGCCCAAACGATAACCGAGGAAAACCACATTTCACTCAGAGAAAATCTTCTCACGGACGTTGAAACAACGCCTGAGACCATATACAGTAAGTACTTCCTAGATGAAAAGCAAAATTCCTCGGTTAATGTTCTAAGCCCATCTAACAGTCCTGCAATTGAAAGCGCACAGGAAAAAACAGATAATCAGGAAATCGTGCAATTTCCGAATTTTAGCATTGACGATGTTCTAAAGCTGGAACGCCTGAAAGGAGACTTTCAGGATAGGTGCGTGTCTTGTGGCTTTCAAGGGCGCATGGATTGGCAAGTCACCAAGCATGACGACTCTTGGGGCTTGTTGTGTGGACGTTGTGGAGACAAGTTGGGAAAGGAACTGCAAAACGTTTGAGAAACTCTATTTAGCGCGTGAATTAAGAGAAAAAGCGACTCTCACAGACAGAAACACTGACTCCGTACGAGAAAACACTGCTCTCAGAGCCCTAAAACCCTTGATATGAAGACTTCAGCACTTGAAAAACACTGAGCAAGAACAAAAACAGAGCAAGTTAAGGCCTAATTCTACAGAAAATCTGCAGAAAACACAGAAATTAGGCCTAGTTCTACAGAAAATTAAGGCCTAACAGCTCAGAAAACAAGAAATCTGTGCTCTGAATCTGCAGAATCTGCTCTGATTCTAGAAATTCTGTGCTGTTTCTGAGCTACTTAGCACGAATCCATCACCCCTTGTTGAGGTTGAAACAGTGTCTCTTTTCTGTCACTTTCATATCGCTTTTCTGTCACTTTTCTATCGCTTCATTGACGAGCATTGGCGCCATTGACGAGCATCGCTGCGGAGCATTGCGAGCATTGGCGAGCACAAGGAACACATCATGCGGCTCAGTAGTTTTTTCTTGTGGTTTCTCTGTACTTACATCATGTGCTTTCTCTGTACTTTCTTGATAGTGGAAAGAGACAAAAACGAGACATTTATGAGACACTCAAGAGATAAGTAAGAGACGGTAAGAGACACTCAAAAAATAATAAGAGACGATAAGTGATGGGTGGAAGAAGAACCACAAAAGAAGATCTTACTCAATTAGAAGCTTTGACCAAGGAAGGATTCAGCTGCAGTGAGATCGGTCAAAAACTCGGCAGATCTCCATCAGCCATAAGAAACCTACGCTACAAGAAGCATCTCGTTACAGGAATGAAAGATGAGATCAAAGTTTTGTTTCAGCAGAGAGACGAGCTGAGCAATACGGTGAAGATTCTGCAAGGACAGAAAACCATGCTGGCTCTTGATGTAGACGGTATTAAGAAAGAGAAGGAGAAACTCCTTCAAGATGGGCTGACAAACGACGACCTCCAGATTTTAGACTACCTTTGCCATGCGTACGGAGATGTAACTCAGATCCAAGCCATACAACGAGCATTGCGCGAGAGCCATTGGAAAGCCATTTGTGATTCCTTGACAAAGACGACGGAGAACATTAAGACGACCTTTGGAATTAACGCGCCCTCAACTAAGGATGAACCCAAGACCACTGAAACTTCTTGGAGCGTACTTAAGTAAGCCATCTACCCTAAGCGCGCGCGCGTAAAGTTTTATCTCAAGTTTGAGGGTAAAGTTTACCCCCCACATTGGCGCGCGCTAGTTAATTGTGTTTAGAAAACAAGCTTGTTAGGTTGCACGACTCTTTTTATAGCATCTTCAAAATAAAATCTAATATGAGTTATTCAACTAGTTTGATGGCTTCTTCTCTAGGAACTGCGATAAGAGTTTCTGTTGATTCTATGTCTCCAAGTCTCATAGCCGTTTTCATTGCTATCTTCTCATCGGGTGCTTCGAATATTGCGACAATATCGTATCTCCCCAGTGTATAGTAGATATTCAGATACTTGACGCCTTCTTTAGTCGCTCTTTCTATTACCTTTGTGACTTCAGCGATTGCTTCCTTTGTCAGTTTTTTCCTCACTTTACAAAGTTTGATGAAAATCATCTTTCATTACCCCGATATGATAATATCGCCTGTGCTATAAAAGCCCTAGCCATGCCTCACAGGATAGTAGTCGACTAGATACAAGTCCTCAATCAAGCCCTAAAACAAGCCATACTCCAGGAGCTCCGACAAGACAAATAGGTATTCTCTTACATGTGTAAAGGTCTCTCCCGGGCTACCAACCTCTAGAGTTTCATATACTCATCCCTTTTTTCTTGACTGACTTACTGTTTGCTGTGATGTTTGGGCGATTAGCTACGCGCTCAGAAGTTGTTTTCACGAGACGGGTTATATGATGTTGAACATAAGCCACGATTGGCATTTGCGAGAAGCTATTTTCTCGGATATGGTGATAGAGATCCTGATCTTGAAGGGCTAGAAAAATTCTATGTGGAGTGGAGAGACTACAACGAGTATATAGTAGTGCAGAAACAGACCGATAGTCTACGAATAGAGGGAGAGATCGATAAGGAAACGATTGCAGTCAAGTGCTCGAAGCGAGGGAATGATGTGTACTGGTGGCGAGTATGGAACCGTATCAAGAAATTGTACCATTTAAAGGAACAAATACTCTTCGACCCACACGGTAACATTAAGTCCTCTAACGTCTTGTTCGCCACGCTCACCTATGATACTAAACACTCAACTATTAGTGAAGCTTGGGAAAGAGAGTTTAGAAAGTCATGGCATAGCCATGTTGATGTGCAAGCAATCAGAAAATTTAGAGCAGGTATCAGATACGTCACGAAATATTTGACGAAGACAAAGAAGGTCTCTGAGACTCAGGTTCTCACGCTCGCGTTGTGCTGGCTCTTTAGAAAGCGGTCGTTCGCTATTAGTGGAGATCTTCACGAATTATTTTTAACGTCAACATTTTCTAGTCATCGACGATTGATTCAAAACAACTAATGGGAAAAGAAGTAATTATTCACGAGGTATGGGTGTTCATTGGAATTTTTTCTGCTGGAAAATTGGGGATTACGCACAACGAGTGGCGGAAGACGATTACCGATAGAGCGATCCTCAATGAGATATTAACATAGAGCATTCATTACATTCAATACACACATTTTTTGGGACGTGGGTTGTGCTCGGGATCGAGCACCCGCGCTAGGGTTCCCGAAAAATGTCTGGGAGGGCGAGGGGTATGACACCCGTAATGGGTGTCTAGGCGAAGGGATCCTTCCCTCTTGCCTAAGAGCTTCAACACGCAACAGGAACGGGGTGGAGGGTCGGGAGGGAGCTGGAGCGGAGCGACAGCGAAGTGCAGCATAACAGCTAGGTAGCTATTGACCTAACAGAAAAAGAAGGGAGAGCTGCTCGATAAGTTGAGGTTATCTTCCCTTCCCCGGCGTGGGTATAAGGCCGAGTTGCTGCATTAAGCCCAAAGTATCGTACCTTGACCAGCCTTCCACGAACTTGCCCCCGACGATGCGGTCAATCTGGATCATCTCCACCGTCACCTTCTTGTTGGTAGGAGGGATGCCCCTAAATGCACCTTTGTTTGTGCCAGTCGCTGTAACACGCAACGCTATCTTGTCTCCTTCGGCGACCATGTCATCAATGGTGAAATGAAGGTCTGGAAACGCGCTGCTGAACGCGCTGACATGTTGTTTATAGTTCTCGATGCCGCGCATATCCTGGCCACTGCTACTGTGCTGTATGGTGTCAGTGGCGTATAACTCGTCTATTACGGCAAGGACTGCTGCCTTCCCCTTGTTGTACTCCTCATACAAACGACGTTCAAGCGCCTTAATTTCTTTTGCTGATATAATAAATCACCCAGTGATCACTACTAACTATGTCGATTATATATTATTGTATCTATGAAGTGTTATATTACGACTTGATGGAGCATATGCATAATTGAGACTATAGCGCGCGCGCCTAAATGAGGATAATATATCTAATATTCTGGTTATTCTAGCCATTATAAAACTTTACCCCCAAACCCAAAACGGATAAATTCAAGGTGATGGTGGTGGTAGCGGTTGTGACGTTTTTGTGGTGGCAACATTCTTTGCGATGGATATAGAAACCCTAATGCAATGAATATTCTTCCAGCCACAACCAAGACTAGTCGTCTAACTGAACTTTAGATGCTACGCTAAGTATAGTTTCCATTTCAAAATCACCTCTCAAAATTAATTAAATAATATCAATAATGAGGTGCTATATACATAAAAATAATATGTTTAAGTTTAATCATTTATTTTAGTAATTCCAGAAACAAGTTAAAAATGTGGGCAGTGAATGCACACAAAAGTCGCTGTATGCACTGTTTGCAAGCGCAGAGAAGCCTTCTTCTTTAGACCTTACTCTGGAGAGAAACTGTGTAGAAAATGTTTTGTCAAATCCATTGAAGAAAAGGTTAGGGCAACAATTGCCAAATATAAAATGCTCGAGTTTGATGATAGGATAGCTGTGGCTGTTTCAGGCGGAAAAGACAGCGTCAGCCTATTACATATTTTAGCTAAGATAGAGCGGGGCTACCCCAAAACCTCGCTTGTGGCGGTTACAGTGGATGAGGGAATTAAGGGATATCGAGACGAAGCCCTAAAAATAGCAGCTGAAAACTGCCAAAAACTCGGCATAGAACATCATGTGGTCTCTTTCAAGGAACTCTACGGCTATAGGCTTGACGAAATTGTTAAGAGTCTAAAACAGAAAGGCGACAGTGGATTGTCACCGTGCGCGTATTGTGGTGTTCTAAGGAGAAAAGCCTTAAACATAGCCGCTAGAAGCCTCAAAGCTGACAAACTCGCGACAGCCCACACGCTAGACGATGAGACGCAAACAATTCTTCTGAACATTTTTCATGGTGACGTTTTGCGTATAGCAAGGGAAAAGCCAGTCACAAACGAAGCGCATCCAAAACTTGTGCAAAAAGTGAAACCTTTCTGCGAAATTCCGGAAAAAGAAACCGCCTTATATGCTTACGTTAGGAAAACAAAGTTTCAAAGTATGCCATGCCCATATGCTTCTGGAGCTCTAAGAAACGATGTTCGTCTAATGCTTAACAGAATGGAAGAAAAGCATGCGGGAATAAAATTCACAATTTTCAAATCAATAGAGAGGATAAGACCTGCTTTAGAAGACGTTGCCAGCAAAGAAGGATTGAGGGAATGCAGTAAGTGTGGAGAACCAACTACCGAGAAAATATGCAGAACGTGTCAAATGCTTAGGCAAGTAGGCTGATGCAACCGATATTCTAATAAAGAAATAGTTTTAACAGAGAATTGCATGAATGATTTAGTTGCGATTTTGGCTTCAGTTACGGTGGTAAGCCTAATATCCTTTGTTGGTGTAATTTTCATAGGTTTAAAAGAGAGCTTGCTAAGACGGGTAGTGATGGTGTTTGTTGGTTTTGCCTCAGGCACCCTCTTAGGCGGGGCATTTTTTGATTTATTGCCAGAAGCTGTAAATATGATAAATCCACCAATAACAATATTTTATTTTGTTACCCTAGGTATTATTGTCTTCTTTTGTATAGAAAAGTTTCTTTATTGGCGACATTGCCATGAAGAGGAATGCCAAGTTCACACGTTTGCATATATCAGTTTAGTTGGAGATGGGGTTCACAACTTCATTGATGGAATGATAATAGCCGCCACATTTGTGTTCAGCTTCGAATTAGGTTTTATTACAACGCTCGCCGTTATTTCTCATGAAATCCCTCAAGAGATAGGCGACTTCGGAGTTTTGATTTACGGCGGTTTAAGTAAAAGAAAAGCATTAACTTACAACTTTATTTCAGCCTTGACCGCAATCTTAGGCGCAATAGTCACTTATTATGTGGTTTTTCTTCGGAGCAACTACGCCTTACTGGTTCCGTTTGCAGCTGGAGGCTTCATTTATATTGCG
>Ga0315279_10010304_pt1 | contig 11009 bp, 7 predicted proteins | sample YL17G06_20_MG_FD_203694 | JGI IMG/M metagenome (GOLD analysis project Ga0315279, IMG submission 203694) | Sediment microbial communities from Yellowstone Lake, YNP, Wyoming, USA - YL17G06_20 | ecosystem: Environmental > Aquatic > Freshwater > Lake > Sediment | place: USA: Wyoming | collected...
GCCAATCTCTGTTGGTGCTCCAATTTCTTGTGTATTCGAGATCCCACACAATATTGGTATAATCGGTTTGTTCCATTGACCATTGGATGATAAAAGTACTCGTCGTAATTGTTTCCCCTCCATCTGGGATCACAACATCAGGAATCAAATCCTTCTGGACTAGGTTGTCCATACTATAAATAATGCCGCTACCACCTGTGCCAAGATATAATTTACAACCCAGAGAAAACGGGCTTATGACATTAATTCTTGTTGCAGGTGAATCATAACTAATAGACCAATCCAAAGTATTATCACTTCTGTATAATATTCCATCCAATTCAGAACCTGCATATATCATAGCATCAGTACCATACATGCTAATCACACCACCAATAGTGTCCGGTCCATCGTACGCTAACTCCCAAGTGGTTCCATCAGTAGATTTATAAATAACAAAACCCGTATCTGCACCAGCCAGTAGGTGAATAACACCATCAGGATAATCACTCCCCATAGCCACTAGTGACTTAATTGCAGTTTGTGGCGAATCATAGGCTAAGGTCCAACTGGTCCCATCAGAACTTTTATAAATCAGTCCGTTGTCACCAGTAGCAGCATATAAATTACTACCAAAAACTTCTAAGTCATAAATAAAAGTCTCCGAAGAATCATAAGCCAGTGTCCAAACAATACCATCGTTGGTTCTGTAAATTATTCCATCATCTCCACCAGCGTAAAGATAACTACCAAAAACCTTCAAAGTGCGAATGTCAGTAAGAGGAGAATCGTAGGCTAACGTCCAGGTAGAACCATTTATAGTTCTATAAATTAGCCCATCACCACCTGTAGCAGCATAGAGGGCACCACTGAAAGCTACCAAGTCATTTATTCGCACTTCAGGTGAATCATAAGCCAATGTCCAGGCAGTACCATTGGTTGATTTCAGAACCATACCCCCTGGACTGGTACCAGCATACAAGGCAGAACTGAATTCTGTTATACTTAATATGTCAGTTTCAGTACTATCATAGGCTATCTGGAACCAATCATCTGGCAGGCATCCACCAGAAAGACCATATCTACACTCGCTCCAACCACCTTCACCATAGAGTGGCATACATCCTCCATTACCATGTAGCTAAAGTAGCACGCTTCCACACATTTGTATCCACACAAACGTAAATATAACCTGAGTCCCAACAGATATCGCCTATGGTTCCGGAATCTGTTGAATTGGTAACTGTTCTAGCTGTCCCTACTCTTAGCGTGTTGGCACCGCCACTGATGACGAGCCCTGGACTAGTAGTGTTCGATTGTGATACACTGATACTGATACCAGAACCAGAGTTTTGAACAATCATAGCTGGGCTTGAACCAGTTCCAATTTTGTTAATTCGTAATAGACCATAACTCATACTAGGTTCAATGGTACTAGCATTTGTAGTTATATAAAGTCCAGTACCATTACTTCCTGTTAGATTGATGTATTGTCCATAGCCTGCTGATGTGATGTTCATCGCGTAGGCACTGGTGGGACTCTGACCAATCGACAAGGCACTACCACCTGTCCCATTTTGATTTATTAAAATACCTGTACCCGTGCTACTGTTGTTTATCTGAATTCCATTACCACTTCCACTATTTGTGATAGTTATCGCATCGCCTGCTGTTGTGCTTTTCTTGTTCAGTGTCACCGCACTGCCACTGCTTGAGTGGTTAATCACTACAGCATTAGATGCGGTTGTACTTGCATTGTCTATTGTAAGACACACGGCAGACGAATTGGCATTTGTTGCTAATTGCTGAAGGTGTAATAATATTGCCGCATTACCTGAATAGGAGGCTTGAATATCAACTACACCAAGCGTACCACCTACTCCTTCTTCAACACATTTAAGCATACATTCAGAGCTTGCATCAGACGACTGCTTTAAGAGCACCACACTGCCAGTGGTAGTATCAAATGACGTATATCCTTTGTTAATGCTCACCAATGGTGCCACCGCCAGTATTGTTGAGCGACCAGTAATTGCCAACGCACACCCAGTTTGGTCTGTTGTGGTGGCACCAGAATTGATAGATATACCTACCGAATTAAAAAGAGCAGGTCCTGTATTGTTTACCGATATACTATTGCTATTGGAATTAGTGCTCGAGTTATTTATAACCAATACGCTAGACTGGTTGCCAGTGGAAGTCTGATTTAGAGTTAAGGCAGTTCTCGTAGTATTTTGTGTTATTGTTATTCCTGTAGAACCACTAATTGTTTGACCATTATCATAAGCAGCTTGAAGACCACCGGAACCTCCAAGACCAGTTACTCCCTGGAGACCAGTGGCACCCTGTGAGCCTGCAGTGCCAACTCCTGTATCGCCCTGAACGCCTGTGGCACCAATACCTGTTACACCTTGGACGCCCGTGGCACCTTGAATGCCTGTTTGACCTTGAACACCTGTGGCGCCACCACTCAAAGATACGCCGGTAATACCCATGCAAACGATGATACCATCCTGAGTTACACCCCATGCACCTGTGGTACCCTTGATGTCCCAACCAGAACCAGAGTTATTCACCACTATGGTATCAGCTGTACCTGTGTCAGTTTTGGTAACAATTAGAACGTTGTCATTACCGGTCTGAGTAATAGTAACCTTGGGACCATGTTTACCATGATTGCCAGTGTCAGAACGATGCTCTGTTGCCAAATCAGCATCAATAGCGTCTAAATTGTCATTTAGAGTTGGGGCACCCCAGCCCCTGTCGCCCGGTGCTGGTTTGTCATAACCAAAATTACTAGTGGGTGTATTAGTCATATTAACCTCTCAACTCTTCAAGCATTTGCTCTTCGTTTATTACAACATCCTGTATGGGTACTTTATTAAATTGTTCAACTAACTGGGTTAGTGTGAGTACCTCTTTTGTATTTACCAAACCAGCTTTATTGGCCAAATAGGTTAGTACCATATCAGAAGTTACACCATCTCTCAAATAATTTCTAACTGGTGTACTCTCTATCCATTTCGAATACTTATATCCTCGACTATCAATAACTAAGCCATGTATTAGTTGCTCTCTCCTGAGCGTTTTTAGGGCTGATGCTACCTGTAATTCGAGGGCCAACCACGGTTCAATATCACGACCTCGAATGCAATGGGTCACACTTAAATCAGTGTCATCTAGTGGACTCATCAATACCAAATTGGGCAACCCATCATACCAGTAGGCTGCATCATATCGACTGACGTCGGTATCCGCCTTTAGTCGCAACACTGTATTGTGATGGTACAGGTTCAACTTTTTACCCAAATTTCTACAATGATAGTCATAAAAATATGGCTTATCCACTGGTTTTGGGCAACTGTATATCTTAATTCTTACTCGTTGTGTCCTTGTGACCGCAAAATTATGTCGATCACTAGAAAATGGTGGAAATGGTTGACCAGGTTTAAAATCAACAAAATAACCGTTACATTTTATAGTCCCAGCAACCGCACGCCACCTATTATTCTTCCAAATAAACACACAATACTCAAGCGCAGGTCTATCCTTCCATCGTATTTCCACTGAACAGACGTCTTTTTCTGCACCTAAGTCTATAACTATTTCTGGGTGTACTGGATGATGCACATATCCAATGTCGACTGGTTCCCAATAGTAGTTAGACGAGTGGCCACGCGCTGTTAGATAGGCAGCAGTATGTTCCCTGGCTTCGTGTGTTGCTATTACCTTACAATCAGCGGCAACATTATTATCACTTTCAGGTCCACGAATTATAATTCCATTTATTTTACAGTATGGTGGATACTTTTCGGGACGATACAAATGATAAAATTTACTATCATCTTCTCGTGCTCGCTTCAACAAATCTTGTACTGTGCAATCACAGTGGTATGACCTATCACATGTTTTATCAAGATTTATTGCCGCCTCTCTGTAGCATTCCAAACGATCTGAAGCCCTTATTATTCCATCAGGATGAAGTCCAAATAATTCTAAGTCCCTTGGAATATTTTGCTGCCACACATCGTGTGGTGGATTCAAATCAAGACCATCCAGTCTTAGTTTAAATAACCCGCCATTTTTCTTTGCAAATAAGTAGTTTAATAACGCGTTGTACAAACCACCTATGTGCAGCTCACCCGATATGGTAGGTGCAAACCGAGTTGTTACTGTCATATTACTTCATATTCCCAAGTTTGATGGCCACAGTCGTATATTTTATAAAGACCTCTTTGTTGAGTTGCTGTGGATTCCGTTATCCCTGTTTTCTTTTTGTTTTGTGCTAAATTTTGATTTCTAAATCGTTTATATCCATCGGTATAATGAGGAGTATACTTAGTCTCATAAGTTTTAGTGAAACCAAGTTTCTGATATAGATTACCAGTCCCCCATCTCAAATCGCAGTATGACTTGATTGTATCATAACCATTTTGTTTAGCATATTGGGGACCAAGTTTGAATAGTTTACTTGCCCCACCTACTATGATGGTATTCAATTCGCCAGCTAAGCGTTTCATTTCAAGAACTTTTCTACCTTTGGCTGTATGAGCACGAGAGGGAACCCCAAAAGTCATTACTTGAATCAGCTTGTTATTATAAAAAAGACCATAGGCCACCCTACAAGTCCCAGAGCCTTGAAGATGGGTTCGAGTTAGAAAATCATAAGCCTCTTTGTTTGATATTTGCTTTGCAATACATTTACGAGCAAAGACTTTATCCTTTACTACTCCAAGAGCAGAATTGATTCGAGAAATACAAATCTCCTTATGTTCTTTCCATTCATCTTCAAAGATTGTAAGAAGACGAATCTTTTGTTCATTACATAAATCAAGTTTTGTACGGTGATAGTTTGAGGTTATTCGTTCGTGCTTATCAGAATGCCAAAAAAGACCACAATATTCAATTGCCACTTCTTGACCAGGAAAATAAACATCGAGCTCATAAGGCTTTATAAGAGTACGATTTTTTTCTTTTAGTCCAAAACCATTAAATATATCAATTATTTCTCGTTCTGCTAATGATTGGAAGTGTGCGCATTTAGGACAACGATGTCCCTGTTGAAAATTGGTCCATGTTATTTCATACGTATGATTCTTGGGACACCTCACTTCAAAACGAGTGTAACAATTTTGATAAGCATTAGGGTTTGTCAAAAGAATCTCATTTGCTTCTTGAAATGCTTGTTTTATGCTATTACTATCACTACGCCTTGATTGATAAAAACATTCCAAGCATCTTGTGCCCCTTTTAATATTAGCCCATGTGGCAAAGTAAGTATGTTCCTGTGGACATTTTATATGTAAATTGGAATAATTATTTTTATATTCTGTTGATATTAATTCGTAACCTTCTTTTTGAAGATACTCACGCACGATATCAATATTAGCTCTCGCTTTTACATGTTCCCTGAAACACGTAGGACAACGCTGTTTCAGAGACCAAAAGTTAGACCAAGACATTGAGAACTTGTGATTTCTGGGACAAACAAAGTTCAACTTACTTTGATAATTTTTATATTCTTCGGAAACAAGAATGTATCCCAACCCACTTGTGGCTTTTTGTAAGTCTGTGATGTTTTTACGAACTTTAGTTGTCATAATACTTATATTATCAGTGTTTATGAGATTTTGACACTATCCCTTCAAAATATTTTTGTCAATTTGGAGTAACAACCTCAATAGCTCTGCCTGCTTCTCCATTGACTCACGGGGAGTAAAGTTCTGCATTAGAATAACTTCCGAAAAGATAAGTTGTGCTTGATAGAAGGCTAAAACGTTTGACGAATGCTCTTGAATATTGGTGTAAACTGGATGATCAGCATTGATATAAATCTGTACTCCATCAAAACCAAAGCCCTCTGCCAACATGCTTGCCGGACCATCTTCTCCCAGGTGTTCCACACTGGCCGCAATGAAATTATTAATACGAGCCTGTGGAGCATTAGGTACATAACCTTCCTCCAGTGGATTCACCTTCAGGTCGAGCATCGTTATATCATTTGGAGGTGCAATGGGAGCCAGCCTTATTTTATTGAGCTCCAGTGCATTTGTGACTGGCAAATGAGGGGAAACACCCGCAGCTAGCTTGGCATTTTGGAGCGGACGATCTTCGGCTTGTTCAACTGCTGTCTTCTGTAGAAACTCTTGCAATCTCTTGGCAGCTAATCTTAATGCACCCTCTACTTGGATCTGTTCTGTGACCTGATGCTCTGGAATAGCACCCAACAACTTATTCAATGCTTCTGGCCCAATCAGATCCTCCATCCTTACCTTCAGTACTTTTTCAATTAAATCCAGTGCCTCAGAAATAGTTTGAATATTACTTGGTAGATCACTTGGATCCACATTAAAACGAGCCGCAATCTGCTTCATGAAATCCAGGAACTCCGAAAAAGCTCTTGTCCCTTTTGCTGCCGTAATCTCAGCCCGCATGCCTGTATCCTCTATGTCCGCAGATGCATCCTTGCCTGCAACCACGTCATCCAAAGCACCTACTGGAACCATGGATTGCAATGGTCTCTTTGGAAAGTCAAATTCAGGGAGCTTGTTAAGTACACTCGTAACCGTCCGTACGGCCTTATCAAGAATCTTCTTTTTCTTTTCTTCATTATCAGCTACACGTTTCATAGCCTCTTGATCCAAAATAGACCGAACGGCTTCACGAACTGTGTCCTCGAAAGCGGTTTTCTCGGAAGAGTCAATTATTTCTACTCTATTAGAACCAATAAAGTTATTCAACCAGTCTGCCTGTACATAGCCTGACAACTTCCGAGCAGAGCTATCGTAATTATCTAAACCAAAGTAAGTGCGCCGAATACCACGACCCTGAACTCGGATTTGAATACCAGCCTGATCTCCAAGATCGATGCTGTCCGCTGCAATGACTACTTCACCCACAACAGGTCCATAGGTAGTAGTTAAATTTAGGCTATAACGCATACCATGTATATAGCGCTCCTTCAAGAGCTCACCATTAACATAGATCAAAAAATCATCCTTGGCATGAGGAACCAATATCTCCGACAAACGTTGTTTGATAATAGAATCTGAATACTCACGACGCAGATTCTTCATTACAATAGATACACCATCCTGCTCCGGGTCATAATACACATCTGTACCCACGGCAGCCACAAGAATCTCTCGGTACGCTTCTTCCGTGTCGTATGTATCCACTGGAACATTGTAATCACTCAAGTACTTACCAGCTGCAAGTGCTGCCGTGTGGCTATAAACTGCACGTGCTCTAAAATCACCACTCTTTGTAAACACATCAAATTCGTCCGCCATGCTTAGAACGGCAAACTTTCCGATACCAAATGAACCAATAGGCTTACGAGCCTTAGTAGATGGTGGCTTGGTGCTCTGTCCAACTGTAAAGAAATCAAATAGGATTTCTTGTGTCATTCCCCGCCCATCATCTATAACAGAAATTTGTGATGGAGAAACCAATACGTTTACCTTTGTTGCATCAGCATCATACGAATTGCTTACCAATTCCACAATAGCCAAGTGTGGATCAGGATACAGACGTCGACCAATGGCTGTCTGAATATTGGTACTCGTCCTAACGGGAACATAGTCCGTCATGTTATTCTCCAAATAAAGATGCGCACTCTTCTAGTGTTCTCTTCCACACTTCGAATGTGTGATAGCCTACATCATGTTCACAAACAACAAAACCCTGGTAGCCACAGTCCTTCAAAATTGCAGCCACTTCTCTTACTAGGTTCATATTTTCGTACACTGGTTGATGATGTTTGCCACCAGTATAACCGCAAAGATGTACATGTTTCAAATATTGTGCACATGCCTTAATCATTGTTGGATACTCTCTTCTAATCACAGCATGTTCTACATCAACGCATAATTTAACATCAGGTATCAGCTCTTGCAATCTTATAAAATCCCCTCCAGAACGAATTGGATCAAGTGATTTTAATGTTCTCAACGGCTTACCATCATCGTCAAGATGATGAGACTCCGGCCAAGCCTCATTTTCAACTGTAATGGCTATATTCCGTTCCCATGCATACTTAACTACGTCAGCCAGCACATCATTGTCAACAATCTTGTGTGTATTTATCGTTTTTGCTCCAACACTAAGTGCAAAGTCTATAACACGACTGTCAATGTAATCCCATGGTGCATGTACAACATAATTGAGCATAAACAAGTTTAACAAACTAGCACTCGCTGGATCTTCTATGATATTCTTATCAGTATAAATTTCAACATTCCGAAAACCAGCTTCTTGGATATCTATTAACTTCTTTTCGTTGGGCTCTGTCTTAGCGGCTAATTTCATCTCTTCTCCAAAACACCAACTAGAGTACTGACTTCCTGCTCTACATTAAACTTGGATGAAAAGCGAATGCACTCCGCACTTACTTCCTTCCATAAACTTGCATTCTCCAACAAAGCTAGCGCCTTATCTACTATGGATTGGATATCACTTGGGTCTCGCACCAAAATCTTCTCAGCTAGGAACTCATCTTGATAGATATGTTCAGCATTTGGTCCTTGGATAACTGGAACTCCTAAATTCATCATTTCGTTACAAGCTCTTGAGAACCCTTCGGAATATCCTGGCTCCAATGCTATCTGAGCACATGCCATGGTAGATAATAGTACACTGCGATCCATACCCTCTTTTGGTGTACCACCATATTGAATATCAAACGGAATATTCTTTAGCATCTTCTGCTCTTCATCACAACCGCTGGGCTTGAAAAAGATCACTTCTGGATACTTTTTGTAAATCCCATAAGCAGCTAAAACAGCAGACGCCGGGTTTTTCCACCAATCAGTTCCTCTGTGTGCACTTATGATTAGTGCACCATCCTTTGGATGCTTATACTGAGCGTATCCATACCTATCACGCAATGTTTGGCCATCACACCCACCATACCAAGGAACAATTTTTTCTTTACCAAATAGAGCCTGCAAATATCTTGCATAAACTGGTCTACACAAAATCGCATGAATCCGTGGATCCTTATCCATATCTAAAACACCGCTGTCGCGCCAACAAGAGGAGTGCACCTGTGGATTCCCTAGGACACACAATAATACCTTACAACTGGAATCAAGATCCTTTTTGCACAACTGGTATCTTTCTATATCATCGAATATAACAACATCACAAGGATTGTTCTTGATGAAGTTTTCCCATAAACGTGCACTACCTTGTGGCATCTTTTTTCCATCGACGAAAGATACCCACCCCTTACTATTAATATCTAGACACTTTACTAAGTATCCCCATTTTTGCAAGCCATCGATCACATTGTTCGATGTAACTGTACCACCACCAGCGCTGCTATCCTTTCTTGTTACATATATTTTAGGAGCACCTGGCTTCAATACTGTAATAGCACTAACATCCTTACGTGTTGCTTCACCGATTACATCTCGCCACTCCTTCAAAAAACGACTAATATGAAATCGTTCGAGAGCGGTACGACGAACATTTTTAGCAATTTCGGCTTGCAGCTTCTTGTCGGCTAGCAATAATGCTGCATATTCTTTTATTTCCTGAGCATTATTCGAATAGAAACCATTAACTCCGTTGTCAATAAACATTTCCTCGTCATAAAAACCAGTGGTAACTATTGGAATACCTGACATCATTGCTTCACCTCGAGCGCGAGGCATTGGAGACAATTTTGTTGGATTCAGGTAGACAGCATACTTACTATAAAATCTGCGTAGGTCTACGAAACTATCTGGACTCTGAATACCCAAAGCAGGATTATCACCCACTATTTTTATTGGCATTCCACTGCGTTCGAGCGCCTGTACTATTCTATAACCACAAATACTATCGCGCTCTGAAATTCTTCTACCAACCGTTAGTACCTTGTTGGTTTCTCTATCACTTATGGGCCACTCGTCAGGGTCAAATCCATGCCAAATAACATGTTGACGAGGACAACTTATATTCCAACGCTCTTTGTCGGTAAATGAATTGAATACAATTATACAATCACTCAGATCTTCATTACAAAATTCTGGATCACCCTGTCCTGCTTTTGAGCAGTGCATAATAATAATCTTAGGTATCTTACATTCACGAAGTAACTGATATTGCTTGTAGTTGTGTATGATTGCTACATCGTGTGCATCTACGAAGTTAGATGATATGGTAGACCGATCATAACAAACTATATTACTTGGCATAGGGCGATATCTCTGATTCCATCGATGATTCTTATCGATGACCATCGAGAATTCGCATTTCAATTTACACAGTTCGTAATGATAACCCTCATGGGCTAACATATCGAAGACTTTCATGGTTTACTATATATCTCTTTCTTTGAAGAAGTTCATTACCTCAGGTCGATTTTGACCTTGCTCTTCCAGTGCCTTATACTTTTGTAGTCTTACTGGATCATCTATGACACTCAGTACGCTAATAACAATTTCTGCATCTCTATCTAATAGATTAGGATCGACACGAGCCTGATCTTCGCTAAACGGAGATAGTACATCATTCTTTTCAACTATATTAATGAACTTTCCTTCTACATCAACTTCAACACGATATCTATCAATCTCAAGATACTGCTTCCCCTTCATAAGGATCATATTGAAATCACTCATATCATCAATGTTAGGAAAAAAAACCTTGATGTCCTTCTCAGTAATTTTTCCAGCAATATGAGATGACAAGGAACATACCCGTGCGATGTGTCCATCATTCCTACGATAAATAATTGCAACTTCAGTATTAAAATCTTCCATTAATGTGTCCTCTTATGTCCTCTTATCCCAACTGCCATCCAGTTGAACCGCAAAATAAATGGATCGTTGAAGCCTGGACGCTGCCCATAATCAACGTAAAATCCTTTGATGTCAGGATCTATCGGAGCCCTTACCCTAATACGAGCAGCACTGCGATCGTCCTTGAATCTATAAATAATCTCAGGATCGTTTTCACCAAATTCTCTCTCAAACGCCACCTCAGCTGATAGCACTTGGAAGCCGCAGTATACGAACACGGGAGGGGCTGTACCACCGTAG
>Ga0315279_10010306_pt1 | contig 11008 bp, 11 predicted proteins | sample YL17G06_20_MG_FD_203694 | JGI IMG/M metagenome (GOLD analysis project Ga0315279, IMG submission 203694) | Sediment microbial communities from Yellowstone Lake, YNP, Wyoming, USA - YL17G06_20 | ecosystem: Environmental > Aquatic > Freshwater > Lake > Sediment | place: USA: Wyoming | collected...
CACCGCAAGACTTGCAGAGGTGTTCCCGGTACTTGCACAGGCGACACTCTTCTTGCCCAGCTGGAGCGCCATGGAAACACCGATGGTCATCCCCCGGTCCTTGAATGAACCGGAGGGGTTCATCCCCTCGTGTTTTGCGTAGAGATGGCAAAGTCCCATCTCGTCACCGAGACGTTTGAGGTGATAGAGCGGTGTGCCGCCTTCCTGGAGCGTGACGGGTTCGATGTGCACCGGGAGCAGTTCGCGGTAGCGCCAGACCGAGAGGGGTCGCTTGTCCCAGGTTGCCTTATTGACCGTTATCTCGTCAAGCGGGTATTTCACGGCAAGAAGGTGCCCGCATTTTTTACAGTTATAGATGATCTCGTCAGCGGGATACACGGCTCCGCAATGAACGCACACGAGATGGTACATGGGAACATATTGGTTTTCCGGGTACATATAGGCGTGCGTCTGAATACCCGAAGACACATTCGTATAATCACAATCCCCGGTAATCTACAAACATGCAGATGTAATTTCAAGTCTGCTCCGTGAGTAGCGCGTGGTACAGCGCATCTTTCCGGTCGTTCTCGACCGGGAAATCGTTTCGCACTGTATCCACAAGTCCGGGATCCAGTTCAGAGAAGAGCAGTTCTTCCCGGCTGCCGGCACGGCTCACGATGGTACCATACGGATCTGCGGTCATGGATGTACCGGAATACCGGTCAACGGGATTTGTCCCGACAGTATTGATGCCGATGACATACATCTGGTTCTCTGCCGCCCGTGCAGACAGGAAGAGTTCCCAGTGCCGGATCCGGCTTTTGGGCCATGCAGAAGGGACAAAGACTGCCTGCACGCCCTGCCGTGCGTAAATCCGGAAGAGAGCGGGGAACCGGAGGTCATAACATATCGCCATACCACATTTCACTCCTTCAAGAGAGAACATGGACAGGGCAGTTCCCGGGGTGTATGCGGTATCTTCGCGGGCAGGGGAGAAGAGGTGCATCTTTGCATACGTGGCAAGGATTCCACCGTCTTTTCCAATTGCGACCGCCGTGTTCCTCGGAGAGGGGACAGTGCGCTCGCGAAATGATCCAATGATAGCGATGGAGTATTTTCTGGCAAGATTCTGCAAGCTGCTGACGATCGTGCCCGTGCAGTCCTCGACATGGTCATGGGATAAGGGATCCCAACCGGTAGCAAACTGTTCGGGAAAGGCGATCAGGGACGCACCTGCACATGATGCATTCATGATGAACGCTTCTGCCTTCCTCAAACTTTTTTCCGGGTCTTCCCAGACACTTGCGAGCTGTGCGCTGCAACAGATCATAGCAGATTATTCCCGGTAAAAGTACGGTGCAGGGGTTATTTCTGTGCTTCGGCATGCTGCGGGATATCATTTGTGGATCTCTGGCTGAACATATTGAACGGTTCGGGGGATAGACAAGCATCCCCCTCACAAAAGGAGGGATTATTCCCGGAGGTTATCCGTTGAACGGTGCGGGTATAAGATTGTCTGAACACGTGTTGATTAGGGGAGTTTATAGGCCATCTTGCAGGTGTTTTTGGTCAATTAGAGTCAATGTTCTCGAATTTGCCGTTAGATCTTCACACACCAATAAATCCCGCAGCCACTACCTGAATATATTCAGGTTGATTCGGAAAGTCTGTAAATCCTCAGACAAGCTCAAGAGAGAAAATTCAAGGTTCTGGGATTAAAGAAAATGTTTCATGAACAGCCATGGCCAGGCGCGACCCGATGAGGCATCGCGCCGACCCGCATCATCGGGGGGAATTCTCTAATATCAAAATACTGAGGTTCGAGACCAAAAGCCCCCATCTACTTGTTTGATGGTATGCAGAATTACCCCCGCCAAACAGCGATGAACCGGAAAAAATTGGGTTAATATTCGTAGAGCACGGATTCGTCAATCCGCGTGTAGGCGAACAATTCAGCGGGTTTGAAATGAATCGCGATCTCGCGGGTTGCGCTCTCCGGCGAATCGGAGGCGTGGATGACATTTCTCCCGATGTCGATCCCAAGATCTCCACGTATGGTACCGGGTGCCGCTTCCTGCGGGTTCGTTGCGCCGATAACCTTTCTCACGATCGCGACGACATTCCTTCCTTCCCATACCATAAGGAAACAGGGTCCTCCCATGATGTACTTTTTGAGGGATGGGAAGAACGGTTTTGAGAGATGTTCCCGGTACTGCTCGGTCATCCGGGCTTCCGGGAGCACCTCAAACCTGGCGGCGACGAGTTTCAGCCCTTTGGATTCGAACCGGGAGACGATCTCCCCCACAAGTCCGCGCTGTACCCCGTCGGGTTTGACCATCACGAAGGTGCGGTCCACGAACGACTCACTCCTTCTTTGCAGATTTCTTTTCAGCCGCCTTTCCGGCAGCTGTCCACTCTACCCGGCGCGGGACCCTGCCAAGTTTGTGGTTGTTCTGGCACTTTGTGCTGCAGAAATAGTAGATCGTTCCGTCTTTTCTTATGAACATCTTGCCGGTGCCCGGCTCAAGCTGTGACCCGCAAAAACTACAGTTGTGCTGTTCGACCATCGGGCTCACCGCCTCGACATCTTCTTTGCTTCGCGTTCGGTTTCGAGAAGCATGACAATATCGCCTTCACGGATCGGTCCGACCGTGTTCCTCGTGATGATGCGCCCCTTATTGTTGCCATCGAGGATCCGGCATTTGACCTGCATCGCTTCACCATGCATGCCGGTGGAGCCGACGACCTCAATAACTTCAGCGGGCGTTGCTTCGTCTGCCATGATTGCACCTTCACGCCTTTAAGGCGACCAGCTGCTTTGCAAGATCATCGATAACTTCTTTTGCCTTGCCGGGCTTTACGATCGCTGCCGCAGCAGAACCGACATCAAGTCCGCTTGCGGCGCCGATATCATTTTGTTTGTTGATGAAGATGTACGGGATCTTCTTCTCATCGCACAAGGGTGCCAGGTGCATGACGATCTCTTCGGGTTCTACATCCGCACCGATTAAAACAAGTGATGCAATACTCCGTTCGATGGCTTTTGTTGCCTCGTTCGAACCCTTCTTGATCTTTCCGGTATCCCGTGCAACTTCAAGGGCTTCAAGCGCCTTGTTCTGGAGCTCCTCTGGAGCCTGGGTCTTAACGTAACTTTTTGCCATAACTCACCTCATTCAGGAGTCTTTTCGCTCCTTCATTACTCATCAGTCAGCAATAAGCAGTGATGCAGCCATATCATTTCATCAGGAGGAGAAATAAAGGTTTGTGAACACCCCGGTGTTCATCTCTGTTCTGACCGTTATCCGGTCAGGGTTACCGGATGGCAGCCTCACCCGGGGAGCCGGTATATATCCGTTCCCTTGTCAGAATATACCCGGAGAAGACCGGTTGTTGAAATATTTACATCGTACCGTGTCCTCTCCATCTCCCCCACGTAGAGCAGGGTCGCGTTGTACTTTTTCATCAGCGCGAGGGTCTGGTCCGGTTGTTCGTACAGGGTCCTGATATCCTCTATTCTGGTGCTGTACCAGCCGGTCTCGTCGCCCCGCCACATGAACTCATGGAACGGCATGCCGATGATTGCGGGAATACCAGTAAACGAGGATATCCGGGAGTAGTAGGTATAGTCGCCGCCTTCTGCCTCAACGATGCGTTCATCCCCGGACAACGTACGCAGCCAGGCAACCGCTCTGGCATCAGAAGGATGTGCTGTATCGAGATATGCCAGCCCGTCCAGCGATCGGCTCCCATAATTGAGATCGAGCGGGACGATGAACGGGACGACAAAGAGCATACCGATGACAATCGCCGCGGAAACAGCGGTTTTTTGGGGGGGGACTACCTGTACCCTGCCGGGACGGGCAAGCCACAGTGCAGCCATCGAGAATGCGGCGGTGCCAAGGATGATCCATGCGGGAAGATAACACTTAAAGACCGTATTCATCCGGAAATAGGTCTCGCCCATGTTATCCTTAAGATAGAAAAATTCCACAATGATGAGGATCAAAAGACCTATGATGGCGAGTAAATCGGGGATGTCCCGGTCCTTCTTTGCGATAAAGTATACGAGAGGGATGACCGCGATCGCCGCAGCACTGTAGCCAGCCAGCGCAAAGGGGATAGCAACAAGCAGGAGGTAGGGGCGCCTCGCAATCTCGCGAAGAAGAAGCAGAACGAAGATCAAAAGAAAGATCCCGTTCACGAGCAGGAACTGGAAGGGATCTGACGGCATGTAAACGATCGCGACGCTTCCGGTGTTTGATTTCAGGGCGAGGTAAAAAGGCACATAGCACAGCACCGCAAGGAATGGAACCGTGATCAGGAACTGCCATGAAAAGAACTCTTTTATCGTTGCCCGGTTCCGCCACGCGATAAGGGCACCGAAGATGAGAGTTATCGGGGCATAGATGAGCACATCCCACGTGTTGATGAGGGGCATGGAGCCGAGACTTATGGCAGCGAGGATGCATATCAGCCATCGCCCCCGCGTTTCCAGTGTTTCCCAGCGTTTGTACGCATAGCATAAGATGAACAGGAGGAAGATCTGGTTGAATATTGATACGACATGGGCATGAACATCCCCCCAGATAAACGAGAACATCGGGTATTCGTTTATCGTGTTTGTGATTGTCCGGGTACTGTCCCAGATGATGGAATTTAATCCCTTTCCCTGAAGTGCCAGGTAAAAAAACGATGGGTTCGGGATGAAAAAGACCAGGAGGGGCAGCCAGCGGAACCGGTCAAGGATGAGAGTGCCAAGGGCATAGAGTGTCACTGCTGAAACACCGAAAACCGTTGGTAATGCAAGGTTGAACGCGATATTGGAAGGAACCCCGCTCAGAATCCCTAGGCAGCCGAAGATCCAATAACCGAGATAATAATACACATTGAGGGTTCCCCCGGCAAACCAGGGATCGAGCGGGGGCACGACAGGCGCTCTCATCACTGACGCGAGAAACGCGTGATCCATGAACTTTTCCGCGTAAGAAATCGTAGGGTTGGCGAACCGGACGTCGAGCATGAGGAAAAAGAAGAGTAAAAAGACGAGTCCCCACCGCCATTCTTTCCTGAGCTCTGCAAGGGAATACTCGCGCCGGTACAAGTGGAAGACAAACAGGAAGATGAATGGGAGGAGCGCGAGCTGTACAGGGAGGTGGAGAAGCCCGCAGTACCATGAAACGAGAGAGAAGAGCAGAAGCGAAGCGGCAAAAGCAGCGGGAAACGCAAAACTCTTAAACGTCTTTTTGAGGGCTGGATAGAGCGAAATCTGCAGGATAAAGAGAACCACAAGCCAGCTGATAACCGAGATTACCTGTGACTCAGGGCTCAGGGGTCTTCCCTCCGTCCAGTTTTGAATGGATCGCTTTTCGTATGGTTGGGATTACCCAGTCACCGAGGTAGTAGATGGAGATGACCCCCCCGGCAACGGTGATCAGGTTCTTGATGAGATGGTCGATCACGGCGATTAAAAATGCGATTGCCGGGGAGACTCCGGCAATCTGCTCGAAAGTAAGTGCAACGGAAAGCTCATAGGTGCCGACCCCCCCGGGGGTGATTGGCACAGCCTTTACAAGGTTGCCAATAACAATGGCAAGGACGACCACTGCAAACGGGATATGCTGCTGGAACATCAGCACTACAGCAATGCAGACAAGGACATCCAAAAGCCAGATCACGATCGATGACGCACTCAGGATAATGATAGACTGGAGCGAGAGAGAGGCCCGCCGGATCTCATCCAATAGTTGCAGGATGAGCCCGATGTACCGGTTCTTTGTCGTTAATCGCCCGACAAAAAATAAAAAAACAAAAAAGATAACAGCGACGATAAGAGGGACAACAATGACCGTGTAAAACCATGACGGGACGTTTAAGACAAACAGGAGCGCCACAACACCGAGAAGGGCAACGGTCAGAATATCAAAGACGCGTTCGACGACTATCGAGGAGATGCCCTCAGAATATGTTGTATTGTAATCGTGTTTTAAAATAAAGATCCTGACGAAATCGCCAAGCCGAGCCGGGACCACGAGATTTACGGTCTGGCTGATAAAGATACATGCAGTGGCAACGATAACAGGCACCCGGTAATTGAGACTCAGGAGGATACGGTGATACCGCCAGCCCCGTACCCACCATGCAACAAGGCAGATGACGATGCCGATCATAAAAAAGACCGGTACGATATTCTGGAGGGCGATGAGCAGATCCCCCCAGACCCGGTAGAGCATATACGCGATGATCCCGACTGCGATCAACGTTGGGACACCGATCGCGCTAATCTTTTTGTACATGAATCTGCCACCACAGGAGGAGGATTGAGGATCCCATCTCGAATACGTCTTTTGCCCGGACGGTCGTGCCTTTTCCCGCTCGCCAGCGGACAGCAAACTCCGTCACCGTATATCCCTGCCGCTGGGCCCGGACAAGCATCTCGGTATCCCAGAACCAGTGATCCGATCGTATGTGCGGGAGGAGGGGAAGAATTCGTCCTTTATTGAATGCTTTGAAGCCACATTGGTGATCATACACACGGCTGCCGAGAAGGCGGCGGACAAGAAAATTATAGGTCCGGCTCGCCACCTCACGCCCCCCGGTCCGCCGGATATCACTGTCCCGGAGGAGCCGGGACCCGGTTGCGATATCAGCACCTTCCCGTATAGCACTGATCAGGTGAGGCAGGTGCTGCATATCGGTAGCGAGATCGACATCGTAATAGCAGACGATCTTCCCTTTTGCATGGAGAAATGCACGATTGAGCGCTCTGCCGCGTCCCAGCCGTTCATCGCTGTGCAGGAGGTGAATGCGTGCATCGGATCTTTCATACTCCTTCACGATGCCGGAACTGCCATCAGTACTCCCATCTTCCGCGATGACCAGTTCGAACCCATCGGTGCTGCCGGACAATACTTCGATGGATCGCGGGATTGCACGCTCGAGCGCAATCCGGTCATTATAGACCGGAATGATGGCAGTCACTTCAGGTTCTGTCATTATTTTTCCTTACTTTGAGGCACGACGCCACTCTGTACCCGGCACGGATTGATCCCTCCATGCTCCTCTCCGGGTAATTCTCCGCGGAAAACATGCCGGCGATAAAGATCCCCTGTTTTTCGTACGCAGGGATCAGTGAGCGATAGCCGGTTGTATAAACCGGTCCCGCCCAAAGATCCACCGCCATCCGGTGCCAGTGGATTTCGGCATCAGAAACACCAAACCGTGCCTGGAAATCCGCAAGCATCCTCTCATCAATGTGGGCTGGGACCGCCCGGGTAAAGTATGAGGCGAGGTATACAAGATGCTCACCATATTGCGCCTGCGGGATAAAATTTGTATGGGCAATAACTGCCCCGTACGGTGCTTCGTCCTTCATGTTGAGCCAGTACACGCCACGACAGACGTCCTTTTCAAGACCAAGTGCCATGCATGCAGCCCCCTGGTAAGGGACAACTGGCATCGCAAGGTTGCACATTCGCCCAAGTTCCTGCGGGGGAATGGTCGAGATTAGTGCATCAAAGAGGGTCCCGTTCACTTCCCACCCGTCATTTTTTTTGGTGATGGTAGTTACCAGACAGTGAGGGTGCATCTTCCCTCCCTTTGCAATGATAGATCTCTCCAGCCCCTCTATGAGCAGGTGAAAGCCGCCGTTAATATACCCAAGAGACTCCCCTGATATGCCCCGGTTTGACCGTATTGCGATGCGGCTGATAAGCCATGCAGCCGAAACCTCGTTTCGCCGTTCCCCGAATTTACTCTTCAACAGGGGTTCAAAAAATGAATGGTAAACCCTATTTCCAAGTCTCTCCCTGATAAACACCTCTGCCGGGATATCATCAAGAGTTGCGAGGTCGATCCTTTTCGCGTTCAGCGTAAGCCATGCAAGTCTTGCTTTGTCAACAAGCGAGAGTTCAGGATACCGGAAGATCTGTGAAGGAGTGCTGAGCGGGTAGATGGTATCCCGGCTATAATAACCGGTGGTGCCGTTGTGCCATTGGAGCCGGTCCGACAACCTCAGCTCATCGAGAAGGGCAAAGAGATGTTGATCACCAGAGAAACAATGATGATAGTAGCGTTCTATCCAGTAATCATTAATCCGGTAAGAGGAGAGACAACCGCCAAAAAAAGGCATTTTTTCAAAGAGTTCCACCTCATGCTCATCTCCCAGTGCATGGGCAGCCACAAGCCCGGTCAAGCCTCCACCGATGATTCCAACTTTCATGGTACGTTACCTGTACTATTACTGGGATTGAATGAAAAAGGCTCCGGAAAATGTCTTTGCTCAAATGCGACGAAATATCGGAGTGTTTTATGAGAAAGTTTTTGTACTGTAGGAATGTAAGTTCTTAAAACAAAAGGACTTAAAAGAATTAAAAGGAAATAGTATCTGTTAGCCCATTGGATGGTGTCACCGGATGCGGGTATTTTTTATTGGGTTTGGTCAGGCTGGCGGCAAAATAGTTGACATGTTCATTGAGCAGGACAAGAAGCTCGGAACAAACAGCTTTCGCGGAATTGCAGTCAACACTGCACGCACCGACCTCATGGGATTAAAAAATATCGAGATGAAAGATCGCATCCTCATCGGGCAGACACTGGTCAAAGGTCATGGGGTCGGAACAGATAACGTCACGGGAGCACGGGTCACCGCTGACGAGATCGACAGTATCATAAATGCCGTGGACACCCGGGGCACTCATGACGTGGATGCGTTTGTAATCGTTGCAGGACTTGGCGGGGGTACCGGTTCAGGAGGTTCGCCAGTCCTTGCACGACATCTGAAACGTATTTACCGTGAGCCTGTGTATGTCCTTGGCATTATCCCTGCTCCTGAGGAAGGACGGCTGTACTCGTATAATGCTGCCCGCAGTCTCACCACCCTTGTCAATGAAGCAGATAACACCTTTATTTTTGATAACAGCGCCTGGAAAAACGAGGGCGAAAGCGTGAAGAGTGCATTCCAGCGCCTGAACAATGAGGTGGTGAGACGTTTCGCAATCCTCTTCCGTGCCGGGGAAGTGGGTAAGTTTGGCGTCGGGGAGATGGTAGTCGATTCCAGCGAGATCATCAATACGCTCCGGGGCGGCGGTATCACATCGGTCGGTTATGCCGTAAGTGAAGTGATGAGCAAGCGTACCAAGCAGAAACAGGGGATTCTCGGAGGACTGAAGACCCGGTTCGGCGGTAAACGCGAGGCAAACGAGGAGGTTCTCATGGGAGAGGACAAAGCCGCGAAGATCGTTGCCCTCGTGCGGAGAGCGATGCTCGGCAGGCTTACGCTTCCCTGTGATTACTCAACTGCGGAACGTGCCCTTGTTCTTATTGCCGGGCCACCGGATGAGATGGACCGGAAAGGTGTCGAGAAAGCAAAGAGCTGGGTGGAAGAGAATATTGCTGGTGTCGAGGTCCGGGGCGGCGATTATCCGGTGGACAGCGAATATGTGGCTGCTGTCGTGATGCTTGCCACCGTAGGCAATGCACCGCGGATCAAAGAACTGCTCGATATCGCCAAAGAGACAAAGGAAGATGTTATTAAGTCCAAGGAGAAAAAATCCAATATGTTCGAGGAAGGTATTGAGCCTTTGTTTGAGTGAGGTTGATGATGAAGGGGTTTACTAAGTGCATAATTCTCTTGATAGTTCTTGCCTTGAGCATTCAGGTGGTCTCGGCATTTTCTGTCTCAACTGTATCGATTGATCCTTCGGGAGATTTACTACCGGGCACTCCCGTCACCGTGTCATACAAGTTGGATTTTGCAGGATCCGGCGGTGAGACATTTCCTTCTTCCGACTCGTTGCAGATGATCACAGACCTGGAAAAACCCAAATGGACATGGACGCTGCTCTTGAATGGTGTCGAAAATCCCCGTCCGCAGGCTGGCGGCAGGATGCTGGAACTGAGCGGGTGGGATCTCTCGTATCCGACTAAAAATGTTGAAGAGTCAATAAGGGTCACGCTTGAAGGCACAACCCCGACGGTGACTGCTACATCAACCAAGACCATCATAAAAATTCAGGAAGTGGACAGCCGCAATGCGGTAATTTCGAGTTCAGTCGTTGAACACACCCGGTTGATCGTTAACACCGGTGAGATATCAACCGCAATCTCCACCGCAAACAGCAACCTCCAGGCATTCAGGGCACATATTGATGAAAAAGCGGCGATGGATATTGATACCTCTGCTGCTGAAGCGCAATACAACGCCGCCAAACAGAATATCGATGCTGCACAGGCTCTCCCATCCACCCAGTTTACGGCAGCGTTAAATAACATAAATGCTGCAACTACTGGGATTGCCGAGGGCGAAAAGCTTCTCGATAAAGCATGGGCAGAGAATGAAGTGGCGACTGCACAGATCCCGATCAACAACGCGGACAAAATGATCGCCTATTTCATGGGTAACCAGAGCACGGCAAATGATGCAAAACTGGTACTCATCAAGACAAAACGGGAAGCAGCGGTAAATTCTATCTCCGATGCAAATGATAACATCGCCAATGGTAACTATGCGCAAGCCCGGACAAAAGCAGCGGAAGCCTATACCAAAGGAAATGAATCCTATAATGATGCACTCGCGTTCAAAATACAGGTTGAATCAGGCTGGAATCCGTTCGCCGGCATCGGGGCACTTTTCAGTTCAAGCATCCTTGTAATCGTCGTGGGTGTGGTGGCTGGCGTATTAATTGTTGTCGGGATCATCATCTACCGAAAACGGTCACGATGGGATGAACTGGGATAAATTGTTCATACCATCCCAAGTACTTTTTTTTACTAATTCGCTGAAAAGAGCACAGCCTCGCTGTTGCGGGGATCCCACAAATGCTGAGCTTTTTCGGGCGGACGAAATGCTGGGCCCCCCTACCCCCACCTCATTTTTTGAGCACCCACCCCCCACTCATGTGCCCGGAGGGGTACCCACCCCCCTCCGGCTGCACCTTCCGGAGCAGGGGTTCTTGTGGAATTCATGACGGTGAGGCAGGTTCCGGGCGATTGCAGGCAAGGGGGGGTGGGTACCTCTCCCTCAGCATGA
>Ga0315279_10010307_pt1 | contig 11007 bp, 13 predicted proteins | sample YL17G06_20_MG_FD_203694 | JGI IMG/M metagenome (GOLD analysis project Ga0315279, IMG submission 203694) | Sediment microbial communities from Yellowstone Lake, YNP, Wyoming, USA - YL17G06_20 | ecosystem: Environmental > Aquatic > Freshwater > Lake > Sediment | place: USA: Wyoming | collected...
GATTGGCGATTCACGAAGCTCCAAGAATGAGCGAGTTCTACAAGTACCCCTTGGAAGAGCATAATGTTGTCTCGGTTGAGCCTGGACTGTACGACCCTGAGATAGGCGGAGTTCGAATCGAAGATGTGGTAGATGTCACGAAGAAGGGCTGCAACAACCTGACACGTATGGATATTTTCCTTGAAGTCTAATCACCATCTCCCATCAACTTTCTTGGACTGACATGCCGCTGTTCTCATCATACTGTCCAGTGAACAGAAATTCTTAATATTGTTTCCCAACTGCCGAATAATTAAAACTTCAGATCTTTACCCATGTAAATATCGTTTTTTTCTGCTCACACGTGCGCCCGCGCTAGACCAGAGCGCACGTTCAGATGTGGACCTGTTTTCGGACAAAATCTACCATTTTCTCTGCCCAAAGCTCCAGATATTCTTCTCCTTTGCCAGCTTCTCCTTTGCGAGAATCACCAAGCACACCGTTCTTCGTTACAGCCCTAATGCCTTGACTCCACATAAGACCCATCATCTTGTCATCGAAACTTCCCACAAAACCTGTTTCAGCATTTTTCATGTCAACCAGATCTTTGCGTATTGCCAAAACCATTGACGTTTCGGATTCCCCTGCGTGAGCCCCTGACTCACCAGCCGTAACTCCATGTTTAGATGAAAACTCGGCAAGGAATTCAAGAAGACCTTTCAGATCCGTGTAAGATACGACTTTAGTTCCTTCAAGACTTTGGTTGAGCTCATCAGTTACCTCTCGCACAGCATTGAAATTTCCGCCATGAGATGGAAGAATGACGATGTTCTTGAATCCCTGCTTTGCCAAGCTAGCGCAGTAGTCGCGGATCAAACTTTTCAGCGTTTCAGGTCTAAGGCTGATGGCTCCGGGGAACACCATGTGATGATCAGAGCATCCCACGTTTATGGAAGGTGCTTGAAGAGCTTTGCCCAGTTTCACAGCCACCTTGTTAGCCAAAGCATCACCAATCAACGAATCCGTACAGGTGGGCAGATGAGGCCCATGCTGTTCATTTGAGCCAACAGCGAATACAACCGTTCCAAAATCTCTGTCCAGGGCTTTCTGGATATCAACCCGCGTCATCTCGGACATGCGAACCTTAACCATTTGTATTTCCCTCTTCTAATTCCAACGCAAGCCTGCCACCTCACAGCTTGTCATAAGCAAGCAAAAAAGTTTTCCTACGCAGATAAGTAGCGCACGCGCTGAGGGCGACCATCACATGGCAAAAACCCGAAGTTTAAATTTTTCGGCATGTCATCACCAAAATTCTTAATTATACCATCGTTGCTTCTTGTGTGGGCTCGTGGTCCCTAGTGCAACGTATTATTGAAACCAAAAACCTCGTCAGAACGTTCGGAGGAAAGAAGAAGTCAGTGATCGCCTTGGATAAAGTCTCGATTTCCATCGAGGAAGGTGAAATCTTCGGGCTTCTGGGTCCGAACGGCGCGGGCAAGACCACATTGATCAAGATTTTGTCTACGTTGTTGTTGCCAACGAGTGGAGAGGCTTACGTGGGCGGATTCAACGTTGCCAAGGAGCCTAACAAGGTGAGAAGGATCATAAGTTTGGTTTCGGGAGGGGAGACTCCGGGTTACGGAATTCTGTCGGTTGAAGAGAATTTGTGGTTCTTCTCGCAACTTTACGGTTTATCATCTTCTGCAGCCAAGGAAGAGATCAAGCGACTGGCGGAAGACTTGGACTTCAAAGAGTATGCGAAGACACGAATGTCCAAGCTGTCCACAGGCTACAAACAGAGGCTGAACTTCGCGAGAGGCTTGCTCAGCAACCCGAGGATACTGTTTCTCGACGAACCCACCTTGGGTCTGGATGTTCTAACCTCGAAGAAGCTGAGGGGCTACATAGTGGATTGGGCGAAGAGGGAAAGAAAGGGAACGGTCTTGTTGACGACTCATTACATGGCTGAGGCTGATGAGATGTGCGACCGCGTGGCAATCATCGACCGTGGAAAGATACTGGTGTGCGACAGTCCGCTTAGACTCAAGGAGAACCTCAGAGCGAACGTGATAATGAAAGTCGAGGTTTCGTCAGTGCAGGCTGATTTCGGTTTCATGGAGAAGTTGGTAGGCGTGGTCGGATACTCTCAGACCAGAAGCATCCAGACAGACACAACCACGTTAAAGGTAATGGTACGCGACGAGACAGTCTTCTCGAAGATCATGTCACAGTTGGAAGAACAGAAGCTGAAGATCTTGTCAGCTAACAAGGCTGAGCCGACTCTTGAAGACGTGTACATCAGTCTCGTTGGGCGAGGCTTGGAAGAAGCAGAGGCAACTACTGATGCTTGAGCAACTGGCGCTTAACCTGAAGGCAGCCTACGCAAGGCTGTGGGTCAGAGTCAAGGGTGGCAACCGAGAGCCAGAATGGCTTATCGCTGAACTGATTATTCCAGTAATAACGTTGAGTACTTATGTCTACTTGTACAAGATGGTGAAAGCCCCACCTGAGTACGCGAGTTTCGTGATCATAGGTGGGACTATGCTGGCGTTTTGGTCGAACGTGCTGTGGAACATGTCCGCGCAGTTCTATTGGGAAAAGGAGACGGGAATACTTGAAGTCTATTTTGTTGCACCCATCTCGAGAATGGCGATTCTGCTTGGTATGGCTTTAGGTGGAATGGTGAACACTACTTTGAGGGCTGTGGCGATTCTCGTGGCGGGAACGCTGATTTTTCAGGTTCCGATGGTGATGAATGAGCCTTTGACCGCGTTGCTGATTTTCTTTTTGACGATAGCTGCTCTTTATGCTTTGGGGATGATGTTTGCTTCGCTTTTCATGCTTTATGGAAGAGAGGCTTGGCACACGGCTAACCTTCTGCAGGAGCCGATTCAGTTTCTTTCAGGAACCTATTTTCCCATGACAGGCACAGTTGTGCCCTTCATGGTTCAACTCTTGTCTTCTCTGATACCTTTGACGTTCGGCTTGGACGGTATAAGGAGGGTGGCCATTCTGGGTCAGGGAATAACAGATGTCTGGATGAACATCGTTGCTCTCGTCATTTTCATATTGATCCTGTTGCCTTTGGCGAAGTTTGCCCTTAACTACATGGAGAACTTGGGCAAGAAAGAAGGGAGGTTGACGTTAAGGTGGCAGTAAACACGATTCTGAGAACGGTGAAGCAGGCGGTCTGGCTAGGCTGGAAGGTCGAGACTAACTGGGCCGACCCGATTGTCTTCGCCATCTACTATTTGGTCAGGCCTATCGCTGGCTTGCTAATTGTGGGTTTCATGTTCCTCATCGGAAGCGCTGTCGCCACCTCCGGAACCCTTGACCCTAATCTCTTCGCGTTCATGTTCATTGGGAACAGTTTCTTCATCTACGTGTTTCAGGTCATGATGACTATGACCATGCTGATACATGAGGACAGAGCACACTACGAAGTGCTGAAACACATCTACTTGACACCAGGATCGCTGTCATGGTACATCATTGGAAGAGCCTTGAACGGCGTGATGAACGCTTCCATATCGCTACTTCTGACATTAGGATTTGGCGTAGCGATTTTTCAAGGCTTGCTACATGTACCCATAGCCATTAACTGGCTGAGCATAGATTGGGGGCTGCTTGGTCTAAGCCTGCTGTTAGGAATCATATGTTTCATGGCGATCGGCTTCATCCTGTGCGGAATAAACATCATGACATCTAAGGTTCAGTTCATGCTAAACGAATACGTGTCGGGAATACTTTACCTGTTCGGCGGAGTCGTGTTCCTGCCAGAAATCCTACCGTCTTGGGGACAGGCCATTTCGAATGGCTTGCCGATAACGTACTTCCTGAGGATCATAAGAACGGCGATTCTGCACCAGACGGGTTTCGACGTTCAGACCGACTTGCTCTACTTGGTTGTGACGATGATTGCCACGATCATCGTTGGAGTGCTAGTGTTTCGGGTTGCCATGTACAAGGCCAGAAGAGACGGCTTGATTGACAAGAAAGAGGAGTACTAGCCGCCGCTCACGATGGGCAGTAGAACAACGCGGTCGTTGTTTTTAAGTTTGGTTTCCAGCCCCTTGAGCTGATTGAGCAGATAGCCATTCACAGTGATAATGTAATTTGGTTTCACATCAGTGCCTTTGGGTTCATAGATGGCTTTTTTGAAGGGTTCACCATACTGTTTGGTGAGCATGTTGAGGAGGTCTGTGATGGTGGAATCATCTCTCACTTCGAGTTCTTCTTCTCTAGTGTTCTTGGTTATGTTCTTGATGTGTCCGAGGTATTCGACCTTGACCTTCACGCCCTGCACCAATACATAACTACTGTTCAAGTCGAAGTAATAAAACCTAATTCTTAGCGCTCATTTGCTCTGAGAAAACGTTTGAAAGCTTTATTGATTGTTGACCATTTACGTCTTTGGTGGTCTTTTCGTCTGTGATGACTGCGCGTCGTGCGTGCTCGCACACGGGTCAGACTGGATTTGCTTCTGTCTCAGCGTGTGCGCTCGCTTGTCAGATTCATTCTGTCTGTGATTTCCTAGGTTTGAGACCTGAGACTTTGACGCTTGCTAGGGAGTTTAGCAGTATCTTGGCTTTCTCTGCGGGTATTTCCGAGGTTTTCATGAATGTTTGTGCGATTGGGTCGTTGGTCATGTTTTCTATTAGGAAGTGGTTTTCTTCTATCACTTTGATTTCTTGGAAGCCAGCTTCTCTTATCAGTTTAAGGTATTTGTTTTTCATTTCTGCGCCTGAGAGGCATCCGACGTATGCTTGAACATTCTTTTTTATGCTTTCTGGGAGCTTCCTCAGCAGGACTATGTCTGAGACCATTAGTCTCCCGCCGGGTTTTAGGACTCTGAAGGCTTCTTCGAACACGCGTTTCTTGTCGGGTGAAAGGTTAATCACGCAGTTCGAGATCACAACGTCAATCGCGCCGTCTGCCACTGGAAGATTCTCGATTTCTCCCAGTCTGAACTCTACGTTCTGATACTTGCCTTTTCTTGCGTTCTTTCTTGCCTTGTCGATCATCTCAGGAGTCATGTCCACGCCGATGATTTTGCCTCTTCTTCCGACTCTGTTGGCTGCCAGAAAACAGTCGAATCCTGCACCAGAGCCGAGGTCGAGGACGGTTTCTCCTTCCTTCAGGGAAGCAAGTGCAACAGGATTGCCGCATCCGAGACCGAGGTTTGCGCCTTCTGGAACTGATTTTATGTCCTCTTCACTGTAGCCTATTCTTCTGCTGATCTCCTCATTAGTGGGCATTGAACAGCTACAAGAAGCCGGTGCAGCAGCGCAACAGGACGCTTCCTTCTTGGCGACCTCTGCATAGCCTTCGCGTACGATTTTCCTTATTTTCTCGTCCTTCATGTTCTTACCCGCACTTCGTCAACTGCAACCACATTGATCGTCTTGCTCCACCCATTCTTTAACTTCTTCCTCTGTCGAGCCGAATGGGCATTCGTCTGAGCCTTCCACATCCTTTCCAGTCAGGGTTGAAGCGAATTTGTCCATCTTGCCAAACGCGCCCTTTCTGACAACTCTTCCTATGGCGATTGCTTCGAGGATTTCCTTCTTATCTACTCCTGCCAACTGAGCTTGAGTGACGGCGGTTTTAAGGCAAGGCTGGCAATTTGCCGTGACCGAGGCTCCAACTGCTATCAACAACTTGATTTTATCTTCCATACCAAGTCACCTCCTCGTCGTTTTACAGGTTTCTCGATCTGCTCAATCTGTAGATGCCGCTAACGACGAGCAGTATGCCGAAGACTGCTAGGGGAATGGGCCATGTACTCACGTTTTTTGCTATTATTCCAGCTTCCTTTAGTATTAGGAGACTGCCCCATAGGAGAATGATTGATCCAAAGGCCAGCTGGTTGATGGCGCGTTTTCTTAATCTACTTGGTTGTTCATTATCAATTTGCCTGTCATACTGGTTTTTTCCTGTTTCCATATCGGTTCTCCTTTTTGTGCTTAACTACTAATTGAGGGTAGTAGAAAACTATTTAAGGCTTCTCTGACAACTACTTACTAGAAGTAGGAGGAAACAATCGCGAATATCAAGGAAACGGTCGCCCGAGACCGAATAGTTACGCGGCTCAAAGAACTGGAATTGCCAACTCATGAGGCGTTGACTTACGTTGCGCTTTTGACGCATCCCAACATAACTGCAAGCGTGCTCTGCAAGGAAACTGGCATCCCTGACTCCAAAATCTACTATGCTCTGGACGGCCTCGCCAAGAAAGGTATGATAGTAGTTCAGAAGGGTAATCCGAACATCTACCTGCCCACGCCACCGAAAGAAGCTATTGCCAATTTGAAAAGCCAACTCGCTGAGAGCCTCGATGAGAAGATCAGAGAAGCAGACGCTTTGGCTGACGTACTGACGCCAGTGTATGAGAGCTCTGAAAAATCAGAGGAACTAGAAATGGCTTACATAATCAGAGGACAGAAGAATATTATCAATAGGATGAGAGCACTGATTCAAACGGCACGGAAAGAAATAACGGTCTTTATTGCGTTACCAGAAGTTCTCAAAGGACTAAAAGAGTCATTACTGGAGGCAAAGGAAAAGCGCAGGGTTAAACTGAACATCGCTATGACCCAAGAGGTTTTCGAAAGAGGAGACTCTTCATACCTCGGTGAGATACGCTTGCTACGTTGTTCTGTCGACTCGCTTGGAATGCTTATCTCAGACATGAAAACGCTCCTAACAGTGTCGGATTGGATGGGCGAAGCTGCTCTATTGACGCAAGACAAAAACCTGATCAGAGTCACCAGAGACTACTACGACAGCTCTTCATGCTGCACAAGTGTGCGCACTGGTAACAAACGAGAAAGCTAAGCCCAGCCCAATGGGGCGGATAGCTAGTTTCAAACATAGTGTTGCGTGTGGTGGGACCCTCACCCAACTCTATCGGCGAAAGTGTGCTCAGGTATGCTTGGCGAAAGTTCGAGCCTTTCCCGGGTCACTAATTGCTTATGTTTGTGTGCGTGAAACGGTTCTAGCGCCTATCAGAAGCCAAATCTGATCAGATTTGGATGGTTTCTGGTGTTTGATGTGGCCTGGGTGTGTGCACATTCACTGCCTACGCAACTGCGTTGAGGGCAACGATGTTGCGCGCACAGAAAAAATGGGAAGAATCAATTGAGCAGTTCGAGAAGAGCGTTCAAGAGTTCGACGCTCTGGGTGCGAGACAACGGAACATGTACGACTTCGCCGACTATGTTCTTTGTGAATATGCCCGCGTTTATTTGGAAAGAGACCAGCAAGGCGACAGGGAAAAAGCCCACAACCTCCTTAACCAAGCCCTGGAAATCTTTCAGAAGATGGGAGCCAAAAAGGACATAGAAAAGATATTGGCCAAGAAGAAGCTGCTCACAGCCTAAAACTGAAGAACATCCGCAAAAGCTTTCTGAACATATCATACTGAAGAGAACTCTCTGGGGGTGACTAAGGGGGGCAGAAATAGGATTTGCATTCAAATCATGAATTTGATAGCCTACGGTTGCGTTGGCGGCAACAAACCCGATGATAATTTGTGAGGCACGTAAAAAGAGTGGAGTGAGAGATTCTGCTTGACTAACGTTACGCAACTAGTTCGACCCATGCTTTTATGTGATAGTTTGTACTTACCATGGCTGATTCGTTGAACGTCACTGTAACTGAGGCATCATCATGGTACCCTATGCCAGCTGTAAAAGTCGCCGTGTACCCGACTAACACGTTTCTTGTCTCGTCCAGCGTAAGATTAATGTCGTATGTCTTGTAGTGCAGGGTCACCATATCTGGCGAAAGAAGACTGTAATTGTATGGCGGTGGATATATTGTTACGTTGACTGGCGTCGGCGGCTCTGGGTAAAAAGGATAGACACAGTATCCGTTTGAGATTTCAAAGACTGTTCTGCACTCGTAAGACTTTGCTGGATTAAGGTTGTCTGTGATAATGTGGTACTCGTAAGGAATCCCTTGCAAAGTTTCACTTGGAATGTCGCCAACTTTTGTCAGCCTTATTGGAAAGTCCAAGTATGTGGAACTGTCGATTTCGTTGCTGACGCGTCTGTTAGAAACTATCATGACTCCATACGTCAATGAAACTGTAGCCACAAGCAAGAACACTAAGCTGATACTCAAGGTTTTCTTATTCATCGTTTGTTTCACCTCCTCTTAGCCACCAGATTGACTGCCAGAGCGATGCAGGTGATTCCAAGCGCGACAGCAACACTTCTTGCCGCACCTTTTTTTCCTTCATTCTTAAACCCCTAGTTTGTCTTCTGTTGTCATGCACATATATTATCTGTTGCTGTCATATTAAAGAACATATCCGTAGATTTTATCCTAAGCCTTAGTACATCATGGTTCCAGAAGCTAGGACGATTTCACAGATGGTATACAGAGTGCCGCTCAAGGGCAACATTCGCTTGCTTTGGGCAAGGTCTTATCCAATCAATCAGCCATCAGTTGTGTGTGCGCGTTCAAGCTATTTATAGGGAGGTCAAAGTTTCGCCTCCAAGCAAAGGCTTGAGTTGACGAATCTTTTTTATGTTTCATAGCTAGTCTATGTTGTTGGTGCTTTCCGTTGAGCCCAGACGATATCAGAAACCGTAAGCAACAGTGGGAAAAAGAAACGGTTCAGAAGAGTTTCGACAAGCTTCCCGAAAGAGAAAACTTCCAGACAAGCTCCGAAATACCTGCAAACCGCCTCTACACACCAGACGATCTACCCAAACCTGACTATCTAGCCGACCTAGGGTTCCCAGGCGAATACCCGTACACGCGAGGTGTTTATCCAACCATGTACCGCGCACGACTGTGGACCATGCGACAGTACGCTGGCTTTGGCACGGCTGAACAGACAAACCAACGCTTCAAATACCTCCTTGAACACGGACAAACAGGACTAAGCGTAGCCTTCGACTTCCCAACCCAGATAGGCTACGACTGCGACCACCCAATGGCTTTGGGCGAAGTGGGCAAAGTAGGCGTAAGCGTCTCCAGCCTACGTGACATGGAAACCCTCTTCAACGGAATTCCACTCGACAAAGTCACAACCAGCATGACCATCAACGCACCTGCAAACGTGCTCCTAGCCATGTACGCTGCAGTTGGAGCAGAACAAGGTGTTCCACAAGCCAAACTCGGCGGGACCGTCCAGAACGACGTTCTGAAGGAATACGTGGCAAGAGGCATGTACATTTTTCCGCCCAAACCATCCATGCGGATGATCACAGACATATTCGAGTACTGTAGTCAGAGCATGCCAGCTTGGAACACGATCAGCATAAGCGGCTATCATATCCGTGAAGCAGGCTCCACGGCTGTGCAGGAAGTAGCCTTCACGCTCGCCAACGCGATCGCCTACGTCCAAGCAGCCATCGACCGTGACCTAGATTTGGACAGGTTCGCAGGCAGGTTGTCATTCTTCTTTGCAGCACACAACAATTTTCTGGAAGAAATCGCCAAGTTCCGCGCTGCACGACGCTTGTGGGCACGGATCATGCGCGAACGCTTCCGTGCAAAGAACCCAACATCGTGGATGCTCAGGTTTCACACGCAAACGTCCGGCGTTTCGCTAACGGCTCAGCAGCCCTACAACAATGTAGTTCGTGTGGCACTACAAGCCCTGATGGCGGTCTTGGGCGGAACACAATCGTTACACACGAACTCGTTTGACGAAGCCTACGCTCTGCCAAGCGAACAAGCAGTAACCGTCGCTTTGAGGACTCAACAGATAATCGCTCACGAAAGCGGCGTAACAGACACTGTTGATCCGCTTGGAGGCTCGTACTATGTGGAATACCTGACGGATGAAATCGAGGAAAGAGCACAGAAGTACATTGAACAGATTGACGGACTAGGTGGAGCAGTCGCTGCCGTAGAGGAGGGTTTCATGCAGCGCGAGATCATTGAAAGCGCTTATCGTTTCCAGAAGGAAGTCGAAGCCAAAAAACGCGTGATCGTGGGTGTCAACGATTTCATGAGCGAAGAAGAGGTTCCGATGAAGCTTCACCAGATCGACCCTGCTATCGAGAAGAAGCTGGTAGAACAGCTGAAGAAGATCAAGCAAGACAGAAACCAAGCTAAAGTAAATGAAGCTTTGAACAAGCTACGCAGCGCGGCTGAAAAAGAGAACATGAACTTGATGCCGTTTATAGTTGAGGCAGTGAAGGAATACGCGAGCCTAGGCGAGATCTGCGGAACTCTGCGCGAGGTTTTCGGCGAGTACAAGCCGCCTTCCATTTTCTAGGCGATTATGAACAGGGTTTCGCCGTCATTTACCGGCTGACCGTCTTGGACGTTCACTTCCTGCACGGTTCCAGCTTTTGAAGCGGCGATCTCGTTTTCCATCTTCATGGCTTCGATGACGCACAGAACTTGGTTGGCTTTGACAGCGTCGCCTTTTTTGACTTTGACTGAGACTATCTTGCCAGTCATGGGCGCGGTTACAGCGCCTTCTGCGGCTGCTTGTCTGGATGGTGTGGCTTTCTTTATTGGAGCCATTAGTGCTGGTTCAAAGCTGGTTAGTGCTTCTTTTCGGTTTTGAGTTCTGATTTCAAATTTGAAGGTGGCTTCTTCAACTTTGATCGGTAAAGTTTTTTCTTGCTCGATCTTAGAGAGTTGAATCTTGTAGGTTTTGTCATCTACCCTTATGGTGAAGGCTTGTTCTAGTTTGTCCGTTTGCAGTTCGATCTTGCGTGGTTTGTCATCTATCTTGACTGTGAACGTGTTCGGTGCTGTCTTGGTTAGTTCAATCTTGTGAGGTTTACCGTCCACATGTGCCTCATAGTTTGGCATCTTTATACACCTCGTTCAGCTAGGGTTTGGCGGCCTGACAGCACCCACGGTGAGAGTGCTCCTTTCGGTCTGGAAGCTGTGATTGTTAATGCTTTGGATCCGTTTGAGCTTGTTAAGTAAGCAGCAACAGCAACGGACAATGCAGCGACTTCTTCGAGTTCCGCTAGTCTTTCTGAAAGAATGCCTGTTTTCGCGTCTTCTCTTTTTGCTTTTCGTTTCTTGAAGAATTCGATGGCT
>Ga0315279_10010308_pt1 | contig 11003 bp, 5 predicted proteins | sample YL17G06_20_MG_FD_203694 | JGI IMG/M metagenome (GOLD analysis project Ga0315279, IMG submission 203694) | Sediment microbial communities from Yellowstone Lake, YNP, Wyoming, USA - YL17G06_20 | ecosystem: Environmental > Aquatic > Freshwater > Lake > Sediment | place: USA: Wyoming | collected...
TTTCTCATCGCGCTCGTAAACTTCGGCGTAGACCTTATCTACGGCTTCCTCGACCCGCGGGTCCGCTACCGGTGAGCCGATGAGAAGGCGCCTCGACGCGAGTCTCACTTTCGGAGGGGCGATCGTCTTTGCGCTCGCGCTCCTCGTCCTCGTGAGCCTCTTCTACACGCCCTATCCGCCCACGCGACAGGACATCGCCAGCCGGCTCGCGCCGCCCTCGTCGACACATCTCTTGGGGACCGATCACCTGGGTCGCGACACCCTGAGCCGGCTCATGGAAGGGGCGCAGAACTCGCTTTCGGTCGCGGTCCTCGCCGTGGCGTTCGCCAGTGTGGTTGGCACGGCCCTCGGGATGATCGCCGGCTACTTCGGCGGCTGGGCCGACGAAGTGCTGATGAGGTTCGTCGACTTCGTGATGGGGTTTCCGGTCGTCCTGCTCGCGATCCTCGTCATCGCGGCGTTTGGCCCTGGGCTCCGGAACAGCCTGATCGCGATCGCGGTGGCGACTGTCCCGTCATTCGCGCGGCTCGTCCGCGGCACGCTCCTCTCGCTCCGGGAGGCGGACTTCGTCCTCGCGGCGCGGGCGGGCGGCGCGGGGAACCTCCGTGTCCTTGCGGTTCATCTCTTCCCGAACCTCAGCTCCTACCTTCTGGTGCAGGTGACGATCAGCTTGGGGACGGCCTTGCTCGCCGACGCCGGGCTGAGCTACCTGGGCCTTGGCGTGCAGCCGCCGCACGCGTCCTGGGGGAGGATGGTCTACGAAGCGCGCGGGTTCCTCGCGCTCGACGCCTGGCCGGCCATCTTCCCGGGGCTCGCCATCGCCACGGCGATCCTCGGGTTCAACCTCCTCGGGGACGGCCTGCGGGACCGCTTCGATCCCCGCGGGGCAGGCCGCGTCAGGGGGACCAGGAGACGTCCGCGACCTGGATCGAGTAGATCGAGTAGGGGCTGAACCCGGCGATCCCGGCCTTCATCACGAAGATCTGGTAGGGATCCTGGATGAAGTAGTTCACGACGTCCTCCGCGAGGATTTCCTGGGCCTGCGCGTAGATCGTCTTGCGCCGTTCGAGGTCGACCGTGCGGCGTCCCTCGGTGAGGAGTCCCTCGAGGACGGGGTTTGAGTAGCCGCGGCGGTAGTAGTAGTTCGGCGTCTCCACGCCGTAGTTCGAGAGCATCGCGCCCGGATCGAGCTTTCCGACGTGCCCCATCACGGTGAGGTCGTAGTCCGCCTGGTTGAACACGCGCGAGAGCCACTGGCCCCACTCCACGAGCTCGATCTCGAGGTGGATCCCCACGCGCTCGAGGAGGTCGGCGACGATCTCGCCCGTGCGGACGTGGATCTCGTAGTTCTGCGGGAGAGTCAGCACGGCGGAGAAGCCCTGTGGGTAACCGGCGTCGGCGAGGAGCCGTCGCGCCTCGTCGACGTTGTGCGGGTAGAGCCACGTCAGGTCCACGTAGTAGGGGCTCGACGGCGTCAGGTGGCTTCCGATGGGGATTCCGTAGCCGAACATCGTTCCCTCGATGATCACGGCGCGGTCGAGGGCGTGGGCGATCGCCTGCCGCACTTTGAGGTTGGAGAAGGGGGCGCGCGCCTTGTTCATGGCGAGGAGCTGGACGAGGTTCTGAGGCCCGGCGACCGTCTTGAAACGCGGGTCGTCCTTGACCGAGAGGGCGGTCTCGGCCGGGATGCGGGCGATCAAGTCCACGTCTCCCGCGAGGAGCGAGGCTAAGGCCGAGGCCGGGTCGGAGATAAAGCGGAAGGTCACCCGTTCGAGGTGCGGCACCCCCGCCCGGTAGTAGCCGGGGAAGCGCTCGAGGCGGAGGAGATCGCCCGTCCGCCACTCGACGAACCGGAAGGGGCCCGTGCCCACCGGTCGGCTCGCCAAGTCCTGCGGGATCGGTGCCGGCAGAATCACCGAGTCGCCTAGAGCGAGGAGCGAGAGGAACGAGGCGTCCACGTCCTTCATGCGGAAGACGACCGTCGCGGCGTCTGGCGCCTCGATTTGGTCGATCTGCGCGAAGTAGCTTGGATTCGGGTGGCCGGTCTTTGGATCGCGGTCGCGCTCGAAGGTCGCGACGACGTCGGCCGCGGTGAACGGGCGGCCGTCGTGAAAGACGACCCCCTGGCGGAGAAAGAAGGTGTAGACGAGCCCGTCTGCGGAGACCTCGAAGGCCGTGGCAAGGCCGGGCTCGAGCTCTCCGTCCGGCGCCACCCGAACGAGCCCCTCGTAGACGTTCTCCTGCAGGATCTGATCGATCGCCGCCGAGGCGTTCGTCGTCGGGTCGAGGCTCGGCGGCTCGTCGGGCACGGCGACGACGAGGTCCGTCCGCGTCCCCTGCGCGAAGACGGCAAACGAAGCGAACGCGGCAAGAAGGACGGTCACGAGCAACAGACGCTTGAGCATGGACACCTCCGGGAGAACCCCTCTCTTTCCCAGCGATTGTCCGCGCAGCGGAAGGCGTTCTCAAGGCGGAATCGCGCCGGACACTCCTGCCCCTACGCAGCGGACCCAGCCACCGCACACTGTTCCCGGTTTCAGAGCGGGCCTCCTCAGCCGGTGTTCAGAGCACTCACCGCCCCAATCGGCCACGCCACAACCATGGGCTCCGCGGGAGGAGCACGAGTCGGGTGTCTCGCTGGAGGGCAGAAGACGGAGCCCCACTCGCACACGACTATCTTGCGTGAAACGGGACCTGCACTTGCTTGAGACGCCGTAGGGCTGTAGCATGGCACGCGGAAGTGCACGTCTCAATATGCAGGGTCATACAAGAGACGAAGAAAGGCTGGAAGAGCGTAGGGGGCTGGCCGCAGAGTGGCATGCTGCGTTGTGCGGGTGCACGCCGACTGCTGCTGGCAGGGCGAGGTGGCGTGTGATAGACGTCGAGCAGATCACGATCGATGTTCGCATACCTTCCGACGAAGTGCGGATCGTAGCCATGCAGCCGTTCATAAGATTCCGCTCTGTGACCGAAGAGCCTTTCCGTTGGTCAGAGGGTGCCGTTGAGGGGCAGTTGGACGCGATCCGTCGCACTCTCGACGTTGCGCTGAGCGGTTTCGAAGGTCGTTCTGCCAACTTCACTCTGTTCCCAGAGTACGCAGTCCCGGGCGTTGCGGGGGCATCTGCAATCAATGACAGCGTCTCTGGAGCTGCGTGGCCCAATGAAAGCATCATCATTGCAGGCGTGCACGGTATTGCCAAGGCTGAGTACAGAGGGCTCTGCGATTTGCTGGCCGCCAGTTTCAGCCAGGACAACGCGCCGGACTCGGTCCCGAATGACAAGTGGGTGAACTGCTGTGTGATATGGGTCAAGGATCGCGGAGGCATTGTCAGGACATGGGTGCAGCCGAAGGTGCGCCCAAACTGGGCGGAAATGAACGTCAGGTGCAACGATATGTTCTCTGGCTCCACCTTGTACGTCTTCGAATGCCAGTACGAGTCGAGCGGCTATCCATGTAGGTTCGCTACCCTAGTCTGTTTCGACTGGGTCGCTCGCGTTGGTGAAGCCAGCGTTCGCCAGGAATTCCTCGCGAAACTCAATGGATCTTGGCTTCCAACACCAAGACCGCTCCATTGGATCTTCGTCGTGCAGCACAACCCACAACCCAATCACCGTACTTTTCTACATAGCACCTACGAGCTACTCACGGACGCCACTACGTATTCGTGCGTGGAGTGCGACAAGGCCGTCGTTGTGCATGCTAACACAGCGGCATCGCTGTGTCCGGCGCGGACCGGACCTGGCGGTTTCTCGGGTTGCGTCTTCTCGCCCAGCGCTCAGTTCGACTGCGAGGGCTGCCGCCCTACGGTCTGCATGCAACCGCGCTCACTGAGGGGCAGCGATATCCTGGGGCGCTGCAAAGACGTCGTTTTCCGCGAGATGGGCGAGTGCATTCACGCTTTCACTGTTCGTGTCCCCCGCTTCGTAACCCCAGACCCCAGGGACAGGGCCCTCCCGCTGCCGCTGGCCCACGTTTACGCCACCTACGCCAGTACGGATCCAAGACTGCCCGGGGGCCCGGTTCCGGCCGCCGTCAAATGGATCAACGACTCGCTCGACGGCGTCGAGCGACTGTCAGCAGATGGGCTTGCGGGCTGTCCTCTCGAGGTGAGTGCAGAAGCCATTGAGCCAGACATTGTCGCCGGGATGCGCGAATCGGACGGTCATGCCGCCTCTGACTCTGTGAATTGGGCAGCGTGTTCTTTCTCACATGGAAGCGAGTCACGCGGAGAGAGCCGCCGTCTCAACGCTGACCTCTGGGGGCCACATGAGGCTAGCGCCCTCGAACACGTGCTGCACGCCCTCACATCCCTCGGGCTGGCATACCGTCTGGAGTTCCAGGACGCCGTGCGGCATGGCGCGATTCAATCCGATGAAGGCTTTGTCCAGGTTGTCGCCATCCGTGGTGACACCTATCAGGACTGCCGTGAGCACTTCGACAAGCTTGTCGGAAAGCAGGGGCCCGATCCAGTTCTGGTCGTAGTCCGAGATCGTAGCAACCTCATTCCGACGCCTGAGGAATTCTCGAGACTTGACGGGCCCACCGGCGAGAGAGGCGTGGCATTCCTCGACTACCAGACACTGATCAGCAGGTGCCGCAATGCGGCGGACGGCAGCACCCTAAAGGGGCATCTCAATGGGTTTCTCCCGCGATCTCGACGTATCATATAGCAGACTCAGGGACGCACTCGGGAGCATCCTCGAGGGGCAGAGCCCTGAACTCACAGTATGGCAGGGCGGCGACTACCCGTTGCTCGTGCTACAGACGGCCTGCGATTCAGTTGGTTTTGCGGTCTTGAACGGCGAACCAAGGCCTGCCTTCGCTTCTGCGTACGACTCCTTCAAGCACCTCTACCGCCAGCAGCATAGCGCTTGGAAAGCACGGAACCTGTCCTTCGTCGTCTGCCGATCTCAGCCCGAGTCCAGTCAGGATGCATTCTTCAGCTCGATAGAGACAGACGCCTACTTCTGCCGGAAATACGTTGTGGGCTTGCCCCGCGAACCACACGCGCTGGTCCAGGAACTGCTTCGATTGCCCTTCCTGCCGCTCCCAGAGGGCCGTGCAGGTGGCGTTCTGCGGCCACCCTCGGCGCAGACGCTCCTGCAGAGGCTGAATGTGAGTGCGCGACTTGCTCGCCAGATCATCGTTCCCCGGGAGTACTCCGCACAACGTATCGTGGACCAGCTGCTCACGGAAAAGGAGCCACTACCGGCCATTGGCACTAGCGACGGCCTCGATGTGCGAGACCAAGCGCAACCCACGGAACGCACGCGAATCAAAAGTGTGGAGATCGAGGCATTCCGTGCCTACAGGAAGAGGCGTGAGTTCGATGTGGATGCGGACGTGATCGTTTTTTATGGGCCGAATGGCCTCGGCAAGACGTCCTTCTTTGACGCGATTGACTACGTCTGTACGGGACGAATAGGACGTCTCTGTCGTCATCGCGTCAGTCAGGAGGGTTTTGTCCGCCTTGCCCGTCACTTGAGCTCATCGGCTAGCGAAGGTTCCGTATCTCTGCAGGTCAGCCAGGGGGATACCGTCTCCTCAGTGAGACGTAGCGTGGCCGATTGGGGCTTTGCGTGGATCGGCGATGGGAAGCGTGACCGGACGAGCGTCCTGGAATTCCTCGCCTCTTGCCATTGGGAGCCGAAGAAAGCACGCATCGAGAATCTTGAGCGGCTTTTCCGCGCAACCCACCTATTCGGTCAATCTGACCCAGAACTCCTCGTGGAGTTCGAGCAAGATTCTACGCTCTCTTCCGATCTTGTTCATCGGATGCTGGCTCTCGATGACTATGCCTCCGGGCTGGCCAAGGCTGCGGCGATCCTGGCCCAACTCGACAAGAAGATCCGGGAGAACAAGCAGCAGGGAAGCGTTCTCAATGCCCAAGCGAACGAGGTGCAACTGCAGCTTCGGGCGCTGCCGGTGCGACACGATGGGGTGGAGATGGGGAGACAGCTGAGAAACGTGGCAACGAGATTGGTCAAGGACCTCCAGCTACATGCCGATGTGAGAATCGACGAAACCGAACCGAGTCGAGCGTCCGCTCGCGAGTGGCGTGCTATGGCTGAATCGGCGCTGAAGGATGCCCAGGATAGGCTTCTCCAACTCCAGAATGTGGAATCCGGCTTCACTCAGTTCCTAGAGAATAGCTCCGCATTGAAGCACACCACAGCAGAAATCACGAAGATAGGGATGACGCTCGACAAGAAGACTCGCCGGCGGAAGCAGCAGCACGAGGCCCTAGAGAAGCTCAAGCGCAGTCTCGAGCAGGAACGGCGCGTCCTCGTACAGGCAGAGTCGCGACTGCGTGCCCTCGCGGAGCTGGGCGCTCTCCAAGAGGCCCTTAAGGAAACCGGCAGCTCTCTTCAGCAGTGGCAGCAGAAGTTGAAACGTGTAGCCGCCGAAGCAGATGCGAGCGCTGCCAAGCTTCAGGCATTGCTTCCGGCCGCGGAGAGCCTCCGCAACCGTACTGCTGAGTCTCGCGAGGCGGTTCAAGCCAAAGCACAGCAGGTTCAGGCGTTGGCCGCGGTTCAAGATGGGCTTCGCTCTTGGGAGCAGAACCACGAAGCCACCCTTGGCCTTCAACAGACCAGAGCCTCCGCGGAATCAGGCTTGGAGACGACCAGCGCTGCCATTGCGGAACTCAAGGCTGCGATTGCGGCAAAGGAAACGGAGCTAGCGGCATGTGAGCGGGAATACGGTGATCTCACGGCGAACCAACTCGAACTGACTCGGCTTCTCGATGAGATGGAAGCGCATGTGGAGAACGGCGTTTGTCCGACTTGTGGAACTGACCACAGATCCAAAGCCGCTCTTGTCAAGAGGATCCACGCCCAGAAGCAGGTCAGACCAGCTCACGTGGAGGCACTCGTGCGACGATGCGACGAGCTTCGAGATTCCCTCAGGCAAGAGAGAGAACTTCTTGCAGTTCGGACCGGTGAGCGAGTGTCCAAGCGCAGCGCGCTGAAGGAGTTGGTCCGCCATCTTGATGAGACACGTAAATCGGTCGCAGCGTTCGAGTGCAGAGCAGCCGAGGTCGGGCTTCGAGTGGATCAGCAGCTTCCCAGCACTGTCGCCCAGCGACTGACTGGGGAGGAGGCTGCTCTCCGGCTCGCGCAAGACACTCTTAAGAAACTGGAGGCGGGGTCCGTCGGCACTGCCATGCGCATCAAGCGGCTAGAGCAGAAGCGCGCAGAGCAAGTGGAGGCTCAGAAACGCGCGGGTGCCGCAATTGCGCCTTTGGAGCAACAGAGCGCTGCCCTACGTGCCAAATCTGAAGCGTCAGGCTGGTCCTTGGAAATGGCGCCCGAGGAATTCGCAGCCCAGACGGTGGCGGCCGCCTCCTGCAAAGCAGGAGCGGAGAAGCTTATTGCTGAACTCGTCGCTCGAATGGAGGCGCTCACGCAGACTGCCAGCGAGCTGGAGGGGCAGATCAGGGAAGTGATGGAGCAGATCGAGGCCCTTCGTCAGGACAAGGTGCGCTTGGATGAGGAACTGCGACGCTACGAAGAGAGTGCCGTACCCGTCATCGGCCGCAATGCACTTGCGATAGATGCGATCAGAGAGCAGAGAGGACTTGCCACGGAGCGTGTGGAGGAGCTGGATGCGCTGCGAAGCCGCTGTCTCACGCTTGAGCGAGCCCTGGATGCCGCTCAGCGATCTGCGTTGCTCGCCGAGCTGGAAGCTCAAGCCCAATTGCGGGCAAGGGAGAAGCAGGTTCTCGACGACGCGGCCGAGCGACTGTCAGCAGTCAGGAATTGGTTCACAAGCGTGAGAGACGCGCTCGACAGGCAGAGCTCAAGTGCCGTCGCCGACCACGTGGACGCATTCGGCCCTCTCACAAGTCTTATCCAGAAGCGCCTTCGCGCTGTGTACGGATTCGGCGACGTCAGTTTGCTTGCTAGAGGGAACAAGATCTGCGTCGTAGTCGGCTGGGAAGGCAGATGTCTCAAGCCGGCTGACTACTTCAGCGAATCGCAGAAACAGATTCTGATGCTCAGCCTCTTCCTTGCCAGTCGCCTGACGCAGACATGGTCGGGATTTGCGCCGATTCTCATGGACGATCCAGTCACCCATTTTGACGATCTCAACGCATTCGGGTTCGTCGAACTGATCAGGGGCCTCGTGAGCACGTGTCCCGGCAAGCGCCAGTTCTTCATCTCTACCTGCGAGGAACGCCTGTTCGAGGTGATGCGGCAGAGATTCGATGGCTTGGAGGGAGGAGTGAGGTTCTACACGTTCGAAGGTATTGGTCCTGATGGGCCGATTGTTGAGAGTGGCAGATAGTGGACGACCAGGGCGTCGATAGGATCAGATCTCGCGTCGATATGGGTCAGATGCTGTGTTGACTGTCAAGTCCTAGTCTCCCTCTGACCCGCGGAAGGGTTGCCGCTCTTGAAGATGGCGTGGGCGATCAGGAGTAGCTTCCGAGCCGCCGCTATGCGCACCACTTTGCCTGGCTTCCCTTCCCCCTTCAGCCGTCGGTAGATGGCTCGGACTCTGGGGTTGTACTGCGCTGCCGGGAGCGTCGCTTCGTACAGCCTCTTCCGCACCTCCTACGCTCCCGCGCTTGCTGATCCGTGCGATCGGGGGGAGATCCTGTCTTTTGCTGTCGGCGCGATACACTCGCGAGATGGCCGGTCACTGCGGATCGAATGCGAACGGCCTGTGCCGCGCTACGCGCCGCGGGAATGGACGCTCAACGGGCCTAGTGTCTCCTGTTCGAGAAGCCGCAGGGCCTGGGACGGCGCGCGCGAGTGGATTCGTCACCACGTGGCGTTACAGGAGACAGAGGAACGGGCCCCTCTTCCGTCCGCCGGTATAATCGATCGACCGAGAGCGAAGGGAGGAAGGATGCCCAAGTACAAGATTGCCTGGCTCCCCGGCGACGGCGTTGGGGAAGAGGTCCTCGCGGCAGCGCGGCTCGTCCTGGACAAGGTCGGCCTCGAGGCGGACTACATCCGCGGCGACATCGGATGGGAGTTCTGGAAGTCCGAAGGGAACGCGATGCCCCAGAGGACGATCGACCTGTTGCAGTCGACGGACGTGTGCCTGTTCGGCGCCATCACCTCGAAGCCGAAAGACGAGGCGGCGGCGGAGCTTGACCCAAAGCTTCGTGGCAAGGGGTTCGTCTACTCAAGCCCCATCGTGGGCTTGCGGCAGCTCTTCAACCTGCACACGAACCTGCGGCCGTGCAAGGCGTACCCGGGGAACCCGCTCAACCTGCGGGACGACATCGACCTCGTCGTCTTCCGCGAGAACACGGAGGGCCTCTACGCCGGGGTCGAGTTCCACCCGGTTCCGCCGGACGTCCGTCACGCCCTGGAGACGCATCCGAAGATGAAGATGTTCTCGGGCGTCGCGAGCGAGGACATGGCGATCTCGCTTCGGATCGTCACACGCAAGGCCTGTCAGACGATCGTGCGCGACGCGTTCGAGTACGCGAAGAAGCACGGCTACAAGACGGTCACCGTGGTGGAGAAGGCGAACATCATCCGCGAGACTTCCGGCCTGATGCTGCGGGAGGCGCGCGCGGTCGCGGCGAACTACCCCGGGATTGAGCTCTGGGAGACGAATATCGACGCCATGTGCATGTGGCTCGTGAAGAACCCGCAGGACTACGGGGTCATGGTGGCGACGAACCTCTTCGGCGACATCCTGTCCGACCTCGCGGCGCAGCTCGTGGGAGGGCTCGGGTTCGCCGCGGCCGGGAACATCGGGGACCGCTACGCGGTCTTCGAGCCGACGCACGGCTCCGCTCCGAAGTACGTGGGACAGAACAAGGTGAACCCGATCGCGACGATCCGCGCGGCGAAGATGATGCTCGACTACCTGGGGAAAGGGGACGAGGCGGACGCGATCGACAGGGCCATTGCGCGGGTGGTCCAGGAAGGCCGGGCACGCACGTACGATATGGGCGGGACGACCACGACGAGCGGGATGGCCGAGGCGATCGCCGCGGCCATCGCCTAGGAGGGTGCATGGACTCGATCAGCCGAAAGATGGCGCGGTTCGCGCGGTCGCTCTCCTACGAGGCGATTCCCGAGCCGGCGCGGGAAGAGGCGAAGCGCTTCCTTCTCGATAGCGTCGGGTGCGCCCTCGCGGCCCTCGATCTTCCCGACATGCAGGCGGCCCACCAGTACGTGCGGGAGGTGGGCGGGAAGAGGCAGGCGACGATCATCGGGCACGGGACGCGCACCGACCTGGCGAACGCGGCCCTGCTCAACGCCCTGCTCATCCGGGCGCTTGACTACAACGACATCTACTGGAAGCAGGACCCGTCTCACCCCTCCGACGTCATTCCGGCGGCGCTCGCCGCGGGCGAGCATCGGCTGGCGAGCGGGAGAGATCTCATCGTGGGGATCGTGATCGCGTACGAACTCGAGATGCGGATGTGTCTCGCCGCGACGCCCGGCGTGCGCGAGGTCGGCTGGCACCACGCGAGCCTCACCCAGTTCGTGAGCCCCCTGGTCGCGGGACGGATGCTCGGCCTCTCCGAGGACGAGATGGTGGCCGCGGTCGGGATCAGCGGGTCGAGCCACTTCACCCTGGGAGGGGTCGTCGCCGGGCACCTGACGAACATGAAGAATGCGGCCGACCCCATGGCGACCGAGGCCGGGGTCCGGGCGGCGCTCCTCGCGCGGACGGGCTACACCGGGCCAGCCGAGGTCTTCGAGGGAAAGGAGGGCGTCTTCGCGGTCCTGAAGAACGTGAAGTGGGACCCGCAGGCGATGGTGGACGGGTTGGGAGTGAAGTTCCTGATCACGGAGTGCGGTTACAAGGCGTTCCCGATGGAAGCCCTCACCCATCAGCCGATCACGGCGACCCTCGACCTCGTGCGCGAGAACCGGATCGACCCGCACGACGTGGAGGAGATCCTGGTGAAGACGACGACCCGCGGGGCGGACATCCTTTCCGACCCGAGCAAGTACCAGCCGACGACGAAGGAGACGGCCGATCACTCGCTCCCCTACGGGATCGCCGTGGCGGCGGCGAAGGG
>Ga0315279_10010310_pt1 | contig 11002 bp, 10 predicted proteins | sample YL17G06_20_MG_FD_203694 | JGI IMG/M metagenome (GOLD analysis project Ga0315279, IMG submission 203694) | Sediment microbial communities from Yellowstone Lake, YNP, Wyoming, USA - YL17G06_20 | ecosystem: Environmental > Aquatic > Freshwater > Lake > Sediment | place: USA: Wyoming | collected...
GGATCGCGTTGCTGCGGAGCACTTCAGGCAGGTCATCGGTTGTCCCCAGTGCCGGATAACGGCCTATGTCAGTCTGTGCCTTCTGGGGATCATCATCTACAAAGCCAACGATTTTGTAGCCCAGCCCTGGGCGGGCGACGATGGTGCGCATGAGAGAACGCGCCACCTCGCCTGCCCCCACGATGAGCACGCGCTCAACACCCAGTCCGCGCTTATGTCGCCAGTCAATGATCTGGTGCTCGATGGTGCGGCTCGTCCCAACCAGGACGAGGATAACAATCCCTGCATAACCAAAGATCAGGCGCGAGTAGTAACCTGGCGTGATCAGGAAGACGCCAAAGATCATCGCCGCAATGCCCATTGGGGTGCCACGGAAGAGGATGTAGAGCTCGTCAGCAAGAGTCCGTCCCCTTTCTGAGCGGTAAGCCCCTTCCAGCCAGTAAACAAAGACGACGATGGCCATCAAGGCTAGAACGCTGGGAATGTAGACGCTGAAGGGGACCCAATAGGCTGGCTCCACCTCACGGATCCACTGGAGTTCATAGCGAACCCAATAAGAGATGCCGAACGAGACGGCGATACAAAGGGCATCAACGAGCGGCTTCAGATGTCGCCAGAGACCGTGGCTGCTTTCACGAGCCATGTGCCTGCTCATCAGTGATTTTGTAGGCAAAATCATTACCCACTATCCGATGGTAAAGACGCGCCGTCTGGAGTGCCGTGGCCTTCCACGAGAATCGTTTGGCACGGGCCAGCCCCGCCTCCCGGAGGGCATGGTGACGCTCGCGGTCACGCAATACTTCGGAGATCGCCTTTGCTAAGGCATGAGGATCGCGAGAATCCACGATGACTCCCGCGTCGCCGACAACTTCCCGCAGGGATGACATGTCAGAGACCACAACGGGCGTTCCGCAGGCCATCGCCTCCAAAGGCGGGAGGCCAAAGCCCTCATACCATGAAGGATAGACGAATAAATCCGCTGCATTGATCCAGAGAGCCAGCTCCTCCTGGGGGATATAGCCGGGAAAGATCACTTCGTCCTGCAACCCAAGCTGCTCTGCCCTGGCATATATTGCCTCATAGTACCACCCTTTGCCGCCGGCGATGATCAGACGATGGGCGAAGCCTCGCTCGTGTCGCAATAGCTCGTAGGCCTCCAAGAGGGTGCCGATGTTCTTGCGTGGCTCCAACGTGCCCAGGTAAAGGATCATGCGCTCGGGCAGCCCGCGACGCTGGCAGAAAGCTCGCACATGGTCACGATCCTCAATCGGCTGCATCGCCTCATCCACGCCGAGAGGAATGACCGACACCTTGCTTTCCGGCACACCCAGAATATCCACTATGTCGCCCAGGATGCTCGCCGAATCGGCGATCACATGCGCGGCACGCTGCACGGTGCGTCGTGTGAGCGTCTGCAGATAAGTGCGCCTGAAGGGGGGAAGCGTTTCCGGATGACGGTAAAAGCTGAGGTCGTGCACCGTCACCACCACGGGACAGGGGGCGACGATAGGCCCTACATAGACCGGCGCATGAAGCAAAGCTAGCCTCTCTCCCCAGGCCCCCCAAGGCTGGGCGATCTGCTCCCAGAGGATGCGCGCTACAGGATTCTCGGTGCGCCAAGGTGATACATGCTCCTGCCAACCCGGATAGCGCGACCGCACACCGAGGAATGCCACGTAACTCAGGCGGGCATCTACCTGGGGCAGGTAGGTGAGCAGATAGTGAATATATCGGCTGACGCCTGCGCTGCGGTAACTCTCATTCAGCGACAATAGATGGGCGTTGAGGCCCACTCGCGGCCCCTGGACAAGTTTTGATTCACAATAACTATGGCGAGAATCAAAACTTGTCCCCTGGCCAGCCCCCTTGCCCGGGTTATCGAATGTGCTCACGGCAAAGGATTATACCATAACCAGTATGCTGGACAAACACCGTCGCGCTTGTAGTGGCGCCGTCAGGCGCTTCCATGCCCTTACGGGCACACTACGAACGCTCCGCACTACCCTTGAGCCTGGATCGCGCGATAAAGGGCCACCGTCTCCTCAGCGATCCTCGTCTGAGTGTAGTGGGCCAGGACCCGCCCCCGCCCCCTGGCCCCCAACGCTCGACGTAAAGAGGCATCTCCAAGCAGCGTGGCCAGCAGGCTGCGCAAAGCCTGAGCGTCTCCTTCCGGGAAGATCAGGCCCGCATCTCCGATCACGTGCGGGATTTCCCCCGAATCGGAGCCGATGACGGGCAGGCCACAGGACATGGCCTCGATCAGCACGCGCCCAAACTGCTCCTTCCAGTTGGGGCGGGTCAGAGAGGGCAAAACCAGCACATCCATCTCCCTCAGATAGCGCGGCATATCCCCAGAGGCGACGTGATCGTTGAAGCGAACCCTCTCAGCCAGATGAAGGTCCTGGAGCCGATCCTGAAGCTCGGACTTGAGAGGGCCTGTCCCGCAGAGACTCAACTGCCACTCCCCCGCTAAGCCGGCAGCGGCCTCGACCAACGTGTGCAGGCCCTTCTGCTCGACCAGACGCCCAGCATAGCCGATAGTGAAGGGAGCGCCGGGGGTGCGATCCTTCGCCGGGCAAAAGATCTCGGCGTCCACGCCGAATTGGGGGATCACCTGTGCAGGGCCGGCATAGCCCTTCGCACGCAGGACCTGAAGCGCATCGTGGTTGCCCGCGATGGCCGCGGCGACGTGCCGATAGGCGTATTGTTCCATCGCGCGGAAGGGCCACGGATAGTGCCGCAACAGGTTCTGCCAGGTGAAAAAAAGCGCCCTGGCCCCAACCTGCCGCGCCGCCCGAAGGGCCAGATAGGTGGCCAGGTTGTAAGGCTCCTCGTCAATGTGGCAGACGTCGGGCTTTGAGTGGTGCAGGATTGAGGCCAGGGTGGGGTAAAAGTGCAGGTGAAATGAGCCATTGAAGGCGATCGGGGCCACGATAAGTCTGTAACCAGCGATGTGCGCCCGCTCAAGAAGCAGCTTGTGCTTCCCTTCGCGCCAAAAAAGGGGCACAACGACCGTCAGTTCGATATCCTGGTGAGCCGCGATCGCTTCCAGCTTGGTCTGATAGGCTCCCACGACACAAGTCTTGGAGATCATCGTGACGCGCAAGCGCAATCCCCCCCTTGTCTCTCTTTTGCCCCCGCGCCAGCAACGCCATTTTAGGCTGCACCACCCTGCCTGTAAAGTCCATTTCCGCCTTGCCTAACCTTGCGGCTTGTGTTACCCTTGGGGGCATACTCAGAGAAGAGGAGAACGACATGGAACTGCCCAACGCCGGATTCAGGCAGCAGGTTGTTGGCGTGCTTCGGGATTTGGTGCGCATTGATACGACGAACCCGCCCGGGAACGAGATTGAGGCGGCGCGTTATCTTGCGGGGTTGCTGGCCCCCGCCGGTATCAAGACTTCCCTCCTCGAATCAGCGCCTGGCCGGGGCAACCTGGTCGCCCGCCTGCGCGGCTCTGGCGAGGGCAAGCCCTTGATGCTCATGGGCCACCTCGACGTGGTCCCGGCGAACCCTAGCGAGTGGCGCTACCCGCCCTTTGCCGCCGAAATCCGCGATGGATTCATCTGGGGGCGGGGCACTACCGACACCAAGAACCTGATCGCCGCCTGCGCGGTGGCCATGTTAGCCCTGGCCAGCCTCAAGCGGCCGCTGAAACGTGACGTCATCCTGGCGGCCACCGCCGACGAAGAGCGTGGAGGCGAATTGGGCATAGGCTGGCTGATCCGGCAGAGGCCCGAGTTGCTTGGAGCCGCCTGCGCCTTGAACGAGGGGGGTGGAGGGGCAGTCAAAATAGGGGACAGGCTATTCTACACCTGCCAGTCGGCGGAGAAGGGTCTCTGCCGCACGGTTTGGACGGCGCGGGCCAAGGGGGGCCACGCCTCTCATCCGCGCCAGGACCTTTCCACCTTCAAGCTGGCGCGGGCTTTGGGCCGGCTGGGGGATGGCTATGTGGCCGGGCGGACCATCAGCACCATGCGCACAGCGCTGCGCCTGATCGCCTCTTCGCAGTCAAGCCAGACGGCCGAGCAGGTGGAGAGATTGCTGGACCAGGGACGCATCGAGGAGGCGCTGAAAGCGGCCGGATTCGATGAAAAGGGCATCGAGAACAGCCGGCCGCTCTTCTATGATACGGCCTCCCCCACCGGGCTGCGGGCGGGCGATCCCACCAGCATCAACGTGATCCCGGTGACGGCTATGGCCTATGTGGATGGGCGCATCCTGCCGGGCCAGACGCGCGAGGGCTTTGTCGAGTCGCTACGTCGTTGTGCGGGAGACGAAGTGGAGGTCGAGGTCTATCAGGGCCAATACGCCCCTGGCCTGGAATCCTCTGTAGATACGCCGATCTTCCAGACCATGTCTCAGGTAATTGCCGAGCGCTGCGACGGCGCGGCGGTCGTCCCCTGGCAATGCGCCGGGGCCACAGATGCCAGGCACCTGATCCCCCTGGGTGTGCCGGTATATGGCTTTGTGCCTGAAAAGCCCTTGCCGGAGGGGGTCGAGGAGGCCGGCGCTCATGCCGACAACGAGCGCCTATGGCTGGATAACCTGGTCTTTTCCCTGGAAGTGCTGTACGACGTGATCTATCGCTTTTGCACTCAACCATGAGGAGTAGGGGCAAAGCGTTGGGGATGGGTTGTATCGCTTTGCGCTCCTCTCGTCACCCCAATGCTTCGCCTACTTGGGCGTCTGCGGCCGTGTGTCAATGTCGCCGGGGTACATCAGGGCCTCGTGGTTTCGCTCCCCTGTGCGGATACGGATGACCTGCTCAACAGGGTAGACAAAGATCATCCCATCGCCAGCCTCGCCAGTCCTGCCCGCCTCGCAGATCGTGGTAATCGTGCGTTCGACATTATGGTCGCTGAGGATGATATTGATCTGGACCTTGGGTAACAGGTCAACCTGATACGTCCCCGTGCGCCCGACGAGCGTGATTCCCCCTTGCCGGCCATGACCGCGTACTTCGAGGACGTTCATGCCCACGATACCAAGCTCGCGCAACGCCTCTTTAACATCGGACAGTTTCTCCTCGCGGATAATGGCCTCAATCTTCTTCATATGACCCCTTCTCTTTGCCTCTCACGCTCAGGCATAGGCTCTTTCGCCGTGCTCGCTGATATCGAGGCCAACTTCCTCCTCATTACTGGTCACACGCAGGCCCATGGTTTTGTCCAATAGCTTGGCCAAAACAAAAGTGACCACAAAAGCCATTCCTATGGCAGCAAGCGCAGCGACGAGCTGGATCAGGAGCTGCGCAGGGTTGCCGTAGAACAGTCCATCAGCGCCAGCGTTGTTAACTGTCTTGGTGGCGAAGAGGCCGGTTGCCAATGCCCCCGTCAGTCCGCCCAGGCCGTGGCAGGCGAACACGTCCAGCGATTCATCCAGACCGAAGCGCTGCTTTACCAGCTTGATGCCGTAGTAGCTGATTGAGGAAGCAACTCCGCCGATGACGATGGCTGCAAGTGGCGTCACAAAACCAGCAGCAGGGGTAATGGCCACAAGCCCCACTACAGCCCCGGTGACGATGCCCAAAACGCTCGGTTTTCGCTCCTGCCAGCTCAACATCATCCAGACTAGTGCTGCTGCCGCTGCCGCCGTATTCGTGGTCACCAAGGCATTCACTGCTAGCCCATTGGCGGCCAGTGCGCTACCCCCGTTGAAGCCAAACCATCCCATCCATAGCAGCCCTGCGCCCAACACTGTAAAAGGTATGTTATTCGGCTCGAAAGAGCTCCTGCCATACCCTTTGCGCGGTCCAATGGCCAGGGCGAAGGCGAGCGCGCTGAATCCTGCGAGGATGTGCACCACTGTGCCACCAGCAAAGTCGAGAGCACCGAGATTGCGCAGAAAACCGCCCTCGCCCCAAACCCAGTGACACACCGGGTCGTATACCAGCGTAGCCCACAGTAAGCTGAACACCAAGAAGGTCTTGAAGCGGACCCGCTCCACGAATGCTCCCGTGATGAGAGCGGGAGTGATGATGGCAAACATCATCTGAAACGCAGCGAAGGCTAGATGCGGCACGGTCGGCGCATAGGAACTGGGGCTGCCGCCTACACCGTTCAGCCCGACATATCTCAAGCCGCCAATGAGCCCGCCGAGATCGCCATCGAAGGCCAGACTGTAGCCATAGACCACCCACTGCACACTGATGAGCCCGATCAAGATGAAGCTCAGGTTCAACGTTGAGAGGAGGTTCTTCCTGCGGACCATTCCCCCATAAAAGAAGGCCAGAGCAGGGGTCATAACAAGTACCAGGCCAGCCGAGATCAGTATCCAAGCTGTATCTCCCGAATTGATCGCGTCCAAGTCTTTTCCTCCTGAATGGATTGGCAAGAGTCCTCAATCCTTAGTTTATAGGAGAAGCCACTCAGCATCTTCGTACAGGTCAGCCAAAAATGGAGGCCATTTGCCGTGCAGCTTGTACAATGATTTTGACAAATGGCCAGATTGGTCTATTCTATATAAGCGCTCTTGTTCAACGATCTGAGCAGCGCATATCATTGTCGCTATTTGCGCCGTGCAGCGAGGCTTGGCCTCATCGCACGGCGCCTTTCATTCAGGGCAGCAGATCATCACTTCAAGGAGGAGATCATGAAGGCTTTATCGCAAGCAGTAACCGGCATCGAGCGAGCTCCTATCCGCGTGATGCTTGATAGCGCTGCCCGCTTCCCAGACGCCATCCATCTCGAGATTGGGCAGCCCGATTTTCCCACCCCCCCGCACATCATCGAGGCCGCCGTCCGGGCCGCCCGCTACGCCTACACGGGTTATACGGCCAATTCTGGCATGGCCGAGCTGCGCCAGGCTATTGTCGTCAAACTGGCGCGGGAGAATAACCTCAAGGTCTCTGAGTCGAACGTCATGGTCACTGTTGGGGGCATGGAGGCCGTGTTCCTCTCCATGGCCGTGCTCCTTGAGCCGGGCGCCGAGATCCTCATCCCCGATCCCGGCTATGGGAACTTCGTCATGGCCTCATCAATCCTCAGCGGCACCCCCCGGCGCTATCTCACCCTCCCCGATCAGGATTTTGTGCCCGATTTTGAGGCCCTGGAGAGCCTAGTCACAGAGCGCACCAAGGCCCTGATGGTCAACAGCCCCTCGAATCCCACCGGCGCCGTTTACTCTGAGGACACTCTGAGAGCCTGCCTCGAGTTTTGTCGCCGCCACGACCTCTATCTGATCTCGGACGAGACCTATGAGCGGCTGATTTTCGAGGGTACTCACTTCAGCCCCGCCCGATGGGACGATGAGGGCCGGGTGATCAGCATCTTCACCCTCTCCAAGACCTATTCCATGACCGGCTGGCGCGTGGGTTATGCCGTGGCCAATGAGGAGATTGTGGCCACCATGACCAAGATCCAGGAACCGATCGCCTCCTGCGTCAACACCGTGGCCCAACATGCGGCCATCGCCGCCCTCCTTGGCCCCCAAGATTGTGTGCAAGAGATGCTCCAGCACTACCGCCGCCGGCGCGACCTCGCCGTGCAGCTTGCGAAGGAGCTGGGGCTGAAGGTGTCCTATCCCCACGGGGCCTTTTACTTGCTGATTGACGTCTCCGGCCAACCGCGTGGGTCGCTGGACTTTTGCCAGGGTCTCCTCGAGGCCGAGCATCTGGCCGTTGGGCCTGGCTGCGGCTTTGGCGAGTTGTGCGACCGCTACGTGCGCATCTCCCTCTGCGCCAGCGATGAGGCCCTCACGGAGGGGCTGACGCGCCTGACGCGCTACTTGCACGGCCAGCGGGTGAACTGCGAGGTGCTTCAGGCGGTGCAGACGGCCTGAGGGTGAGCTGTAGAGCAACGGTTGGAGCGGTTTCTGCAGAACGCTGCTTTTCAGGTACGCACGGGGTTAAGCTTTTCTAGCTCTGCGTTGAACGTCCTCGGCGAGGGTTTTGTATGCGGCCCAAAAGGAAGGGAGGGTCGCGGACTTCATAATTGGTCATAATCCAGGGGCTTCGCCAGCCCTGCGGCGATCTCCCGCTTCGCGCGTTGCGCTGCTACAACAAGTTGCTTCCGAGTTCTCTTAAACAAAGCGTCCCATTCAGTCTCGTCCTGTATTTCTCAATATACTCCCTGAGATGGTCCATAATCTGGTTTTGCGTGGCTTCTGGCAGAGACTCCAGCATTTTGACAATCGTGGCAATGGCTGTGGACGACATAACTGAGCCCTCCAACTTCGCTCTCCTCACACCGGCCTTGTATGGCCGGGCCATTGGGTCATCGAACCTCTCGTGAGCTGTGCTTCTCATTCGGTGGCTATATTATGCACCTTTGATCGCCAATACCGTAACCCTCTGTGATTCACGCGGATCGCGGATCGCTGATCTGCGCCGGCCATCAGTCCTGCAACAGACAGATCCTCATCTATATCGGACCAATGCAGGCTTAGGCCCCCGCCACCGATCTCGTATCGTTCCCTCTGTTCAGGTGTGGCTTCATGCAGCAAGGGGAACCAGATGAGGGGCACGCTGATGATGCGCCCGTCGGTCAACGCCACATGGATCAGGTCATCGGTAAAGCTCACCGACTTGGCCAGAGCGGTGGTAGGTGGCATAGAGACTGACCCGTCTCCCTTCACTAGCCTTATTATACATCGCTTGGCCTACCGATGCCCAGCCTTTGCGCATGCGAGCAGGCAACGTTTCAACGTTCCCACGTTTCCACGTTCCAACGAAGTCCTGCTCTTTGGCCCCCTGCCCGGAAGCTGCTATAATCTGTGACGTTGATACAGGTGATGCCTTACGGAGTGTGCGATGTTTGAGAAGGTTGCCGAGGTCGTGCGGCGCTACGATGAATTGAATGAACTCCTCTCTTCCCCGGAGGTCGCCCGCGACCCCGAAAGGCTCCAGGCCTATGGCCAGGAGCAAGCCGGGATCGCTGAGTTGGTTGCGGCCTACCGCGAGTATACCCACGTAGGTGCCGAGCTGGAGAGCACGCAAGAGATGCAGCTCGCGGAGACTGACCTGGAGATGAAGGAGATGATCCGCGAGGAGATCGCGGGACTTGAGGGTCGCCTCGCAGAGCTGGTGGAGAAGCTCAAACTGCTCCTGGTGCCCAAGGACCCCCGCGATGAGCGCAACGTGATCGTGGAAATTCGCGCCGGAACCGGCGGCGACGAGGCGGCGCTCTTTGCCGCGGACCTCTTCCACATGTATACCCAGTATGCCGCCAAGCATCGCTGGCAAGCGGAGGTGCTCAGCACCAACGAGATCGGCATCGGTGGGTATAAGGAGATCATCTTTGAGGTCAAGGGCAAGGGGGCCTACTCGCGCCTCAAGTATGAGAGTGGCGTGCACCGCGTTCAGCGGGTGCCCGTGACCGAGGCGAGCGGGCGCATCCACACCTCGACGGCCACGGTGGCCGTCTTGCCCGAGGTGGATGAGGTTGAGGTGCAGCTCAACGAGAAAGACTTGCGCATTGACCTCTTTCGCGCCAGGGGGCATGGGGGTCAGGGCGTGAACACCACAGATTCCGCGGTGCGCATTATCCATCTGCCCACCGGCCTGGCGGTGCAGTGCCAGGATGAGCGCTCACAGCTTCAGAACCGCACTCGGGCCCTATCCATCCTGCGCGCCCGGTTGTATGATCTGGAGTACCAGCGCCAACATAGCGAGGTAGATGAGGCGCGGCGCAAGCAGGTCGGCTCCGGGGAGCGCAGCGAAAAGATTCGCACCTACAACTTTCCCCAGGGCCGAGTGACGGATCACCGCATCGGCATGTCCATCTATCGCCTGGAGAGCGTCCTGGCCGGCGACCTGGACCCGTTCATTGATGAGCTGATCGCCGATGATCAAGCGGCGCGGCTCAACATCTCTGCCGAGCCAGACCACGCCCATGAGCGACAGGCTGTCGGAAGATAGGGCCGAGCCTTCGGCCATGTTGCCCTCTGTGCCCTGTGCTGAGGGGATGTCCCTCCGTGAAGCGCTCCTATGGGCGGCGCGCCTCATTGCCGCAAGTGGGAGCACGACCCCGCGCCTGGATGCCGAGGTGCTTCTGGGGCACGTCCTTGGGCTGAGCCGTGCCCAGCTCCACGCGCATTGGGATGATCCGCTGACTTCCGCGCAAGCCCGGCGCTATGCGGAGCTTGTCCCCCGCCGTGCGGCTCACGAGCCGGTGGCTTACCTCCTTGGCCAGAAGCCCTTTTACGACCTTGAGCTCTATGTTGACCGCCGCGCCTTGATTCCCCGCCCCGAGACGGAGCACCTGCTGGAGGAGGCCTTGGCCTGGGGTCAGGCCCATCAACCCCACGAGGGGCGACCTTTGCGTGTGGTGGATGTGGGCACGGGCAGCGGCGCATTGGCCATCGTCCTGGCCCGCCATCTCCCCCAGGCGCAGGTGTGGGCCGGGGATATCTCACCCGAGGCGCTCGCCCTGGCTGCGCGCAATTTGGGTCGCTATGATCTGCGAGAGCGGGTGATGCTGGTGTACACCGACCTGCTGAGCGCATTCGGGGGCCAGTTTGACCTGATCGTCGCCAATCTGCCCTACATCAGCCGAGGGGAGCTGCCCTCTCTCCCTCGGGACGTCGCCGAGTATGAGCCGCAGGTGGCCCTCGATGGAGGGGAGGAGGGTTTGGAGATGATCCGTCGCCTGCTGGCCCAAGCGCCTGAACGGCTGGCCTCCCCAGGGCTGTTGCTCTTGGAGATTGACCACCGACAGGGGGATAAGGTGTTGGAGATGGCCCAGGCCCATCTGCCAGATGCGGAGGTCACTTTGCTGCGCGATTATGCCGGCCTGGAGCGCGTGGTGCGCGCCGAACGGCCATGACGTATAAGCTCGTCGCTTTAGACCTGGATGGCACGGTGCTGCGCGATGATCTGACCATCTCGCCCAGGGTTCGCCGCGCCCTCGAACAGGTCATAGAGCAAGGGATTTATGTAACCCTGGCTTCAGGGCGGGGCTATCCGGCGATGGCCCGTTGGGCGCAAGAGCTGCAGATCAGCGTGCCCATCATCTCTTACCAGGGGGCAGAGATCACGGACCCTGTCCGGCATGAGCGTTTA
>Ga0315279_10010311_pt1 | contig 11002 bp, 14 predicted proteins | sample YL17G06_20_MG_FD_203694 | JGI IMG/M metagenome (GOLD analysis project Ga0315279, IMG submission 203694) | Sediment microbial communities from Yellowstone Lake, YNP, Wyoming, USA - YL17G06_20 | ecosystem: Environmental > Aquatic > Freshwater > Lake > Sediment | place: USA: Wyoming | collected...
GCTATGGATAATCGCCTCGCTCTTCTTTTTTTCCGCCAGGAGCTTTCCGATGTTCAGGTCGTGATAGCCCTTGAGTTTTCTGGCCATGTCGTTGAATTCATCGGCCAGACGTCCCAGCTCATCGGAGGATTCGTCGGCGATCTCGACGTCATAGTTCCCGCCGGCGATGTCCTTCGCTCCCTTGACCAGGTGGCGAAGAGGCCGGGTGAGGAAGTTGGACAGCATGAAGCTGAACACCAGCCCGAGGCCGAGCGCCGTCAGCCCGACGACCAGCATCGAGATGACCGCCCTGTGGGCCACCGATTTGGCGTTGTTGCTCGTCCTGAACATCGCCGTCTCGTTGACTTGCTTCAGACTGAGGCAAGCGTTTCTTACCGCCTCGGCGGCGGGAAACACAGTCTCATGATAGAAACCCGCGGCCCTGTCTCTCTCGCTCCCGCTCAGTAGCCTGAGCTGGGCGAATTTCTCCAGGTAAGAGGCATAGGCGACCTCAATCGCCTCGACGATCTCCCGCTCGCCTTTTTCGGTGATGTTGTCTTTGGCCCGGCTGAACCACTGCAGGAACTTGGCCTCCATCTCGCTGAACTGAGTCCGGCCCTCGGATTGATACCCGAGCAGCAGGAGGAGCGAGCTGTGGTCCTGCCGTTCGATGGAGGCGATCATGTTCTCGGCTGCCAGGATACTATTGTAATTTTTTTTCAGGATCGCTTCGCTGGCCCGGCCCAGGTGCATGATGTTATAGAAAGCCCAGCCCAGGACGATGAGGATAAGAAGTATGGAGACGCTGTAGCCGAGAATAATCTTTTTTCTTAAAGTCCAGCGCATAGGGTATTCTTCGATGTTGGAATCTCTCTTGAAGCTTGGCCAAAGTCTAGACCCTTTCGGCCGCAATGTCAAATCGCCGGACCGCCTTGAAAAAAGCCGTTTTCTCCTCTATTATCAGGCTCGTAATGCATCAGAGCAGGAAGGCCCTCGTCCTCTTCTCCGGCGGGATCGACTCCACGACCGCGCTTTACTGGGCGCAAGGCCGGTACGCCGAGGTCTCGGCGCTGAGTTTCGATTACGGCCAGCGCCACAAGGTCGAACTGGCCCTGGCCCGACGCTTGGCCCGACGCCTTCGGCTGCCGCACAAGGTGCTTAAAGTGGACCTCCGTCAGATCGGTGGCTCGGCTTTGACTGATCTCTCTGTCTCTCTTCCCCGGATCATGCGCCAGGAGGACATCGGACCGGGCGTCCCGCCGACCTATGTCCCGTTTCGAAACGGGATCTTTCTGGCGCTGGCCGCCGCCTGGGCCGAGGTCAAGGGCAGCGACGACATCGTCTGCGGGTTTAACACCATCGATTCCCCCAACTACCCGGACACGCGCGCTTCCTTCATCAGGGCCATGCAGAGAGCGGTCGACCTCGGGACGGGGGCCTCTTCCAAAGGCCGCCGCCTCCGGATCGTCGCGCCTTTTATCCGGATGAAGAAGTCGGAGATCATCTGCCTAGGGCTTTCTCTGGGTGCGGATTATTCTTTCTCCATCTCCTGCTATGGCGGGAGGGAGGTCCCGTGCCGCCGCTGCTCCTCCTGCCTCCTCCGGAAGCGGGCCTGGGAAGTTGCCGGGACGAAAGACCACCTGTTCACTAGACTCAGAAAGGAAGGGAAAATATGAGCTGGCGACTCCGGGTCAGGGACAAATTCCAGGCAGCCCACTTCCTCAAGGAATACAAAGGGAAGTGCGAGAAGGTCCACGGCCATTCCTTCCAGGTCGAGGCCGTGATCGAGGTGGCCGAGCTCGACCGGACCGGGATCGGGATCGACTTCACGCGGATCAAGGCCAAGCTGGCCGAGGTCCTGCCCGACCACACACTTTTGAACGACGTCTATCCGTTCAACCCCTCGGCCGAAAACCTGGCCCGTGAGTTCTTCGGCCAACTGAAAAAACACTTCCCTGTCATCGAAGTCACCGTCTGGGAATCCGAGGATGCCTGCGCCACCTACTCTGAAGATCATTGAGATATTTCCCTCCATCCAGGGCGAAGGGATGCGCCAGGGCGAGCCGACGATCTTTGTCCGCCTCGCCGGCTGCGACCGGAGGTGCTCCTTCTGTGACACGAAATATGCCTGGGAGGGTGGCGAGGACTATGCCCTTGACAGGATCCTCGAAAGCATCCGGAGGATCAGGCGGCGTTTTCCCGCCCGCTGGATCTGCTTAACAGGCGGCGAGCCTTTCATGCAGGATGTGCGCCTCCTAATCAGGCTTCTTAAGAGAGACAACTGCCGGGTGCAGGTGGAAACTAACGGCACCCGGTACTATGCGACGGCGGCCGACTGGATCACCGTGTCGCCAAAACCGAAAGAATACCTCGTCCGGACGGAGTTCCAGCGGCTGGCCAAAGAAGTGAAGCTCGTCGTGACCAGAGAATTGGATTTGGCCGTTATCCGCAGAATCCGGGCCGCCTTCCAGGATCGGATTCCCGTCCTCCTCCAGCCCGAGTCCAACCGGCGCTGGAGCCAAAAAAAAGCCCTTCGCCTGCTCAAAGAGGCTTCGGCCGCCAACCTGGACAATATCCGTATCTCCGTCCAGCTCCATAAGATCATCGGCCTCCGCTGAGGGTCTTACTTCTTAAACCATCTGTGGCCGAAGCGCGTGAGGTAGAATCCCAGGATGATGACCAGAGCTCCGATGACCTTGGTGAGGCCGATGCGCTCCCCAAGAAAGAGCTGGGCGAAAAAGACGGTGAGAACGGGCGTGATGTTGCTGTAGATTCCCGTCTTGGTGTTGCCCACACGCTTTACCGAAGAGTACCAGATGACATAACTTATAGCGATGGCAAAGACGGCCGAAAAGGCAAGGGCGGCCCAACTCCGTGCCGACAGCGAACCCCAGTCGAGCGCGGCGATTTCTCTGGCGGTCAGCGGAAGATAGAAGAGTGTCCCGAAGGAGAGCGTCAGGGTGGCCAGACGGAGCGCCGACATCCTCTCCAGAAGGGGCTTGGAGAACACCGTGTAGATCGCCCAGAACAGGTTTCCGAAGAGGATCATCATGTTCCCGCTCAGGGCCTTCTCTCCGAGGGAAACTCCGGCCGAATTCTCGAACACGACGAAATAGAGCCCGAAAAAGGATGTCAGTATCCCGACCCAGCCGACCCAGTGGATTCTTTCCCGGATAAAAACGGCGCTGAACAGAGCGATCAAGATCGGGGTCATGGTCAAGATGAGGGACGTCGTTGAAGCCGAAGTCCGGTGGATCCCGTTGATGAAGAGGAACTGGTAGAAGGTGTTGCCGACGACCCCGAGGACGAGGAGCCTAAGGAAGTCGCCGCGGGGCGGCGCGATCGTTCCCTCCTTGAGCCGGAGGAAAAGAAGCAGCAAAAGCGAGGCGATGGTCAGCCGCGGGCCGTTGAAGCTCCCCGGCGTGAACTCCTTCAGCGCGATCTTGACAACAGAGAAATTGAACCCCCAGATCAGGACGGCCAGGAGCATGAAGAGGTCGGTGGCGCCCAGCCGGGCGGAGTTCTCGTTATTCTGCGGGCTGACCGGAACGGGGGTAGCGGGCTTCAACAACGGACTTGATTCCTCCTCTTGGGTTGAACTCCCCCGTGACCACGGCCCGGGCCGGACGGCAGGCCTTGACGACATCCTCGAGGATGCGGTTGACCACATTCTCGTAGAATATGCCCAGGTTCCGGTAGGCCAGGATGTAGTCCTTCAAGGACTTGAGCTCCAGGCAGGAATCCTTGGGGACATAGCGGATGGTGATCAGGCCAAAATCGGGCAGGCCCGTCTTGGGGCAGACGGAAGTGAACTCCGGGATCTCGATCTTGATTTCGTAGTCGGGGAACTGGTTGGGAAAAGTTTCGAGGCGCGGCAGCCGGGTCTTCAGCCCGGCTCTAGCTTCCTTCTCTCCGTAGGTTTTCCGGCGATTGTCTGGCATGCGCACCTTCGTAATTTCTCAAGCAGTATATACCATCCCCGAGGCGAAGACAAACCCGACAAGCTCGGGAGAGTCCCTCCGAAAGACGCGTATTTTCCCCCGCGAGAAAAATCCGCTCCCTGTCCTCGCTCCGCTCTCTTCTCGGCGAACCGAGAGGAACCATGCCCGCTGCGCTGCGGAGGGCTTTCGAAGGGACTCCCCCCTCGCTTTTATTAACAAAGACAAGAATAGGGGGGCTACCCTCGAAAAACACTTCGGGAAGGCTAACCCCGAGGGTTCGCTTCTCCACCCCCGAACCACTGACTACGATCCAAAGAATCAACCTTGCCTTTTGGATGGTGCTAATCTATCCTTAGTCCTCGAGCCGCGGATTCAAAGCCAGAGGAAATGCCGATGGACAAGTGCCGCCAGGACAAAAACATCGCCCGCTGCAACTGCTCCTACGAGCCATGCAGCCGCAAGGGCATCTGCTGCGAATGCCTGGCCTACCACTGGAACCACCAGGAGCTTCCCGCCTGCCTATTCCCCGCTACGGCTGAGAGAACCTACGACCGGTCTCTCCGCAAATTCATCTCTCTATATAAAGATAAATGCTGAAAGACCCGGAAGCGGCCTCTCACATCTACGGCCCGGTCCCTTCGCGGAGGCTCGGCTTCTCGCTGGGAGTGGATATCCTCCCCTACAAGACCTGCTCCTTCGACTGCGTCTACTGCCAGCTCGGACGGACGGGCCGCAAGTCCGGCCGCCGGGGACATTACTTCTCCTCCCGAGACATCCTGCGGCAAATCAAAGAGGCCATCGATAAAAACCAGCGGATTAACCACATCACCTTCTCCGGTTCGGGCGAGCCGACGCTCCACACCGAGATCGGAAACCTCATCCGGAAGATCAAGAAGATGACCGATATCCCAGTTGTCGTCCTGACCAACAGCTCTCTTCTTACCCTAAAGTCGGTCCGGCACGCCCTGCTTGCAGCCGACATCGTGGTCCCCTCCCTCGACGCCGCTACGGCCGCCTCTTTCCGCCGCGTCAACCGGCCCCTCCCCTCTGTCCGGGTGGAGGATATCGTCAGGGCCCTGGCCCTTTTCCGCCGCGAGTTCAGCGGCCGCATCTGGCTCGAAGTCATGCTGGTTAAAGGGATCAACGATTCGCCGTCCGACATCAACGCTCTGAAAAAGGCCGTTGACCGGATCCGGCCGGACAAAGTTCAACTCAACACGGTGGTCCGGCCGCCGGCGGAAAAATGGGCCCTGCCGCTTTCCCGGAAGGCGCTCGATAAGATAAAGAAAGAATTGGGCGGCCGGGCGGAAGTGGTGGTCGATTTTCGAAGACGGCCGGGCCCTCCGGCTGTCCCGGACATCAGGAGAGCGATTCTCACCATGGCCCAGAGGCGCCCCGTCACCATCGAGGACATCACCTCCTCCCTGGGCCGAAAAGAGCAGGAGGTCCGACCCCACCTTGAGACGCTGTTGCGCTGGCGAAGGATCAGCCGGCATCAGCATGGGGGTGCTGACTACTATACAACCACGAAGGCGGCCTCGGAAAAGAAGAAAAGCCCGGAGCGGGATGCCGGTCGAGCCCGGAAAAACCCATGACAGAGAGCAAGGAAATCACAGCTTTTTCCAAGGGCGAGCTCATCGAACTGCTGCGGGACGCAGCTGTCAACTGGCTGGCCCATGACGGCCTCTGGTTCCGGGCCGTCGAGGACCGGTTCGGGCTTGAGGCAGCCATGGAGCTCGACAGAAAAGCCTGGGAGAATTTCACCGTGCTCGAGGCCAAACGGATCATGAAGCGGCTCCACCTCGCGGAAGGCGGAGGCCTCCCGGCCCTCGTCCAGGCCTTGAAGCTCCGCCTCTACGCCCATATCAACGTCCAGGAAATGAGCGAGGTCACGGCGGACCGCTTGGTCTTCCGGATGCAGAGCTGCCGCGTCCAGGAAGCCCGGGAACGACAGGGCTTGGCCCCATTCCCCTGTAAGTCGATCGGAATCGTCGAATACAGCGGGTTTGCCCGGACGATCGATCCGCGGATCGAGACGCGCTGCCTGACCTGCCCGCCCGACCCGAAACCCGAAAACACCTGGTGCGCCTGGGAGTTCAGCTTAAAAAAATAGGAGATCAGAGCCGGGCTTTTTTGATAGAATCGAATAAAAATCGAGAACCCAACAGGAGGAGCAAACATGACGATCACGAGGAAAGATTTTTTGAAAATGATCGGCGCCGGAGCGCTGGGAGCTCACCTCCCGGCCGGACGAGCCTTGGCCTCCCCGAAAATAGAGACCGCCAAGGCCGACGCTAAAAAGTTGAAGATCCAGGACGTCGAGATCTATTACTTCGATATCCCCTTGAAAGAGCCTTTCACTATCACCCTGGGGACGGTCACCACTTCGAGCGGGGTGCTGATCAGGGTTGTGACCGACGCCGGGATCACCGGGATCGGCGAATCCAGCCCCTTCCAGCCGGTCACGGGCGATACCCAGGAGACTAACGTCGTGGCCGCTCGGGCCATCCGGGAGATGCTCAAGGGCAAAGATCCTCTGGCCATCGAGAGCGCCCATAAGCTTTTCGGCGGTTTCCTCCACAGCAACCCCGCCCTCGTCGCCGCCTTCGACATGGCCCTGTATGACATCCTTGGAAAAGCGTCGGGCCTGCCCGTTTTCCGCCTGCTGGGCGGAGACAAGACCACCTTCGAAACCGACGTCACGACCGGGATCGACACACCCGAGAACATGGTCAAGAGCGTCAAGACGCGTCTCGCGGCCGGGTTCAAAACCTTCAAGATCAAGGTCGGCATGGACCCGGACACGGACGTGGCCAGGCTCCAGGCGATCCGCGACGCGATCGGCTATGACTACGGCATCCGGATCGACGCCAACCAGGGCTGGACCGTGGCCCAGGCGATCACCGCTCTTCGGACGATGGAGAAGTTCAAGATCCAGTTCTGCGAACAGCCGGGCCTCTATTCCGACATCGGCGGGATGAAGCAGGTCCGGGATGAAAGCCCGATCGGGATCATGGCCGATGAATCCCTCTTCTCCCCCACCGACGCCCTGAAGCTTATCAACGCCGCCGCCTGCGATTACTTCAACATCAAGCTAATGAAGGCCGGCGGGATGACGAACGGGCTGCGCATCGCCCTCATCGGAGAGGCGGCCAACATCCGCTGCATGCTCGGCTGCATGATCGAGACCAGGCTGGGCCTGACCGCGGCCGCTCACGTCCACGGCGCCTGCCGGAATATCGTCTTCGCCGACCTCGACGGCTATTTCTCTCATACCTTCGACCCGATCGTGGACGGGATGGCCGTCAAGGACGGGATGATCACTCTTCCCGAGAAGCCGGGCCTGGGCGTCGACGTCGACCCGACCTTCCTCAAGAAGCTGAAAAAGGCCTGATCCGTGATCGGCGTCTTGCTGGACAGCGCACCGATCTTCCCGAACGGAACCGGGATTGTTGAAGGATCCGGAGATTCCTTCGCCTATCGCGATTTCCGAATCAAGAACCTGCCCGAGATATTCGGGAAGTGAAATAATCGAGGAACATCCGTTATCAACGCATCCGACCTGAAGAAAGGGGACGTCGTCAAGATCGACGGCGATCCTCACATTGTTGAGACGGTCAAAGTCCAAACGCCCTCGGCCCGGGGCGCCATGACGCTCTACAAGATCCGCTTCCGCGACCTCAAGACGAAGCGCAAGGTCGACCAATCCCTCCGCGGAGACGACGTGCTGGCCGAGGCCGATTTCGAGCGACGTCCGGTCCAGTATCTGTTCGGGGACGCCTCTAGCATCACCTTCATGGACCTCCAGGACTACAGCCAGTTCACGTTGGCCAAAGACGAGCTCGAGGACGAATGGCCCTATCTCACCGAGGGCGTCGAAGGGCTTATCGCGATCTCGTCGGAGGGCCGTGTCCTAGGTCTCGAGATACCGACGTTCATCAACCTCGAGATCGTCGAAACGCGGCCGTCCGTAAGGGGGGGGTCGGTTACAGCCAGGACAAAACCGGCTGCGCTCTCGACGGGTCTCGTCGTCCAGGTCCCGGAATACATGGCGGTCGGTGAGGTCATCCGCGTCGACACGCGGACGGGGGATTACGCTTCCAAGGCTTGATGAAGAACAGCGGCTGCGTCTATCCAAACAGCACTACTTCGGATGACGAAGGCGTCACGGTGGCGTCCTTCTATGCCAGCCGCTATCCCCACTCCACTGAGGAAGAATGGCGGCGGAGGATCGAAGGTGGCCAGGTCCTGCTCAACGGGCTTCCGGCCTCGCCGGACGACCAGTTGACCAGGGGCGACTGCCTCCTCTACCATCGCCTTCCCTGGGAGGAACCCGACGCTCCCACGGATTTCGCGACCCTGTTCGAGGACGACGATGTCCTGGTCCTTTCGAAACCCTCCGGCCTGCCGGTCCTCCCCGGCGGCTTCTTCCTGGAAAACACCCTGCTCCATCTGGTCCACGAGCGTTACGGCTGCACGTGCTCGCCGGTCCACCGCCTCGGCCGCGGCACGTCCGGAGGCATCCTGTTCATCCGCAACGCCCTGGCCGCGCGCTCTCTGGCCAAGGCCATGTTCGAGCGGCGTATTCTTAAGGTCTATCTGGCCCTGGCGTCGGGGACCGAAATGCCGGACGCTTTCACCGTCCACGCACCCATCGGGCCGGTTCCGCACAAGCTGCCGGTTACCGTCAACGCCTACCGCCCCGACGGCCGTCCATCAACAAGCCACGTCCGCGTCATCCGCAGGCTTCCCGATAAGAACGCGGCTCTCCTCGAAGTTACGCTCCCCACGGGGCGCCCCCACCAGATCCGGATCCATCTCAGCTACGCAGGATACCCGCTTGTCGGCGACCCGCTCTATCGACCGGGGGGAATTCCCCGTGCCGAGGGAGTCGAGGACGAATGGACGACGACCCCCGGGGCGACAGGCTATCTCCTCCACTCCTGGAAGATCCGTTTTCCCCATCCGGCCATGCGTGAGGAGATCGAAGTCGTTAGCCCTCCGCCCGCCCTGCTTGACCCGGCAGAAGCTTGGAATCCTTAATCAAGGATCGCCCGACCTGACCGCAGACTCTCGGGTTATTACTTCTTCGGAGCGGTCAACACCGCGCCGGTCGGCTTGAGCCTGGCTTCCTAGCCCCTTTCCACTGGTTTCAGCTCAATTTGACATCCCTTGACCCCCCGATTTATCATCCCCAACGATGGGATGAGGCAAAATCGGTGGTGTGAATGCTCATCAAGCCGGCGCAGCAGAAAGGGAACTTCTCATTCTACGGAGTAACCCTTAAGCCGGGACGGCGAAATGCCGCTCTGATGAAAGCTTCAAGGTTTCTACTCGTCGACTGCGAAACCACGGGATTGCCCCGCACCCGCCATTTTTCGCCCCAGGACATCGAGGGATGGCCCCGGCTGGTTCAGATCGCCTGGGGGCGCTGTGACTCCCACGGCAGAATGACGGAGGCTCGATGCCGCATCATCCGGCCCCAAGGATTCAGGATCCCGGCAGACGCCACAATGATTCATGGCATAACGCATGCGCAGGCCTTGCGAGAGGGAAAGGATTTAAGCAAAGTTTTGGACGAATTTCAGGAGGCCGTTAACCACCCGGGAACCGTGCTGGTGGCTCACAACTTGGATTATGACTGGGGAGTTCTGGCGTCTGAATTTGTCCGCCTGAGAAAGTCCCTTTCCGTCTTGGAGATCCCCGGGATCTGCACGATGAAGTCAACGACCGAGGTCTGCCGTTTGCCCAGGCCGGGCGGCTTCGGATACAAATGGCCCACTCTCGAAGAGTTGCACGCGTGCTTATTCGGCAGTTCCTATGAAGGAACCCACGATGCCTCGCGCGACCTCGAGGCTTGCGCCCGCTGCTTTTTCAAGCTCCTTCAGTCCGGGCACTATCCGGTCGATTGACTGAGAATTCCGGCTTCATGTTGTGGCCGACCTTAGGAAATGAGGCGCGCCTTGTTTCCTGAATCCTTATTTCGTAGCTCCTCCCGGATGATGCGCCTAAGGTAGGACTCCAGCGGCTCTCCTCCTCGTAGGACATATTCGCTGAGAGCGCTATTTATCATACTCTGATAGCTGCCGCCGCTTCGCGCTTCGACCTGATTGCGGAACCACTCGATGATTGCGTTGTCTAAGCGAATCGTGATCCGAGTCTTGCCGGGGGAAAGCGGAACTACGGCTCCCCTTTTTCCTTTGCTAAAGTTGTATGTTTTAATCATGCTTTTCCCCATATTGCCGGCGCTCCTTCGCGCCGGCCTTTCTCGCCGATATAATCCTGATCTCATCCCCTCGCCAGCTGTAAATGACAACCAGAATGCGGCCGAAGAGGTCTCTGCCCAACGTTACCCATCTTCTTTCTTCTGAGCTATCATCCTCGATGGTCAGAGCAAGATCGCCTGAAAGGACTGAAGCAGCGTCAGAAAAGTAGATGCCGTGCTTCTTGAAATTGCGGTCGGCCTTGTCCCTGTCCCACTGATATCGCATTCTATTGTATGCACATTTGTGCACGTTGTCAAGACGGCAATGCCCCGCTTCATCGGCCGGCCTTTTTCTCATTCAGCCGGGCAGATGCCGAAGGACAGTCTCATCAAATAAGACGCTCCACGAGCATAAAAATTCACAGGGGGATCGCTTGGCTAGCACAGCCAAAAGGACGCTCTTATCGTTCCAAGGGCGGCCGGAGTGCGCGGGAGCCAGACTCGCATCTCTGCCGGGCCGCGGTTCGCCCAGGCGAAATAGGGGACGGCCATGAATGGATGCGACCTCTGGTCCAGGATCCTTCCATCGGAGCTCTTATTAGCAGCCAGCGCCTTCGCGGTAACGATGGCCACGCCGCCGAGAAGGTCGGGTCGGGTTGACCGCGGCCGCTCACGTCCACGGCGCCAGCCGGAACATCGTCTTCGCCGACCTCGACGGCTATTTCTCCCACACCTTCGACCCGATCGTGGACGGGATGGCCGTCAAGGACGGGATGATCACGCTTCCCGAGAAGCCGGGCCTGGGCGTCGACGTCGACCCGGCCTTCCTCAAAAAACTGAAACGGGCCTGACCCCCGGGTCGATTCAGCGGAGATGG
>Ga0315279_10010312_pt1 | contig 11001 bp, 17 predicted proteins | sample YL17G06_20_MG_FD_203694 | JGI IMG/M metagenome (GOLD analysis project Ga0315279, IMG submission 203694) | Sediment microbial communities from Yellowstone Lake, YNP, Wyoming, USA - YL17G06_20 | ecosystem: Environmental > Aquatic > Freshwater > Lake > Sediment | place: USA: Wyoming | collected...
CCAACTTTACAGGCATTAGTTGCATCATGGACCTTGAATTTGGAGGTATCCCTGACTACCTTTTTATAAAGAGGATGACGTCTTAAGCTTTCCACCAATACTACCACCGTTTTATCCATCTTATCGCCTACTACGGTGCCGGTTCTCGTTTTTCGTTTCTCTCTCATAAGCTATCTTATGCCAAGCTCCCTCTCTTTTATTATCGTCTCCATTCTGGAGATTTTCTTCTTGACTTTGGGCAGCTCACGGTGATTGGCCAGCTGCCGAGTAGCTAAGCGAATTTGTAAATTAAAAAGCTCCTGGCGAGCTTCACCTAACCGCTTCAATAATTCTGCATCGGCTAAAGAACGAACTTCATCGATTTTCAACTTTTTACCTCTTCTTTAACCGTCTCTTTGGCTACAAACCTGGTAGCAATAGGCAGCTTATAAGAAGCTAAATGAAATGCTTCCCGAGCCATATTTTCTTTTATGCCACCTATCTCATATAGCATTCTTCCTGGCCTGACTACGGCCACCCAGTGGTCAGGAGCACCCTTACCGCTACCCATCCGCGTCTCCGCCGGCTTCTTTGTCACCGGCTTATCCGGAAAGACCCGAATCCACATCTGCCCACCACGACGTAGATAACGAACGATGACACGGCGAGCAGCTTCAATCTGCCTGGAGGTCAACCATGCCGCTTCCTGAGCCTGCAGCCCGAACTCACCAAAGGCAATAGTGCTTCCGGCATGCGCCTTGCCTCTCATTTGCCCTCGATGAGTTTTACGATACTTCACTCGCTTTGGCTGTAGCACTTTCTCTCCTTACTTCAGGATAGATATGACCTTTGTAAACCCAGACTTTAACTCCGATATTACCCAGCGTAGTGCGAGCTTCGGCAAAACCATAGTCAATATCGGCGGTAAGTGTATGTAATGGTAACTGGCCCTGGAGGGTAGTTTCACGGCGAGCAATCTCGTTGCCGCCCAACCTTCCGGCACAGCTTATCTTCACTCCTTTAGCCCCAGCTTGCATTGTCCTGAAAGCTGCTTGTTTCATGGCTCTCCTGAAAGCCATCCGACGTTCAAGCTGGTCAGCTACATTCTTGGCTACTAGACGAGCTTCAAGCTCAGGTTGCTCGACCTCTTTAATAGATAGTCGCACTCTCTTGCCACAGATTCTCTCTAAATATGACCTCAACTCTTCAGCACGCTGTCCTCCTCTGCCAATAACAATGCCAGGGCGTGAGGAATACAAAGTTACCAGAATTTCATTACCCTGGTGGTCAGTTTCCGTCCTGGCAATGCCGCCGTCAGCGCACCTCTCATTAACAGCCCGGCGCAACTTCAAATCTTCATGCAGAAACTCGGTATAGTGCTTCACATCGCACCATTTAGCCTGCCAACCCCGAATGACACCGATTCTAAAACCGTAAGGGTGAACCTTATGTCCCACTTTGCTCTTCCTCCTCGGTAACAAAAACATTGATATGAGTACTTCGCTTCAAAATAGGATTAACCCGACCCCGTGCCTGTGCCCGGAATCTCTTGAAAGTATGTCCCTCATTAGCGAAGATATCGGTTATCTTAAGCCCCGTAGGTTCCATCTGGAAATTGTTTTCCGCATTTGCTGCCGCCGATTTAATTGTCTTAGCCACAGCCTGTGCTGCCAGCGTAGGCGGCAAGAACCTGAGGATGGTCAAAGCCTCATCAACTTTTCTGCCTCGTACCATGTCTACAATCAGCTTGACTTTACGAGACGAAACACGAACATCTTTAGATATGGCTGATACCTTCATCGTTTATACCGCTTCCGGCTTTTTTGGCTGAACAGTTACTGTTGCCTTGCTAACATGCCCACGGAATGTCCGGGTTATAGCGAATTCGCCCAGTTTGTGCCCTACCATGTTCTCGGTGATAAATATAGGCACATGCCGCCGGCCATCATGTACGCCAATTGTATGACCTATCATCTCCGGCATTACTGTAGAGGCACGTGACCAGGTCTTTATCACTACCTTCTCTCCGGAACGATTCAGCGTTGTTATCTTCTTAAGTAACTTGACGTCACAATAAGGACCTTTTTTAGATGAGCGTGACATTCTTTTCCTGCCTTTTCAACTACCTTTCTATTTCCGACGCTTGACAATTAATCTATCTGAAGCCTTGTTCCGGCGCGTCTTCGGACCCAAGGCCGTCTTACCCCACGGTGTTTTTGGCGCCATCCCCCGAGGAGCTCTACCTTCACCTCCACCATGGGGATGGTCACGTGGCGTCATGGCTGAGCCTCGAACTTGGGGGCGCCGTCCTAGCAATCGTATGCGCCCAGCCTTGCCCGACTTCACGCCTTGATGTTCAACATTGCATACTTGCCCCACGGTAGCCAAGCAATCGCTCAAAAAACGCCGTACCTCACCAGAAGGCAAACGAACAAGCGCATATCTGCCCTCTTTACCCAAAAGCTGTGCCGCTGTGCCGGCGCTACGCACTATCTGCCCGCCTTTTCCAGGTTCAAATTCAAGATTATGAATCAATGTACCATCCGGAATCGCGCTTAAGGGCAGGGTATTACCGGGCTTTATCTCCGCACCCTCTCCGGTCATTATGGTGTCACCCACATTGAGACCAAGAGGCGCCAGAATGTAACGTTTCTCTCCGTCGGCGTAATAAATAAGAGCAATACGAGCCGAGCGGTTTGGGTCGTATTCAACGGCAACTACCTTCCCCTGAACACCTATTTTATCTCGCTTAAAGTCGATTATCCGTAATCTACGTTTAGCGCCGCCACCCCGATGCCGCACCGTTACTACACCTCTATTGTTACGCCCCGCTTTTTTCCTAATTGGCAACAATAGCGATCTCTCGGGAACTGTCCTGGTTATCTCCTCAAAAGAGGCGCTAACCATGCCCCGCCTGCCAGGTGATGTTGGGCGATAAGTCTTTAATGCCAAAGCTTGCCTCCCCTAAGTCTAGGGATGCCTCCTTTGCCATCGCGTCTTTTTCAGGAGCTTGCGATGCTTATGCTTCGCCATTTTTTTCTTCCGTTTCTTGATAACTGAGCCCAATTCTATTCCCCTACCTTAATTAAACTCCCTCGAAGAACTCTATCTTTTCTCCCGGCGCCAGGGTAACAACCGCCTTCTTCCAGGTCGGTGTCAGCGCCTGCCGTTTGCCTACTCTTCTCATCTTTCCCGGGACACTCATGACAGTAACCTTAACGACGTTAACCTTGAAGGCAACCTCTACGGCCTCCTTAATTTGTCGCTTGTTAGCCGCCTTCATCACTTCAAAGGCATACTTATTTCGCTCTTTCATGATCGTAGCCTTTTCAGTTATCAAAGGTCTTTTTACTACCTGATAAGGATGCATTTACCAAAACCCCGTAATCTTGATTTACTTAGTGCTAGCCGCCGCCTCCGCTACTGGCTTTTCGCCCCAAATCTGTTCCACCTTCCGAATGGCATCGACGTCCATTAATATATCCTTATATGAAAGCAATTCACCGACGCTAAGCAAAGGCGCCGGTATTGTTTTAACGCCCGCCAAATTACTCGCCGATTTAACCAAATTAGCTTGAGCTTCAGCAGTGGCGATGATTACAGAATCGCCGATACCCAGCGCTATCAACATATCCAGCACCGCCCTGGTTTTCAAGCCGTCAAACTCAAGTTTATCCACAATTTTCAGCTCTCCGCTGCCTGCTTTATCCGAAAGGACGCACTTCAAAGCCAAACGGCGCATCTTTTTGGGCATATCCTGCCGGTAGCTTCGAGGATGAGGACCAAAAGCGACTCCCCCTCCTCTGAGCATGGGCGACCTGATATCGCCGCGACGCGCCCGCCCGGTATGCTTTTGTGCATGTATTTTCCTGCTGCTGCCAACGACCTCGCCTCTCTTCTTAGTATCAGCAGTTCCCAGACGTTTATTTGCCAGCTGCCTGACCAACGCCTGATGCACCACAGCCTCATTAAAGGAAACGGCGAAGACATCGTCTCTTATTTCGATTTGCTTAGTCGCTTTACCATTCAAATTATAGACTTGAACTTGCACTCTGTTTATCCCCCACCGGCTTTTTTAATCAGCAGCAGTCCCTTCCTGGCACCCGGTACTGCTCCCCTCACCAGTAATAAGTGGCGGGCTAAATCAACATTGATGACTTTTAAATTACGTACCGTCACTCGCCTGTCTCCCATGTGCCCTGCCATGCGTGTTCCCTTAAATACCCGTCCCGGTGACGTGGTAGCACCAATCGAGCCCGGAGCTCGATGGCGGTCGGACTGCCCGTGGGTCTTAGGGCCGCCGGCAAAATGATGGCGCTTTACCACACCGGCAAAGCCCTTACCTTTTGATATGCCGATAACATTAATTAAATCGCCGGGCTTAAACATATCAGCGTCAATTTTCTGCCCTACCTGAACAGACTTGACATCGTCAACTGGAAATTCCCGGAGATGTTTCAACTGACCAATCTCTTTAACATGACCTTTTTTCGGAGAGCTAAGTCGCTTAGCTTCTCCAAAGCCAAGCTGGACGGCATTATAACCATCCTTAGCCTCGGTCTTTACTTGAATAATAAAGCAAGGACCGGCTTCAATGGCCGTCACCACCACTTCTCCATCATCTTGGAAAAGTTGTGTCATACCTATTTTCCTGCCAATTAAACCCTGAATCATTTTACGGCTATAACCTGATATCTATTTCCACCCCGGAGGGCAGCTGGAGCTGAGTCAATGCATCTATTGTTTTTGAAGTCGGCCCTAGGATATCAATAAGGCGCTTATGCGTACGAATCTCGAATTGTTCTCGCGAATCTTTATCAATAAAGGGAGAGCGAATAACACAAAACTTCTCGATTTGAGTAGGCAGGGGCACGGGGCCGATTACGACAGCACCGGTGCGCTCCGCAGTTTCCACAATTTGCTCCACGGACTGGTCAACCAATCTGTGGTCGTATCCCTTGAGTTTGATTCGAATCTTTTGTTTAGGCATTATCTACCCCTGACCCTGACCTCTATTTGCTCAGCCAGATTAGCTGGTAACTCTCTGTAACAGTAAAACTCCAGTGAATAGGTCGCTCTGCCCTGGCTCAGCGACCTGAGAATAGTGGCATAACCAAAAGTCTCAGCCAGTGGGACCAGAGCCCGGACCACACACGTTTCACCGTGAGTCTCGATACCATCGATGTGTCCCCTTCTCGAATTCAGGTCTCCGATGACCTCGCCCAGGAATTGGGCCGGCATCACTACCTCCAACTTCATAATAGGCTCCAAGATTACAGGATTAGCTTTACGCACGCCCTCTTTCAGGGCTATGGAACCTGCCATTTTGAAAGCTAAATCAGAAGAATCCACTTCGTGGAAGCTACCATCAAAGGCGGTCGCCTTGATATCTACTATCGGATAGCCGGCGACGACACCACTTTCCAAAGCTTCCTTCACGCCGGCTTCAACTTCCGGAATATACTCCTTGGGTACGTCTCCACCGCGAATCTGGTCAACGAACCTGAAGCCGCTGCCCCGTTCACCCGGCTCGAGCTTGAGCCATACATGACCATATTGGCCATGGCCGCCGAACTGGCGAATAAACCTACCTTCTGCTTCTACCGCCACGGTAATGGTCTCCTTGTAGGCTACCTGCGGCCTACCCACGCTCACCTTCACGTTAAACTCACGGAGCATGCGGTCTATCAAAACTTCCAGGTGCAGCTCACCCATACCGGAAATAAGTGTCTGTCCTGTTTCCGCGTCGGTGCGCACCTTAAAGGTGGGGTCTTCTTCCGAAAGCTTGTTCATGGCTTCGCCGAGTTTATCCTGGTCCGCCTTGCTCTTAGGTTCTATAACCATTGACAGCACCGGCTCCGGGAAACGTATAGCTTCCAGAAGCACCGGCTTAGCCGGGTCACACAACGTGTCCCCGGTGAAGGTGTCTTTTAAGCCAAGGGTCGCAGCAATGCTGCCGGTATCAGCCTCTTCAATTTCCTCCCGGCGATTGGCGTGCATAAGAATCAACCTGCCCAATCGCTCCTTGCGCCCTTTACTGGAATTGAGGACTTGCTTTCCCGCCTGGATTTTACCTGAATAGACTCGAAAATAAACGAGCCTTCCCATAAAGGGGTCTGCAACCACTTTAAAAGCCAGGGCTGAAAACGAAGCGTCATCGCTGGCCGGCCTCACATCCGCCTCACCGGTTTGCAAATCGATAACACTGAGCGGCGGTACGTCCAACGGAGAAGGCAGATAATCAGCAACGGCATCCAGCAGGGGTTGTATTCCTTAATGCAGTGCCGCAAAACACCGGCACTATGCGATTAGCCAGAGTCAACCTTCTTACAGCAGCTTTAATCTGCTCGCTGCCGATTTCTTTACCTTCAACATAAAGTAACATCAAATGGTCATCATTCTCAGCCAGCCTCTCAATCATCGACTGTCTATGCCTGGCTGCCTCTTCTCTCTCTTCTTCCGGAATCGGCGACTCCACCGGCGCAACATTAACATCGTCAGAAAACAACCAGGCTTTGTTTTCGACTAAATCTATTATCCCTTTAAATTGATTTTCCTTACCCCAGGGCGATTGAATCGGAATAGCCTTAGCCCGCAGCCGTTCCTCAATCATATCCACGGTGTGATAGAAATCGGCACCGACCCTGTCCATCTTATTGATAAAGCAAATCCTGGGTACATGGTATCTATCTGCCTGCCGCCATACTGTCTCCGATTGAGCCTCGACTCCGGCCACGGCATCAAGTACCACTACGCCGCCGTCCAGAACGCGAAGGCTTCGCTCTACCTCAGCGGTAAAATCGACATGCCCCGGCGTATCAATGATATTTATACGATGTTCCTGCCAGTGACAGGTTGTAGCTGCTGCGGTGATCGTAATACCTCGTTCCCGCTCCTGTGCCATCCAGTCCATCACCGCCGTCCCCTCATCCACCGCACCAACCTTATAGGTGCGTCCCGTATAAAACAAAATTCTCTCAGTAACAGTTGTCTTACCAGCGTCAATATGGGCTATGATGCCAATATTCCGCACCTTATCTAAAGGAAAAGTCCGGGTCATGACATTGTTTCCTATTCCAACGGCCTTTTTAGGCTGTTGGGATTTAATTCCTGCTGTAATTACCATCGATAATGAGCAAAAGCTTTATTTGCCTCGGCCATCTTATGAGTATCTTGACGCTTCTTAATGCTTGCCCCCTGGCCCTGAGAAGCATCTAAGACCTCCGCCGCTAGTTTTTCCGCCATAGACTTACCGCTGCGAGCTCTGGCAAAGCCGATAACCCAGCGCATAGCCAGGGATAGCCCGCGGGCGGGGTCAACCTCAATCGGTACCTGGTAAGTAGCGCCGCCGACGCGCCGGGATTTCACCTGAAGCACCGGTGTAGCGTTCTTAAGCGCCTGTTCCAGAACCGGCAAAGGTTCTGTACTTAACTTCTTATTGACAAAATCCATGGCGTCGTAAACAACACGTTCGGCCGTAGCTTTCCTACCGCCGAACATCATTTTATTGATAAGTATAGACACGGTAACGCTTCCGTATTTTGAGTCGGGATGTATTTGTCTGGTAACTGCTCTAGCCCGCCGTGGCATTTATACCCCCCCCCGCAATCTTCACTGCCTTGCCTCGCTTGGCACCGTACTTACTCCGCCCCTGCTGCCGATTTTCCACCCCACCGGTGTCCAGAGCGCCCCGGACGATGTGATACCTGACTCCGGGTAAGTCCTTCACTCTACCACCACGGATAAGCACTACAGAGTGCTCCTGTAAATTATGGCCTTCGCCCGGTATGTAAGCCGTGACTTCGATGCCGTTTGTCAGCCGCACGCGGGCGATTTTGCGCAAAGCCGAATTCGGTTTCTTCGGCGTCATCGTCTTGACCTGAACGCAGACTCCGCGCTTCTGTGGCGCTCTCGAATCTCGCCGAACTACGTTCTTGAGGGTATTGTAAGTAATACCTAATGCGGGAGCTTTGGTCCGTTTGGGCCGCTTCCGCCGTCCCTTTCTGACTAATTGATTCACAGTAGGCATTTCAATTCCTTTAATTATGTCTTTACAATTAAAAAGCCACCTAGTTGTCCACCGGTCTACTTCCCCAACGGGTTTTCGGCCCGGTTCAACCAGCCGGCTTAATCAGGTTTTCGGAACCCAGACTAATGGCTAGTAGACACAAAGCAGCAATATAACACAAGTATACAATAAAGTCAACACGTTGACAATTTCTCTTGAGTTGCCTAGACTATCATCCGGGCTAACGATGACCTGCCGATACCTGAGAACAAAGCGCCATAATAAAAGGAAGGACGAGAACTATGTGCGTCTGGTGTGAGCGCTACGCCGAAGGCTACCCGAGATGGTATTTCAACCCGGCAAACTACGCTAGAAAGCTATATAAAATAAGGAAGGACGAGGGCCCGGAGATACAACCCAACCCTGTAGTAGCCGGCGGCATGGCTTTGATTAACCGCGATTTTATTGAAGCTCTGGACAGGAAAGACCATGAGGCGATAGCCAAGATGAGGCACGACGTGGAGCAGCTTGCCTGGACGGTACACTTTGGACAGGTTGTTACCCTCGAGGACGTACTCAAAGTGATAGACATTATATATCCAATTGCTCTTATGACCTGTGCCTGCCGCCGCTCAATGCTGGGCCTGGCCGACCAGGAGAACTTCACCTGCATGGGTATGGGGCCAGGCATGTATAAGTGGGAACGATGGCCGGAGACCTACCGAGGCGGTATCCAGTTCCTGACACCCGCTGAAGCCAAGGATACCGTCACCAAGATGAACAAGAGAGGCCTGGTGCAAACCCTGTTTACCTTCGGCACACCGTATATAGGCGGGATTTGTAACTGCGACTATCCCGACTGCAGCGCTATACGGACTACAATCGACCACGGCATACAATTCCTATGGAAAGGACATCAGGTGGCGCGGGTCGATAACGAGCTTTGCAGCGGCTGCGCCTCCTGCATTCACCGCTGCCAGTTCAAGGCTTTGAGCTTCTCGGCCAGCCAGAACAAGGCTTATATCGACTCGTTCCAATGCTTCGGCTGCGGGCTTTGCGCCACGGAATGTCCCCAGGAGGCTATCAGCCTGGTGGAACGGACCAGTTTGCCTGCCCTGGCTAATGTTTGGTAAAAATTCACAAAGAGGAACGAGAAATGCTGCCGACTATAACTGTAGACGATAAAAAGTGCCACGACCCGCTCCACTGCAGCAAGTGCCTTCTGATATGCCCGACCCACGTTTTAGGCCTCGGCACCAAGGTGGGTCCCAGAAAGTTCAGGGAAATAGACAAAGACCAGTTCATCGTGGCCGGCGTCCGCTTTGAAAAATGCACCGGCTGCATAGACTGCGTTAATACCTGCCCCCAGAGTGCCATTCAGGTGAGCTTCTAACGGAGGTAAAAAATGACCACGGGCTGGAAATACGGCAAGATACTAAAAGAAAGATTGATGACTCTGGAAGAGCCGGGCAAAGCCCTGCTTTTCGATGCCGATAAGGGCCTGGTGGAAGAAATCACTCAGAAGTTCGATGTCGCGACAATTGCCGGGAGTCTGCAGGGCAAGGACGAAAAGGAAGCATACACAGCGCTCGAAGAGATGGGCAAGAACCTGATGAAGTTCACCATCGAGCTGGCTGATAATAAATATCTGGACCGCACCGGTGAGATGATTGAGAAGGTGTATAAGCAGACGGGTATATCTTTTCCACATCGCCTGGGGAGATATGTGGAGCTATCTATCTTCGGCCTGAGGCCTACCGACCGATGGAACGTATCCCGGGCAACACCCAGGGAGCTGGTGCTTCAGTTCTCTGCCTGTGCGGTATACAAGGCGCTCAACGAGGCCGGCGTAAAGGGGCTACCCTGTAAGGGGTTCTGCCTTGCCAGCTTCGAGGCTGCGGCAGAGAAGACCGGCGACCGCATAAATGTCGAGATGCCGAAGGCAATGTCGCAGAACGGTATGTGTGAGTTCCACGTCTCGGTACAGCCGGGAGGCTGAAGTTGCGCATTTATCATCCGCCGAAAGCATCCGTCGACTTCGTTTTCTTCAGCTCCAGAAGCTTCAGGGCACATTACCCGCAGATCGCCGAAATTCTGGAAGAGTGGTTTGACCGCAGCGCTGAGAACTGCGACCTGTTCGTAAATATAAGTGAGATAAACAAGTACAGCGTGACCTGCACCGTGTGCCACCGCTTTGACGCCGGCGACTGCTCCTCTACAGACCTGAAGGGACCAAGCATCATCAAGCTTCTCGACGCCGCCAAGGTGCACGACAGCTGGCAGTAGGCATACTTAAATCCTAATATAACTACTGGAGGGAGAGAGTTAGAGTGAGGAGGATTGTATCAGGTTTCACCCTCACCTTAATCCTCTCCCGTCAAGGGAGAGGAAAACTGAGTATAGTTCCAAATCTGCTTTTGCCCTCAATAGAATATTACACTAACGTAATATATGTATGCGTGGGCTTTCGATTTTCTGGAAAATGTGGTAAAATATAGTCAATGCAATCCCTTGTACAGATGGGACTGGCAGGCACTAAATATGGGATTAATAGGCTGTCTGCGGCTCCATTGTGTCCAATCTAGAATATCCAGTGAATCACCAGAGTTTTTAAACGGATTTCTGTAGCCATGCCGAAAAAACAAACTAAAAAGAATACCAACAACAGTACGCAGCAAGACTATACCGCCGAGGATATCCGGGTTTTAGACGGCCTGGAGGCGGTGAGACGCCGCCCAGGCATGTATATCGGCAGCACCGATGAACACGGCCTGCATCACCTGGTCTACGAGATAGTCTACAACAGCATAGACGAGGCGATGGCCGGTTACTGCGACAGAACCGAGATTATAATTCACAAAGATAACTCGGTAAGGGTTATCGATAACGGCCGTGGCATACCGGTTGACAAACACCCGGCAACCAATACCTCAGCCCTGGAAGCAGTGATGACCCGTCTCCACGCCGGAGCTAAATTCGGCGGCCGCACTTACACGGTGTCCAGCGGCTTGCAC
>Ga0315279_10010314_pt1 | contig 10997 bp, 6 predicted proteins | sample YL17G06_20_MG_FD_203694 | JGI IMG/M metagenome (GOLD analysis project Ga0315279, IMG submission 203694) | Sediment microbial communities from Yellowstone Lake, YNP, Wyoming, USA - YL17G06_20 | ecosystem: Environmental > Aquatic > Freshwater > Lake > Sediment | place: USA: Wyoming | collected...
ACGATTCAAGGGGTCACCACTGGCTGGATAGAAGCACTTTCAACTGATCACTACGCAACTGTGATAACGAGTGACGCCATCACCCATAAGGCCGTCTACTTCACTGGTATGTTAGAATATCATGGACAATATAACGAAAACAACAGGCAATTGTTTTACAATGCGATTGTCTGGACACAATTACCACCATATGAGCATGAGCTGGCTGTGTCTCTAGAGGCACCAAACCTCCTTCCGCCCGGGGGTTCGTTAATGCTTAACGCGACCGTTTACAACATCGGGTTGAGCAACGAGACTGATGTAGAACTACAAATTTTAATTAATGACACAGTGGTTCAGTCTAATACGATTCCCGAGTTGTTGGCAGGTGGTTCCTATACGCTCAGCCATCTATGGACACCGACAATTGAAGGAATATACAATGTAACAGCCTACGCACCTCCAGTACTCAACGAATCACTCATAACAAACAATGTTATGAGCAAGATGGTTCGTGTTCGCTATGTTCCGGTAGCCCTAATATCCGACCAATCACAACTGCTAGCTATAACGCCCATACTAGACTCCATGGGCATAGGATATGACATCTACAATGACAACAGCATTCACTTATACACGGAAGACCTTAACCTGCTACTTAGCTACCAGATAGTTATCTTCAACAACTACAACAGAGAGATAACCTCAAGCGAACATACAGCGCTCCAGTCCTACTTATCTTCAGGAGGCAACCTGCTAGTCACAGGCTACGACTCTCTGGGGTCCCCAGACGACTGGCTTCTGGCAGACATTGTACGCTCATCATCCGTCGGCGACAACACAGGAGAACCAGATCTATACGTGGTGGACGAGATACACCCAATAATGAACGGCCCATACGGAAGCTTTCCAGCGGGATACCACATTTCAGGATTGTACAGCGATTGCGACGCAGCTGAAGCAGACACTGGGCGAAACGCCATAACAGTAGCCGAGTTGTGGGATGGATACGACAAGATTATAGCAACAGAACTTTCACCTGGGAGAGTTGTTTATTGGAATGGCGAAGGAACTTACGATTGGATATGGAATGTGGACTGCGAAGTCATGCTCAAAAATATGTTAGCTTGGCTTGGAATCCGATACGAGCACGAACTAACCGTGTCTTTAGACGCTCCGGAGTTTCTTGAGCCCGGTGACTCGTCGCTGTTAAACGCAACGGTCCGTAACCGCGGGTTGAGCAACGAGACTAATGTGGAGCTGCAATTACTGATTAACGGCACCATTGTTAATTCCACTATCATTTCTGAACTACTAATAGGAGAGTCTTGTAAGCTCAGCCATCTTTGGACTCCAATGGTTGAAGGAATATACAATGTGACGGCCTACGCACCTCCAGTAACCGGTGAAGAGTTCATGGCAAACAATGTTGCAACCAAGATGGTAATGGTTCGCTATCCACCGAAACTTTTAGTGGTCGATACACCAGCGCCAGAAGACACAGGAGCTCTTGACAAATTAGGATACGAATACACTTTGGTCTCGCCATCCGAATTCGCAACTGTTGACCTCTATGAGTTCAACGTTCTGTTCGTCGGTTGGGTTCCAGGAGACGAGGTGGTCAATGCATTGTTTGCCCGTGCTTCGGAAATCGCGGAATGGGTTGCTGCCGGCAACGGAATTGTGGCGCTCTCTGAGCCCTCTGAAAGCAACAGGTGGGCATGGCTACCGCTATGGGTCAGCTCCAACGGATACGGTGGAGACAATGTTCATATCCTTGATCCCACCCACCCTGTGATGTCTCATCTGACTGACGCAGAACTCAGCTATTGGTGGTCATCATATCATGGCTGCTTCTACAGCTACCACGCTGATTGGACCGCACTAGCTCAGGGAATAGAAGCTGGCTACCCCATCACCTTAGTGGCAACGTACGGCGCTGGAAAAATCGCAATAACTCATCAAGACCCGGACTTCCACTTCTACTACAACGATGTACAGGGAGCTGGGAAGCTTCTGAGAAACATGATTGAGTGGGCCACTCCGATAATCCGATACGAACATGAGCTCGCCGTTTCTTTGGCCGTTCCTGCTTCTCTTGAACTAGGAAGCTCAACATTGATAAGAGTCACTGTTCGAAACAGAGGATTAAACAATGAAACTGATGTAGAGCTATATCTTCTAATTAACGGTACTGTAGTGAACTCTGCGACAATTCCTGAACTGCTAGTAGGCGAATCCTACACGATCACTTATCTCTGGACTCCAACTATTATAGCAACATACAACATCACGGCCTATGCACCTCCAGTGACTGGCGAAGAATTCACGGCAAACAATGTTGTTATAAGAAGCGTTAACGTGTGGCTGGTCCCAGTAATAGGTACAAGCATTTTTATAGATCCCCTTGAAACAACTGTAATGCTTGGCCAAAACTTCACTGTAAGCGTTAATGTTGCCAACGTTACAAACCTTGCAGGTTGGCAGCTCAATGTAACCTTTAACCCTGCAATATTGAACGTTAATAGAATCTTCCTACCACACGGACACATTTTCGAAGGCCTAGACCCGATTACACCAACCCCATGGATAGACAACACTGCCGGCTATGTAAATTGGGTCTGCACAATCGGTCCTGCGGCTCCAATAGACCACTTTAACGGCTCAGGAACAATGTGTCAAATAGAATTTGCAACTGTTGGACTTGGCACAAGCTCCCTACATATAGATACAGAAGGCGTTTTCTGCACATTACTGGTAGACCCGGACGCTAATGATATACCCTTCACACCAATAGACGGGAATGCAAATGTTGTTGAGTACGTTCCAGTACACGACATAGCTATAATCGATGTCACTCCATCAGTAACTGAAGCCTATGCTGGATGGACAGTTAACATATCCGTTGTCGCTAAAAACGAAGGAGAATTTACAGAAACCTTCAACGTCACCGCGTACTATGACACCACTCCCATAGAAACTAGACCAGTCTCCAATCTAGCTCCAGGAACAAACGTCACAATAACTTTCGCTTTGAACACCTCAGGCGTTCATCCGTACGTGAACTATACAATATGGGCAGAAGCCAGCATAGTGGCAGGCGAAACCGACACGGCAGACAACACGTTCACAGATGGCACTGTTAAAATTAAGTTGATGGGCGACGTGAACAGCGACGGCAAAGTTGACATCAAAGACCTCGTTCTACTATTCAAAGCCTTCGGTTCATACCCAGGCCATCCGAGATGGAATCCTGATACAGACCTAAACAACGACAACAAGGTCGACATAAGAGACCTAGTACTACTGCTTAAGAATTATGGAATAATACCTTAAGGCAACAATCACCACCACCTTCTTTTTTTATCTTTAGAAACGTTTGCTGCTTTCATTTAAAAAAACATGATACAAGAATTGACTTTCATATTTTTTTAAAAAGCTCTTATAACATGGCAGCCGCAGTTTACATGGACTAGTTTAAATGATTTGTTTGCCACCTTAAAGTTACGACCAGAATAAACACTCAAATTGTGAATCTATGAAGAGCAAATTTAAAATATTTCTTAAGCTCTAACTATTGGGTTAGGTGAAAAAATATTGGAAAAATATTTAAAGAAGTCTAGACTGTTCGCCATTCTTCTCTTGGGTATTTCAATGATGCTTCTTATATCCTCTGTTAAGGCGACAACTGCGGTAATCTCTGTGATCGATGCAGTGGATGGAAATGGCACAATCATACTTCCTGCGAATACTCCTGTAGGAACCAAGTTCCTCGTCAACGTAACAATTGCGGATGTGGAAATGCTCGCAGGCTGGCAAATAAACATAACATGGGATCCGACGCTCTTATCGATAGCCGTTGCCGCAGACGTTTACCAGCCGCTAGACCACATTTTCCAAGACCTAGATCCAAAGGTTGTTGGTAAAGACATCGACAATGTGGTTGGCTACGTGATGTGGGGATGTGCTATTGGACCCGACGCACCAGTGAACAACTTTAATGGCTCAGGAATAATATGTCAAATTGGATTTACAACCATGAAAAATGGGACAGGTGACCCAGTACAGTGCGACTTAGTTCCAACCAAAGTAGGAGTGTTCCCAACAGAGCTTATAGACCCAGACGCTATTGACATTGAATTCACCGTTAATAAAGGCATCTTCTTTATACCTGAATTTCCAGTGACAACTCTTCTACTTGTATTCCTAATAATAACCTCAATTGCCATTGTCTTAGCAAAGAAAACTTCGATGAAACACCGTAAATTCTTAGTCGCCAGCTAAAACCAAAAAATTACCACACTTCCTTTTTTTAATTTTGACCTTTTTTTGCTACAATAATAATTGTAAAGAAGACAAACTGAAGAGTAGCGGAATTATAGCTGATGAACCTCTAATTTTTTTACACCCTTCTTGGTTGAACATTGATGGTTAGTGCAACCGAACCGCTTAAGAATAATGTTATCCTAATCTCCAAAGTTGCTTTTACTTTCATCCTTCTCGCTTTTTCCACCACAAGTTAAATGGCCTTCAAAGGATTCTTTGTTACTTTTAAATTTGATTATGAGCTAGAGCCGTACATATAGAACTTAATTCCAAAAGCCTTAAAAAGTGTTAAATCTATAAATATGGTGCCGAGGGAGAAGGGAAACTGTGAAGGTACGTTTAGCTATCGCAATTGTTATGCTTTTTCTACTAATTCTAATTCTGCCATTTTTTGTTTCACAAGTTGAGAGCAGCACCTCAACTAATACATTATACGCCCACGCAGAAACAACAACAATAGGCGGTGTGAATTATTACTTACATAAATTATCATCCGCTAATGGACCTGCAACAAATTTGACACAGTCAGCGGCAAGCACTGGTAGGAAGTTGATGGGTCGATGGGTTTATCCGTTGAGTGGAATCGTTTCGATTTCAGCGTCAACATGGACTGTTACATTTAGGGCTATGAAAAGTGCATCTGCATCGTCGGTTGTAGCACATGGCGATATTGACTTATTGATTAGGAAAAGCGATAATACCATCAGAACAACTTTAGCAACAGACGTTGCAAACTCACTCACGTTAACACTTACTAATACTTGGCAAACATTAACAGGAACATATAGTTGGACAGCTTATACTGTTGTCAGTCAAACCGATTATTTGGAAGTGGCATACTACATTCACGTTACAACTTCGCAGACCTCGAAGTCGGTTAAGTTATTGGTTGATGATAGTACGTTGCCTCTGGCAGATCAGACCAAAATAGCAAATGTGATGTTTACATATCCTAACCAGGCTCCCGTGGCTTCTTTCACATTCTCCCCGAGCAATCCTAAAATTTATGATCCCGTGACCTTTGACGCTTCAGCCTCCTACGATCCCGACGGCAGTATTGTAAGCTATAAATGGGATTTTGGAGACGGAAACATCACAACCGTGACCAATCCAATCATAACGCATATGTACACAACGGCCCATTCCACAGTGAACTACACAGTAACCCTAACGGTAACGGATAATGAGGGTTCGATAGGCTCCGCAGCGCACATTGTGCCTGTGACAAATCCATCTATCTTGTACGTTTCTTTGCCAGTTGGCACATACGTTGGACCTGACCCGGATAATTGGTTGAGTCAATGTTGGCTTCTCAACATTACTGGACTCTCCGGAACCTTCACTGTAAGGATAAATAATACACATGCAAGTTACATATCGTACGACACGCATCTGATTATTTCCCTCAACAATGCCTCTTACAATTATCTTAGCAGCCTCACCGTTGACAGCACAACAATACCCAAGACTTCCTTTACATACGGCAAACCACAACCATACGGCTTCACACTGACATGGGAAAATGATGTATATCCAACATGGTTTAGTGACACTTATGTTGTGGGCGACATAAACCCCAAGAGCTACAAAGACGTGACAGTTTCCGTGACCTTCTCTAACACAACAGGCGTGAGGATGCATTTCGACGCTTACGGAAGTACAGATCCAGTTCCACCTCCGCCAACGAGCAAGGGCCACGTAACTGATAACCCACACGAAAAAGACTCGACGGTTCTATTCTTCCCTCCAACGGTGGTGCAATATTACTTGACTGTTTCTTCCCCCTACGGCACCGTGGGAGGGCAAGGATGGTACATCAGCGGCAGCACAGCCTACGCTACTCTTAGCACCAGTACAGTCGACTACGGAAATGGAACTCGAAGAGTTTTTCTCCAATGGAGTGGTGACGCATCCGGAAATAACTATGCTCAAAGTGACCCAATTCTTATGAATCGTAACAAGACAGCTATAGCTGTCTGGAAGACTCAACACAGGTTGACTATGTCGACGAACTTCAGTACGACAAGTCCTTCTGTCGGTGAACACTGGTATGATGCGGGTTCAGTGGTATCCATCTCTGCTACTGCCCCCTCCGTGATTGATGGAGAAAGGTATGTTTGGCTTGGGTGGACTGGTACTGGAACTATCTCATACACGGGCATAAATAATCCAGCTTCTGTAACTATGAACAGTCCAATTACCGAAACCGCCGTTTGGAGACATGAATTCCGATTAACTATGGTTACCAACTTTGGAACCACTTCTCCTTCGGTTGGAAACCACTGGTATGAAGCTGGAACACCTGTGCCTATTCAAGCATTTGCTCCATCAGTTATAACAGGCGAACAGTATGTTTGGAACGGATGGACAGGAACGGGTACCGTTAGCTACACAGGCACGGCCAACCCATCTTCAGTAACCATAAACAGCCCAATCAGCGAAACAGCTTCGTGGACACATCAATTTCTCCTAACCATAAAGGCAAGCGGGCTTCCCTCCGCCTATCCCACGAAGGTCTATCTTGCAGGATCACAGGTTGGCTCAGCATCAGATACCTCGTCCTACACCAAATGGTTCGACGCAGAAACTCCCACCGGGACTATTGGTGTGGACAATACGATTTCGGGAGCAGCTGATACCCGATACGTCTTTGTAAAATGGGTCGAAGACTCTTCCACAAACAATCCAAGAGCATCTGAAACCATGGACTCTCCTAAGACCTTCACAGCCGAATACAAAACTCAATACCAGGTGTCTTTCACGCAGACAGGGTCTGGTGTAGCGCCGACTGTCACGTATACTGCTGACACTGATCCAATCGGGACTGTTCCCTTCGGCGTTTGGGTTAAGGCTGGCTCTGAAATTACATATGTATACCAAGACACTGTGCTTGGAGCCCCCGGCGTAAGATACGTTCTCATCGGTGTCACTCTACCTTCACCGCAGACAGTAAACAGTCCCCTGACGATAAGTGGGTCCTACAAGACTCAATACCAGATTACTGTCACCGCTAGTCCAGCAGGGGCTATTGGAGGAACGTTTAAAGTCACATACACCCAGTGTGGAACCACATACACAAACGTGCTGAAGACAACATCGTGGACTGAGTGGGTCGACGGCACCACGACTGTAACCGTGAGCGAGCCTCAAGACATCGTAAACGGATACAAGTTTGATCACTACGATCCATCAGCTGGCGTCACCATGGACGGCGCTAAAACAATCACTCTAGTTTACACTAGTATTGGGTCACTTTCAGTCACCATAAGCCCGACAACGGCAAAGATTAAGGTTGGAGAATCCGTAACCTTCACATCAACGGTTTCAGGAGGTGTACCTGGCTACTCGTACCAATGGTACCTCAACGGAACGGCAGTTTCAGGCGCCACCTCTTCCACATGGACATTCACCCCAGCGACCAGCGGAACCTATAACGTTTACTTGAATGTTACAGACAGCATTCACAATTCTGCAAAATCAAATGTAGCCTCAGTAACTGTTGCGCCACCGCTCACAGTTTCAATCTCCCCAACTTCAGCCTCGATATTAGTCGGACAATCAGTAGCCTTCACGTCAACGCCCTCAGGAGGGTATCCACAGTACAGTTATCAATGGTACCTTGGCGGGGTTCAAGTTTCAGGAGCAACATCAAGTACGTGGACATTCACACCAACTACAAGCGGAATATATTATGTATACTTACAAGTTAAAGATGCCAACAACAACATTGCACAGTCAGAAACCGCAAGAATCACTGTCATTCCTCCTCCTCCAGTTGGAGGATATTCAATATCATTGGCCAAAAGAACTCCAACATCCCAAATAGCAGCCTACACATTACTAATCGCTTTGTTCGGCGCAGCATTAAGCCTTAGAAAACGCAAAAGAAAATAGACACAAACCATATAGTTTTTTCTATATTCCTCCAAAGCAACTAGCATCTACTCGGAGCTTTTAGTGATGAAAACGAAAAATAAAGGTGAAACCGAAAAGTTTGCTCAAAATAAAAGACTGATATATGTAACTATTGCAATCATAACAATAATAATTCTGGCGAGCATTTTTTTCTTCATTTATCCTAATCAACCAAGTCAACCGAAAGCAGCAATAATAGATCAGCTAAGCAGTTCTCAACTAGCTGAGCCTATTCGCCACCAAAATCAAACGTTCATAAACACCACGAAAGAGCTGTTATACAAGCGTTTTTCAATAATCGACTACTATTCAGACAATGCCACAGTAGAACAGTATAAACGTTTATCCTCCCAAGATTATAAACTGATAATTTGGAGAGCACATTCAGCATTAGACCTAAATTCAAAATACATCGCAATCTCTACCTCTGATAAGTATGGTTCCAAGAATTACGACCAATACTTAGAAAATGGACAACTTACTTTATGTAACATAACTGGCTACTACTATTTTGGAATAACCCCAAAATTCGTTGAAGAGCTTATGAGCGGAAGATTTGAAGACACTGTAATTATTTTTATGAGCTGCAACGGACTAAAAGAAGAATATTATAAAACTGCAGAAACCTTTGAAGAGAAAGGCGTAAAGGTATTCATAAGCTGGGATGGCTGGATTGACCCATCCGACAACGACAATGCAATCGCTCATCTACTTGATTACTTGATTAACAAAAACGATACCGTCAGCGAAGCCGTAGGCAAAATACCTATATTCTATTCATCAGAATTCGGACAGAGCAGATTACACTATTATCCAGATCCTGAAGCTGCAAACTATCGCATACTAGGTTATAAACAAAACAATGTGTCAAGTAATGCGGGATTTATGATACTAACAGTTTTAAGGAAGGATTTAGATGCGCGTTGGACTAGGTTGGCTCGTTAAACGCTTCAATCGCCTCGAGACGGTTACATATAGTTGGTTGCGAAGAGCATCGCCTGTCAAGTTAAATTTCTGTAGTTTTCTAACTTCTACTGCTAACTCTTCATCTTGTAAAACCTCACTTATCCACTTCTCAAAGTCTCCACGATAAAGGTGAAATTCTAAAGATTTAAGGTTCACTTCATTTATTTTTCCCATGAACTCTTTTAGGGATGATGCACTTTCACCGGTATAATTTCCAATCGATGTAAAGAAATAGAATGCTTTCTCGCGTGAAACTGTTCTCAAAATTTTTGAAACTGTATCTGCACTCATTTTATTTCTCTTCCTTTATATTATGTGTTCCTTTTATAAATGTTAACCTTTTCGGGTCATTAATTATTGAAAATTGGGTTTCCTTAAACTTTTTAGTCAGTATTGACGTGCGAATTCTTAGAACTCCTGGTAAAGGTGCAACTGAATTTGCAATGAAGTCGTGTAAGCTTTCTTGATTTTGTGCAACAACTTTTGCTATTATTTGAAGCTCTTCTGATAGTGATGTGTAAACTTCTAGGACTTGTGGTGCCGAGCCGAGGGTTTCTGCAACTTTCTCGCTTTCTTTAGGGTCTGTGTAAATTGTCATTATGGCTGTTATGCTTTTAGTTCCAGCCTTTTCAGCATCTATCAAAGCTGTATATTTCTTGATTATTCCATTCTGCTCCATTCTTTTTATTCTGTCGTAAACTGTTGAGTGGGCTATTCCCAAATGTTTACCTATAGCCATGTAAGTCTGCTTTGCATCTTCTTGCAAAGCCTCCAAAATTTTTAAATCTGTAATATCTAAGATTAAGGTATTGTTTTTGAGCTTCACTGTTATCTCTGCCTCTCTTCCAATATCAAGAGATTGATGTTTAAATTTATTGTTTTTTGTCGGAAAAATGTAGAAATTCCTCTGTTTTCTCGTCAAAGTTTTACTTCGACTTGCCGTAAATTTGTAGCTTAAAACTCTTATTGCCTACAAACTTTTAATAAAGAGGATGTTTATCCTACATTTTTGCGAATAAACTGACAAATAAGTTTAAATTTATGGTTGAATACTAGAATATTGTTCTAGAAGATTATAACAAAGGGTTTGTGATGGAAAGATGAAGATGCCTAGAGTTTGGGAGATTCTTAAAAAATTTAAGGATGCATGTAGGGTTCGCGGTTGGAGAATTTCTGAAAGCGAAGATTGGATTGAAATTAATGATAAGTATCATAGTTTTCTATGGGCTAGAGATATTCATCCCTCTTCCTTTAAAAGAATAGTTTCAAATCGAAAGTGTGTTGTTCGAGAAGGTTTATCTTATCGTGTTGTTGAGGCATCATATACTGCATGGCTGTTCTCGGAGACACCTTCAGAGATTCTTGTTAAAACAGTTTCTGAAAATCCAGACTTTTCTGAGAGAATAGCCCTTTATGACCTAAGCCCCTTGTTAGAGGGAAAAAATCTATGCGTTAAACTAAACCACACGGATAGCCCTGTTTTCCAAGAGTTTGAGCGCTTTCTCCGAAATGACCTAAAAGTTAAATTTAAGCCTCTTTCATCCTTTTCTAACACGGAAATCGCTGAGAAGAATTGCACCATTGAAGAATTAGCTTAAGTTTCTAGGCAAAACTTTCAAAGGTTTGATAAGGGAAAAGACTCTAAAATAATTGCTGTGAAAGGCAATGTCTCAGGATTCTGAAAAAATAAAAAGGCTTGTCTCGTTTAAGCAAAAACTTGAAAAAAGGGTTGAAGAGCTGGGATCTGAACTCAAAGAGCTACAAGCCACACTTGAAGCGTTAAACTTCATACTATTAGAAAAGGGGTTTAA
>Ga0315279_10010315_pt1 | contig 10996 bp, 10 predicted proteins | sample YL17G06_20_MG_FD_203694 | JGI IMG/M metagenome (GOLD analysis project Ga0315279, IMG submission 203694) | Sediment microbial communities from Yellowstone Lake, YNP, Wyoming, USA - YL17G06_20 | ecosystem: Environmental > Aquatic > Freshwater > Lake > Sediment | place: USA: Wyoming | collected...
CCGTCCTCGGAGTGAGTAGCCCGACCTCGTTAGCGAAGGCGACCGGGCTCTTCTTGAACTTGCGGCGAGCGTATTGAAGATCCTCCTTAACCTCACACAAGTGCATCGTGATGCCGGCCTTTCTCTCCGCGGCCTCCTCAGAGATCTTCTCGTACAGAACTTTGCTGCAAGCCCCCAAGGAGCGTGGACCGAACCAGACGCTGATTCTGCCGTCGGCTTTTCCGTTCCAGCGGTTGTACATGGTGATGGTTTCAGTAAGGGATCTATCGCCATCTTCGATCATTCCTTCATGCATCATCTGCTTCCTCCCATACGCTGGCGTATCCATGATCGTCTTGGCCAAGCAGCCGCGCATTCCTGACTCCTCAAGCGCTTTGGCGATTCCATCGAACCCGTACCTTGTGTGGGTCATTGACTCTATGAACGAGGTTGTCCCGGATTTGATCATCTCGAGCATGCAGAGCTTGGCGCTGACTTTCCCATCCTCGGCATCAAAGTTGCCCTGAAGGGGCCACACGTACTTCCCGAGCCAATCGAGAAGGGAGACATCGTCGGCGCAGCCTCGAATTAGAGCCTGCGCAAGGTGAACATGACAGTCGATGAGGCCTGGGATGACTAGCTTTCGTGATGCGTCAACTGTGTGCTCTGGCGCATACTTCCGATGTAGCTCGTCCGTCTTACCCACATCGGTGATATGCGAGTCCTCGACCATCACGGCACCATCACGAATGACTCTTCGACGCGCGTCAAGCGTGACAACTACTCCATGTTCTATCAGAATGGACTCCATGTACAGAGGCTTCCAAACACATCTCTGTCGAATGAGGACTTATGTGTAAGGCTTCTACGCGCAGATCCCTAAAGACTCACGCACGCTCTATGATGCCTTCCAAGAAGACTCAAGGGTTCAAATTACGTCGCCCGCACCAAGATGCCCACACACAAATCAACTCCAATAACCGGGACGGACGACCATGACGAATTACGCAAAATGCGGTCTTATCACTCAAGCGATTCGACGAAAGCACGTGCCATCCTGGCGGCTTCTAGTTTTGGCATTCCTCCAACGCAATCGAAAATCCCGCACATGACGTAACACAACCGTCTCATACGAGAGTGCTCACAAATCATCTTGTTAATGCCCAACTTCATGTGAGGTTTTCCTTCAGTATCGCCCCATGATATGATTATTGGTGAGTCAACGATTTCCGAGCGCTCTTGAAGTGCTTGGTTGTAGAGGTCAGCAAATAGCTTCTTGAACAATTGTTCTTCGTATACGGTGATGTTTAGTTCCTTCTTGGCCGTCGAGTTCAGTCGGTCGAGTTGGAAATCTATCATCGTGACATATTTCGCTAGATCGTGGGCTAGAGCTTCACAGAATTCGTGTGATACTGAATCCTTCGGGTCACATCCTATCCTTATGTCCCATTCTTTCGAACCAATAATCTCCTTAGTTGATGGGTCGAATTCTGGAAACAGTACCACCCACAAGTCAAAGCTATCTTTGGTCAGTACGTAGAGAACGTTTTGAGGCTCCCGAGCTTCTTTCAGTTCCTCAACCGGAATAGAGACGCCAGTCGCTAGATTCATGTTTCTCATTCTCATAATCCTGCTGGCACGATCAGCGTGTACCTGGTTTCTCACATTCTTGAGAACAAAATGCCCGGCAGGGGGAAACGGTGAATACGCTGTCTCGACATAGCTCTCAACATATTCGCTGAGTTTCTTGGTGCGTTGATGATTGGATAGCTTGCCATCCGGATCGACTCGATAATTCATGATGATATTGCATCCGGCCTGTACAATCTCCCAATCATTGTAACCCTCAAACGTTAGCTGTTGGCCTATGGAGTCGAATTCTTGAGATTGGCGAAGATGCTGAAGTGCTAGAGGGAACTTCGATGCAAGAGCCTTGAATGTGTCCAATCTGACGTCGGTCTTGTAGTGGTGAGTAGCTTCAGCACTATCTTCGTGGTCAACTGTGGGATACTCGTCTATGTGGGAGTGCTTCTGCTCCGCGTGTCGGAAGAATCCGAGTTTCTCTTCTATTTCCAGGGCGTTCTTTTCATCTTCCTCAGTCCATTTGTCATACTCTTGGTAGCAAGCATCAAACGATTGCCCTGATTTGTCAAGGTGTTCGGTGGCTATGCCGACCACAATTGGCGAAGAGGGATACCTCCTCTTTGCAACATAGCATCGGTATTGCAGTTCCAGTCTTCGCTGTGTTCTATCGCGACCCTTTTCGGAGACATGGAGAACGTAGACAATTCCAGACTGAGCTTGAAGTATCTTGGACCTACGCTTCGTCTTCGGAGTTCTGACAATGTCAGCGATTTGCTGACCGAGTACACGTCTGCTAAAGCGATTTTCCTTAGCCATCGTTCTTAGAACAAGCTCAGTTTCTCCCGGCTTACTTTCGAACTCCAAGATACCTCTACGCATGCACTCGGAGAAATCCTCGATTATTGCGTCCCAAAGGTAGCTGATTCTATCCTCCTCTCTGCGTTTCCTGACTTCCGGCCTGCTGTCAAACTCATCCCAGATGCCTCTCTCAACCATCAGGATGTTGAAGTTCTGCGGAAAAGTCCGATTGTTTTGAAGATACCAAGCCAACAGGTCATCCTGACCACCATCGAGTATAACCCTGCCACATGTGACAAGCATCTCGACCGCCGCCAGATATGCCACAAAATCGGTGATCGTATCCAGCGCTTGCACTGCTCGATGCATTGATAGTTCATCATAAACGTGTACGTAGCCCTTCCCTAGACCCAAGATATCTCCTGACATAATCGGCACCATGCCTTTAGACCCCAATGCGACAGCGACGCGATGAATCTCTGCTTGTCTTGGATCCGGAAGCAGAATTGGCTTCTTGTCTCTCGTTACGATAGATCTGCCCTGTGTAATCCATCTCTCCGCATTGTAGATTTGTTTTGCAGACTTCTTTACCGCCCTTCTTTCCCATCTCTTCGAAGCAACAAACGCATCAACTGTCTCCGCGAACTGAACATCCTTCACAGAGAATATTACAATGTGACGATCGAACACCACGAGTATATCGCATAATTCCTTTCCCTCAACGCGCAGTGGATTGGCGAAACTCCAAAGTGACAAGAACGATTTCTTACACAGATTATAGGTGATTTCTTCGCTCTTGTTCATTTGGCGATACGACCACGTACCTTCACTCTGCAATCGGTTCCTTGAGTACGTTCAGAGAACCCCGAAGGATCTCGGCCGCCTTGCATTCCTACGTAGATAGCACGGCGCGAGATTTGAACCGGTCGTTCGTTGCTTTGTGTGTGCGCACCAGCCTACCCACACACAATCGACGGTTCAAGTTTGGATGTCATTGCTGCTTGGCCCTGAACCCTAAATGCTCTAATCATGTACTCAACTGGGTTCTCAGGGAAACTGATTCTATGAGCAATACAGATTTTGTAAAACAGCATCCAGTCATCGCCTACTTTGTTCTCACATTCGCTATTTCATGGGGCGGCTTACTAATCGCAATCAGTCCTGTCGGAATTTCTGGAATCATGACGCTGACAACGCAGAATCCGCTTTTCCTGTCGGTGTACTTGGTGACAATCGCTGGTCCTCTTGTTGCAGGAATTCTTTTGACAATTCTCGTATATGGCAAGACAGGGCTTCGCGATGTTGTTTCTCGTTTGTTCAAATGGAGAGTGAATGCCCACTGGTATGCTTTTGCGATTCTGACTGCCCCTCTCACGGTTTTTGTGACGCTCTTTGGACTCTCGGTCTTTTCTCCTGCTTTCATTCCAGGCATAATAACTGCAAGCGATAGGTTTTCTATCATACTCTTTGCTTTGATTGTAGGGCTGGTGACTCCCTTCTTCGAAGAACTAGGCTGGACTGGTTTTGCCATTCCACTGATAGGCAAACGTTACAATATTCTTGCCACAGGGCTCATCGTTGGCATCTTATGGGGAGCTTGGCATTTCCTTTCAAATCTCTATGGAGTCAGCATTTCAGCAGGAACTGTGCCGTTGACGCTCTTCTTCCCAGCAATTCTCTTTTCTTTCCTTCCACCATACAGGGTCCTGATGGTATGGGTCTATGATCATACCAAGAGCCTTTTTGTGGCTATGGTAATGCATGGTTGTCTCGATATATTTTGGCTAATCTCTGCGCCCATAGCGATAATAGGAGTGAATCTTGTGACCTGGTACGCTGCATGGGCTATTGTATTGTGGGTTATTGTAGGAATTGTCATCAACCGCACTAGCTGACCCGCACATAGGAGAAAACATTAGTATCAAAACCTCGATTCCTTGAGATTATGACGGAAGCTGTCGCGAAGTCCAGACCGATCGCTGTCATTGTGCTAATGGCTTTGGAGGTTGTCCTAGCTTTCCTAGGTTTTGCTAGCGGAATCACGTTTCTTCTAGACCCTTCTGGAGGAACACATGGCATGGATACGACCCTGCTCGCAACCACCCCAATCAGAGACTTCACTCTTGTCGGGCTCTTCTTTGTCGCCTGCTACGGCATCTTGCCAATCCTCGCCACATTCGGCCTGTGGAAGCGTCCGAGATGGCGGTGGACGGATGCCGTCAACAAATGGACCGGACAGAACTGGGCCTGGACGGCAACAGCGGCTACAGGAGTCATCCTCATAGTGTGGATCGCAGTGGAGGTCATGCTCATCGGTTCCCCAAACGGCTTCCCAAGGTTCCTTCAGGTAATGATGACTCTCATGGGAATCGTCATCCTTGCGCTGGCCATGCCACCCCGCGTGAGGACCTTCATGAGGCTTGTAGACTAACCGCGCGTCAACAAAATCGACTTTTCGTGTGTTATCACTGGCACGGCCGACATGAATTTGAACCGTCTTCCGTCATTCGTTCTTGGAGTTGTTGTGTGTGTGGTCTCGTGGTGCGGGCGACGTAATTTGAACCCTCGTCAGGAGTCGTTTTGTGTGTGTGCGCACCAGCTGACCCGACGACGACTTATACATCCGTGTAGCCCCAATTGGAAAACGGAGGACTAATCTCAAACAACAGCTCGCAATCTATCTGAAGGAAGTGAAAATGGGGGTAAACTGGTTTATTGGTCAATATTGTGCGATGGCGTATCCCAAAAGAGAACAGCAGCAAGCAATTCGAGGTGTGGCGTGAAATCATGGACTACCAGAAGTCTCCTCCCGAGAAAGTCTACTACGCTAGGTCTCGGTTCTTCACCTTCAGTTCTGCTTCAAGATGGAACGGTTTAGTTAACTGAGCGAGGCACCAGGCTCGGCGGGGAATGGCGAAAACTCCTCTTAAGGACCCTGTGATCGAGGTCGTCGCTGGATTGGCTGACCGATCAGCTACAGAACTAGTTGTCGTGCTTTCCGCGCTCACTGCAGTATAGCTTAAGAATCGCGTCTTCACAAGTCGCGTTAGGTTGTCTTGTCCAAAGTTAGTAGACGTAAATTCGTTATAGGGGCAGCTGCGGTTGGTGTTGCCGTTCTTGCAGGCGCAGGATACATTGCCTATCAATCTGTTAAACCTAAGGAAGGACTCAACATCACACCCGATGACGCCCGCGCCATCGCGAGCGACGCCTACATCTATGGCTTTCCCATGGTGGACAACTATCGCATCCTATACGCATACTGCGTGGATCCCAATAACCCCCAGCATAAAGCGCCTTGGAACCAGATCCAAAGCACGGCCCGTGTGTTCACGCCTGAAGACAAGACTGTCCAGACCCCCAATTCGGACACGCCCTATTCCACGGTCGGTATGGACCTGCGGGCTGAACCTCTCGTGCTCACGGTGCCGGTAATGGAGAAGAGTCGGTATTTCTCCGTCCAGCTAGTCGACCTCTACACCTTCAACTTCGCCTACATTGGCAGCCGCGCCACTGGCAACGACGGCGGCAGCTTCCTGATAACCGGACCGGGTTGGAAGGGCGATAAGCCGGACGGCATCAAGATGATGATCCCGTGCGAGACACAATTAGGCCTCGCTCTCTATCGAACGCAACTCTTCGATCCCGGTGACCTTGATAACGTCAAGAAGGTTCAGGCGGGCTACAAGGTGCAGACCCTGTCGCAGTTTCTGGGGAAGCCCGCGACCGAGGCGCCGAAGATTGATTTCATCAAGCCGCTAACCGCCGACCAAGAGCGTACGTCACTCGAGTTCTTCAACATCCTGAACTTCGTGCTACAGTTCTGCCCCACGGTGCCGTCGGAGAAGGATCTCATGACACGGTTCGCCAGGCTCAGCATCGGCAGTGGCCTGACCTTTGATGCGGGAAAACTCTCTCCTGAACTGAGCAAGGCCGTCGGGGACGGCATGGCGGATGCCTGGCAAACCTTCGCTGGATTGAAAAAGCAAATCGATGCAGGAGAAGTCAGCAGCGGCGACGTGTTCGGCACACGAGAGTATTTGAAGAATAATTACCTATACCGCATGGCTGGTGCCGTGATCGGCATCTACGGCAACTCGAAAGAGGAGGCAATATATCCCGCCTACTCCGTGGATTCGGAAGGGCAGAAGCTGGACGGGTCAAACCGCTATACGCTACGTTTCCCGCCGGGTCAGTTGCCTCCGGCGAATGGGTTCTGGTCGATGACGATGTATGAATTGCCGGGGAGCTTCCTCTATGCGAATCCACTCAACCGATACCTGGTTAATTCTCCAATGCTGCCGAGTTTACAACGCGACGCGGACGACGGACTAACGCTCTTCATCCAGCACGAGTCGCCAGGCAAGGACAAGGAGTCCAACTGGCTGCCAGCGCCGGCCGGCCCGTTCTTCATGGCCCTGCGGATCTATTGGCCCAAACCCGAAGCGGTCGACGGCACCTGGAAGCCCCCGTCACTGATGCGAACGCATTCTTAGCCACTATTGTCCCTTCGTTCTGAAGAAGCAAGGGCCAAGCTGTAGGCCATGCGGAGCAGATACATTGAATCGTCGTCGCTAGTAATTCTGTGTGTGTGCGCACCAAGATGCCCACACGCACATTCATGGGAAGCGATGACTCACGCCTCTTCCGCGCTGGTGAGAACTCTCAAAGCGGCACCTCTTTGCAGAATGTGGTCTTACATCATGTCATGCATGTCACACATGCCATGCGCGCAGCAACGGGCAAGCAGGATAACGGAGGCATCCCGTATTGCAAGCACAACCTGAGCAATCGTCTATCGTCGTTACTGATATTGTGTGCCATCAGTGGGTGTGGGCGCCGCAAGTTGAACCGTTGAATTGAATAATCTTGTGTGTGCGCACCAAGAGAGCCGCACACATATCCGAGTCTCTTCGCGTACGCATAAATCGTTCCCCAAAGATCCTTGAGATGTGAAGCGGAATCTTTGGAGAGCAGACTGAAGGTTACAGAGAAGGCATGCAAGACTGCTCTTTCCAAGACCCAAATCTCGTCCTATGATTATACCATCAACCCGTACACTGGTTGCGAGAACGGCTGCGTCTATTGTTACGCCAACTTCATGCGTCGTTTCTCGGGGCATCTTCGAGATCGTTGGGGAAGCTTCGTGGATGTGAAAGTGAACCTACTCGACGTTTTAGGTAAGGAGTTGCCGAGAAAACCAGGAGGCAAGATCTGGCTAAGCAGCGTCTGTGACCCATATCAGCCCTTGGAAAAGAAGTATAAGCTGTCTCAAGGAGTCATCAACCTTGTTTCCAGAAACAGCGGGTTTTCACTTTCTGTGTTGACAAAGAGCAGCCTCGTTCTCCGTGACCTCGACCTGCTCGAACAGATGAAGGATAGGGTTGATGTTGGGTTCACCATAACAACATTCAGCCCGAAGGCGCAGCGGATTTTCGAGCCGAACGCGTCACGCGTGAGCGATAGAATCAAGGCGCTCAGAAGGTTGAATGAGGCAGGGATAGATACATGGGTCTTCATCGCTCCGATTCTCCCATATGCGACCGAAGAAGACCTCGAATGTGGCCTCCGACGTGTGGCCGAGGCTGGCGTCAAACGCTTGATGACAGATCGCTACAATGCCCGCGGCATGATAATACAACAGACTATCCAAGCATACAAGCAATGGAACGCAGAGATGGACCTGAAGAAGGTACGGGACCTTCTGTGGCACGGAGACGAGTGCTATCGCCAATTGGATGATAGAATCGCTCGCCTGTGGAAAGAGGTGGCTACCGACGCCACATACGAAGCAGTGTTCTGAACATTCATCGTCGAGTCTCACGGTGCGCACACAAGAAAGAACGACTTGAACGATGACGAATGATGATCTAGACTGCGACGGCAGATTGCGGACCGTCTAGGGCGCAGCCTCATGACTATGCGAGTGACTTCGGAAACGCCATCTTTTCACAAGATGCATGGACAACACTGATTTATGATACGCAAACGTCCTGAATGTCCGGAGCTTTCCTTCGTGACGAGGCTCAAGTCGATTGGTGTGATCGGGATTCCCCAGAATGTTGGCTGGAAAGGTGAGGGACTAGATGAAGGCCCTGCGGCGCTTCGCAAGGCAGGACTAGTGAGACAACTCAGCCAGGTTGCTGAAGCAATTGCCGATTTAGGCGATGTGAAAGCGAATCTGCCTCCACGAGATGATACCAATCCAAAACTCCTCAACCCCTACCAAGTTGTAGCGGTCTGCAAAGCTGTGGCTCCCCGCGTGAGAAGCGCATGCGAGCAGGGATACTTCCCTCTCATACTCGGCGCAGAGGACAGCGTCATCATGGGCATCGTGGAGGGACTCCAGCAGGGACTTGGTGAAACGATCGGCCTGATCTACCTCGACGCTCATGGCGATTTCAACACCCCCGAGACCACGCCTTCAGGACTCATCGGAGGCATGGACGTAGCCATGCTCGCAGGACACGGACCGGACTTGCTCACAAACATCTTCGGCCACAAACCACAGCTGCACGAGGAACAGATAGCGATCTATGGAGCTCGAGACCTCGACCCGCCCGAACGAGAGATGCTGAAGGAATCCAAGGTTCATCTCTACACAATGGACAAGATCCGAGAACTCGGACCCGAACGCGCCATGAAGGAGGCGACTGAGAAACTGCTACGAGCCGCAAGAAGAATCTACATCCACATCGACATAGATGTCCTAGATCCGAGCGAGATCGGAGCAACTCAATTGCCTGTGCCGGGTGGGCTCGGGTTGATTGAATGTTCAAATGCTCTGAGGGTTGTCAGCCAGTCGGGAAAATTGTGTGGACTAGCAGTCATGGTCTTCAACGCACACAAAGACCCCAACGGAAAAGAAGCAAGCCAACTGAACCAATTGATAGTGAACAGTCTGCGTTAGAAGAATAGTGGATTAGAACCAGAGACGTCGGCAGAGCCCCCGTCGCAGTCGCCCGCAAGATGCTCGTCACAGCCAATCCACACCGAAATGAGAAGCGCAAGAGAAGAGAATCTTCATTGATGCGGGCGTCTGAGATTGGCCTTCTTTCGGAACGTGTTGCTTGTGTGGCGGAGACTGCTGACAGGCGTAGGACACAAGGTGGAGCTTGTCGCGAGGAGCATTTCAAGGAATCCGTCAGAAACACCGGGCCTCCACAAGATAGGCCAGATGGGATTCCGGTTCTTCGCTGAGACACAACTCTTGATATTGTAAGTGACAACAAGTTGACGTGCATTGTCCGTGTGCGGTGAACTTGTCAGCAATTGGTGAAACATTTGGATCAAAATACGTTGTACGGTTCGGTCTTTGCAATCGTGGTATCAGTGATTTGGGGGCTCTCCTTTGTGGCAGCTAGTGCGGTCCTTTCCACATTGACTCCGATCCTTCTAGCCACGATCCGGTTCATCATCGCCTCATTGGTCTTCATTCCGATCATAGTATGGGAGCTCAAACATGGAAGAGTTGTGAAGCTTAGAGATCTCATGGAGCTTGCATTGCTCGGTCTCCTCAGCGTATCCGTCTATTTCTGGCTCCAGTATACGGGGATCAAGTACGCGGGCGCGGGCATCTCAGCTCTGCTAGTCGTGGGACTCATACCCATTCTCACAGGCGTTGCATCTTTCTTCGTCCTGAAGGAGACCTATGCGCATCAACAGCTGCTCGGAACAGCCCTCGGTCTTCTCGGCGTTGCACTCATTACTGTGCCGGGGCTCCTTCTGAACAGAGTTGACTGGCTATTCTACCTAGGTGTTCTTTGTCTGCTCCTCAACGCGATATGCTGGGCGCTATATTCCACGCTAAGTAGGCGCCTCATGAATCGAACAAGGAGACCGCTAATGAATGCCGCATGTGTCACGGTTTTTGGAACCATCGCGTTGATTCCTATGTCCTTAACGTCGGAGTGGAGCTCAGTTGCATCTCTCCGACCTGAACAATGGCTAAGCATACTCTACCTCTCCCTTGTCTGCTCTTGCGGAGCCTACTTTCTCTGGAACTTGTCTCTTTCAAGGATGGAAGCGATGAAGGCGGCAGTTTGGCAGTACTTGGAAATCCCCGTTGCGTTCATGGGAGAAGCATTGATCTTCAACATAATGCCGAGTCCAACAGTTCTGATCGGGGCAACCGCAATAATCGTTGGCGCACTTCTCACAAACTGGGTCAAGAAGGCCTGACTCAAATGTGCGACGGTCAGTTGGTTTTCGAGATGGCGGCAAGCGAATGATAGCATCTCAGTCTCATGAGTCATTATTTGGGACTTGAGAATCAGTATGGTATTGATGGCCACGGGCCCGGACCCCCCTATAGGGGGGGTACCCCCCTCAAGATCGGATACTGGGAACGCCAGCGTGTGAGACTCGTGAACGCACGAAATTACTCGGAAGAAAACAAGCGCTGAGAGACGGCGCATCCAGACGAGGGGACTCCCTAAGAGCCGGGAGGGATCGAGAGGTGGAGTCCATGACCAGCTCAAGCACCTCGCGGTGCTTCTCCTCAGCTTCTCTTCTTTCTATTTGGTTTGGCGAAGCATACGAGGCCTCCGAGTTGGCTGAGACGAATTCCCGCTCTAGTCTCAGCGTTCACGATGGTTGTCTTGATGCCATTGTTCTTTGAGATCTGCAGAAGCCT
>Ga0315279_10010316_pt1 | contig 10996 bp, 9 predicted proteins | sample YL17G06_20_MG_FD_203694 | JGI IMG/M metagenome (GOLD analysis project Ga0315279, IMG submission 203694) | Sediment microbial communities from Yellowstone Lake, YNP, Wyoming, USA - YL17G06_20 | ecosystem: Environmental > Aquatic > Freshwater > Lake > Sediment | place: USA: Wyoming | collected...
CCTTTTGGAGGGCGCCATATTCATCTCGCGCAGGGCCCGGATGGCGGAAAAGGCCAGGACCAATCCGGCCTTCATGTCCAGGACACCGGGGCCGAAAATCTTGTCGCCCTGGATGTAGAACGGCATCTTGGCGATGCGGCCGACCGGCCAGACGGTGTCGATATGGGTCAGGACGAGGATGCGCCCGTCCTGGGCCTTGGTCTCCTTGGCCGGATATTCGAGGACGTGGAAATCGCCGACTGATTTTTGGGCATAGCGGGTGAGCTTGACGCCGAGGGACTGGAAGCGGGCCACGAGAAAGGCCGAGCAGGCGTCGACGGCTTTTTTATCCGAGGTGGGAGATTCCAAACGAACCAACTCCTTGAGTAACGCAACCATCTCGCCTTGACGGGATTTGAAATATTGATGGAAATCCATGCCCACTCCTCCGGCCGCAAGATGGCTTCACTGTATCATAAGAACGCCCGGAGGCCAATCCGGTTCACGGCACGGACCTGGGCGGCGAAATAGCCCGGGTTTACTTCGGCCCGCCTTTCAGTTAAATTATTCGGAGAAGGACGGGCTTGTCCCGGGCGAGCCTCGGGTTCTCCGACCATGAAGAAGATCATTGCCATCGTAGCCGCGGCCGCCGGGCTGGCCGTGGCGGCCTGCCTCCTGGGCGGAGAAGTCGGTTATCCCTGGAAGGACGTCTTCATCGGCGCGCTGGAGGGAAAAGCATGGTGCGGGCTGGCCCTGATCCCGGCCCGCGACAGCGCCTTCGCTTTCCGCTTCAAAACCGAAGTGGAGGGGAAAATGCTGGACGGAGACGACCTGTTCTACCGCGTCTCCGAGGTCGGTCCCCATTCGCCCGACGGACTCTACGCCCGGGTCCGTTTCGACCTCAGCCTGCCCGTCCTGCCCGCCGATCAACGCAAAGACACGCCGATCCTCATCAAACCCTCGCCTAAAAAAGACACCCTCACGCTGGAATGGTCCCGCCAGGACGAGCGGACGGTCATCGGGCGATTGACCGCGCCTTCGTACGCCCGCATCCATTTGATCCACTACCTGCCCTGGGACTTCAAGGGCCGGTATCGCATTTTGGCCGACGGCTTGGTCCAGGGCGATTCGCGCTCCGCCAAACCGTTTCACAGCCTCCTCTGGACCGATCGCAAGGGTGAGGCGGTCCCGCCGCCGGAGGGCGAGGAGACCGATCTCGTCTTCTCCGGGGCGGACAGCCGCACCCTCTATTTCGTTGCCGGCGTCGGAGAGGACGTGGATTCTTTGCGCGCCCATCTGTCGCGCTTCCAGAACCGCAAGCGGATCGACTCGCTCCTGGATGAAGAGCAGGACCGCTACCTCAAGAAGCGCCTCTCGATCAAGGGGAATCTGTACCAGGGCGTGCCCGAGGCCATCACCAACAATCTGTTCTGGATGCTTCTCTACCAGCCGGGGGCCCACCGCCTCTATACCCCGGCCGGACGGCGCTGGATTTTTCCCCGCCCCGACGGCGGGCCCGATCATTGGACGATCTTCGCCTGGGACTCGTTCTTCAACGCCCTTGAATTGGCCTGGGAAAGCCCCAAGCTGTCCGTCGACGTCGTCAAGGCCGTGCTGGAGACGCAGTACCCCAACGGCTGCATTCCCAACTGGCGGGGCCGCTTCGGCGGCACGCCCGACCGCTCCCAGCCGCCCGTCGGCGCGTTCTGCGTCCTCAAGCTGTTCGAGCGGCTGGGCGACATGGATCTGATCAAGACCGCCTACCCGGTGCTGCGCAAATGGCACGCCTTCTGGAAGGCCCGCAAGGCCAACGGACAGGCCCGCCGCGACGGCAACGGGGACGGCCTGCTCGAGTGGGGTTCGGACGCCGGCCTGGTCACAGAGAAAGACAAAGTGCCGCCCTGGGAAGCGGACGCCAAGGGGGAACAGCGGGCCAAGTGGGAGTCGGGCCAGGACGATCTGCCCAACTGGGACGACGTGCCTTATAACGCGGAGACGGGCACCCTGACTATGAATTGCCTGGACCTCAACAGTCTCTACAGCCTGGACGCGGCCTGCCTGGCCCAGATCGCCGTCCTCCTCGGCCGCCGCGACGAAGCCGACGCCTACCAGGCCGAGTATGAGCGGATGCGCGAACTCATCAACGATCAGTTGTGGAATTCGCGCGAGAACTTCTATTACGACCGTTTCTGGGACGGCCGTTTTTCCACCCACAAGGCGGCCTCGAATTTTTATCCCCTTCTGGCCCGCATCCCGGACGAACGCCGGGCCCGCCTCATGCTCAAGCACCTCTTCGTCAACCGCAAGGAGTTCTGGGGCGAATATGTGATTCCCTCGATTTCGCGCGACGATCCGGCCTTCAACGATCCCAAGAACCCCGATCGCCAATACTGGAGGGGGACGATCTGGCCGCCCACGAATTACCTCGTCTACCAGGGCCTCAAGGCCTACGGCTTCGACAACGAGGCCTCCGATTTCGCCGCCAAGAGCGCCCAGCTCTTTATGCGGACCTGGACCAATTTCCAGCTTTGCCCGGAAAATTTCCATCCCCTGACCGGCGAGGCGGCCGGCCAGCGGTTCCAGAGCTGGGGGCCGCTGTTCGTCCTGCTGGGCGTCGAGGAGTACCTGGATTTCACACCCTGGGAGGGGTTCCGCTTCGGCATCCTATACCCCGAGGAGAAGGGGACTCTCCAGCACGCCACCATTCAGGACCGCCAGTACAACGTCGAGATCAGCCCCAAGCGCGTCCGCCTCTATGAGGACGAGCGGGAGATCTTCAACGTCGACGGCGGCGCCGTGGTCCGCCATTTCCTCTACAACGAGAACGAGGTGGCCTTCGAGATCAAGGTCATCCGCGCCCGCTCGGTCGACCTGCATTTCCTGCGCAAGGGAAAATACCAGCTTCTGATCGACAATCAGCTCAAGGAAGTGTTCCGGGGGAAATCGGTTTCCTTCGACGTCCCCGAAGGGAACCACAACGTCCTCCTCCAGCTGCTCGAAACGCTGGATGAATGATGGGGCGGCCGGGGCCTATTGAATCGGGCTCTTGAGATAAGCCTTTTTCAAAGTGTCGCCGCGGACGCCCTGGCGCAGGGCCTCCAGGGCCAGGATTTCCTCCGGGGGGACGTTGCCCAGGTTGACGTTCGTCCCGAAGCGCAGGATGAGGTCCTGCTGCTGGTTCTTGAGCGGCGCCTCCCAGATGAGGACGTCGGGGTCGGACACTCCGGCGACGATGGTTTCCATTTCCTCCGTCCGGGTCCGGCCTTCGGCGTCGAAGATGCCCACGCCCTTGCCGGCCTCCCGCGCCTCGATGATGACTTTCGAAGCGCCGGCGTCCAAATCGTCGTGGATGAGCTGGTGGGTGAGAGCGATGGGCAGGACATCCCGGGCGTCCTTCTTGCCCACTTCGGTGACGACTTTGAAACCCTTGTCCAAGGCTTTCCTGATCAGGTCGCGGCGGACGGACGGTTCGATGGGAATGGTCCCATCCGAGATTTCGATGACGTTGAAGGCCAGCTCGGCGGCGCGGCGGAAATAATCGTCGACCCGCCCCTGCCAGACCGCCACTTCGAGGAACGTTCCGCCGGGCATGACGTGGACGCCCCGGTCGGTGGTTTCCTCGTTCTTCTCGCGAAGCAGCTTTTTATCGTAAAAGGCCGAGGTCCCGAAGGTCAGCTTGATGATATCGATATAATCGGCGGCGACGTCGAGGAGGTCCTCCAGGGCGTGCGGTCCGAGGCCCTTGTCGATGACCATCGTCCAGCCGGTCGTCCGGGGTTTTTCGCTCCGGCCGGGCCGGGGCATGGCGATGACGCCGTCCCACGCTTTTTTGCTCATGAAAGCCTCCTTCTTTCGTTTCGCCGGACATCGAGCAGACCGCCCCAGCATTCCCGGGGGTTGGAGAGGACGGAAGCGATCCGGATGACCGATGCGGACCGGACCAGGCGCAGCGCCAGGGCCCAGCGGGCGGCGGCCAGGGCGGCCGAATCCAGGCCCGGGATGGCCAGCGCGTCATCGAGAACGACCGTTTCTCCGATTTTCTGGGCGATATTGTCGAACACGGCTTTGGCCGCGCTTTCGCGGCGTACGACCGGGGCGAGGACGTGTCCCGGCCGGCCCTCTTCGATGTGCGGGAAGATGAGCACGACGCGCGGGGCGGTCAAGCGGTCGCGGGCCGTCTGGCGGGCGGATAGATCAAGCGCGGTTTTTTGCCGCCATAGATCGTCCTCCCGCACCGCCGCGATTCCGGCCGGCGCGAAACTCGGAAAATCGACGGCCAGGGTTCCGAGGCGGACGTTGTCGACGAGCGACCCTTTGAACCATACGGCGCCCCTCCGGCCGAGGCGGACGTGGACGGTTTCCGTGGAGAAAAGCTTCAAACCGCGATCCAGCCCGCTCAGAAGATAGACGGTCTTGCCGCGGCCCGCTCCGCCGGCGATGACATAAAGCGTGTCGGCGGCCTCATCATACAAGCCGGCGGCATGAAAACTGTAGATGGCGTGTTTTTCCTCGAGCAGGCGCAGGATGAACCGGAAGAGAAAGCCCTGATTGCCCCAAAGCGTATAGCGGGGATCGGAGGCTTCGCTTTCGGCGCGGACCAGGGGGCCGGAGAAGCGGGCCGTGGTCCCCCGGAGGACGAAGGTCAGCGGACCCTTCGGCCGGTCCTCCAGAATGATTTCGCCGTCGGCTGCGGCCGGAGCGTCGGCCGCCCGCGGGTCGTGAAAATCGGTCAGCAGGGACGGGACCTCGATACGCAGGGGAAAACGGGGGAGCAGCGCCGCGTCGTTCGCACGCACCCGCACGGAGGTTTCCAGAACGCGGACGCCGATCCTCGCCGTCACGACTCTTCTCTTTTTTCCGCTTTCAATATACATGAATTAAAGAACGAATGTAACTTTTTCTCCGCCGCCGGCGTATCTTATGGAGTAAGCCGCCGGGATGGCGAGCCCGGCCCCGACGGCGATCGAAGGAGCAGAGCATGAAGAAGCGCTGGAATCCGGCCCGCTCCGGGCTCGTCATCATTCTGGCCTTGTCCGCCCCATTCGCCCGGAGCCAAGCCGGCCGGCCCGGGCCGGATATCGAAGCGCTGAAAAAAACTGCGCCGCGCGTTTTCATTGACTGCGGCTACTGCGATATCGACTACATCAAGACCGAAGTCACCTTCGTCAACTACGTCCGCGACCGCAAGGAAGCCCAGGTCCACGTCCTGATCACCATCCAGGCCACGGGCAGCGGCGGCCAGGAATACCTGCTGAGTTTTCTCGGTCAGAACGAGTTCCAGGGCGTGGACGATACCGTCCGGTATTTCGCCAACCGGACGGACACGAACGATGAGGTGCGGCGCGGGCTGGTTAAGGCCATCAAGATCGGGCTGGCCGCATACGCCGCGCGGACTCCGATCGCGGCGCGGCTGGCCGTCGATTATGAAGCGCCGCCCCAGAACGGGGCCATTGTCGACCGCTGGAAGAATTGGGTGTTCAGTCTGAGCGGAGATGGGTACTTCCAGGGAGAACAATCGACCTCCTCGAATTTCTGGGGGTTGAACCTGTCGGCCAACCGCATCACGCCCGACGTCAAGATCCGTCTGGGGGTTTCGGGCAGCTTCAACAGCAACCGCTATGACTATGAAGATCAGACCACCAGGAGCACCCAAGAGAACTACAGTTTCAACGGCCTCACCGTCTGGAGTTTGGGCGAACATTGGTCGGCCGGAATCTCGCTGGACGTTTATTCCTCGACCTATGAAAACACGCTGATCAGCATGCGGCCCGCGCCGGCCGTCGAATTCAACGTCTATCCCTACTCCCAGTCCTCGCGGCGCCAGCTCCGCTTCCTCTATAAGATCGGAATGCAGGAGGTCCGCTATCGCGAGGAGACGATTTATTTCAAGACGCACGAAACGCTCTGGAACGAGTCTCTCTCCATGGCCCTCGATGTCAAGGAAAAGTGGGGGAGCATCTCGACATCCCTGACCGGATCCCATTATTTCCATGACCTCACGAAATACAATCTGACCCTTTACGGGAGCGTCAACCTGAACCTGTTCAAGGGCCTGAGCGCGTTCGTCGCCGGCGGAGGATCGCGGATCCACGACCAGTTGTCCCTGGTCAAGGGGGACGCGTCCCTCGACGAAATCCTGCTCCATCGCCGCCAGCTGGCGACCGGCTACAACTATTTCGTCATCTGCGGACTCAGCTTCACCTTCGGTTCCATTTATACCAATGTCGTCAACCCCCGCTTCGGGTCCACGGGCAGCGGCAGTGTCCAAATCAGTATCAATTAGGATGACCGCCATGATCTTCCCTAAAAACCCGCAACTCGATCCGCCGAACCGGCCGGGCGGGTGCATCGGTCGGCATCCTCTCGTCCGATGGTCCGGAGCCGTTCTCATTTTTTTCCTCAGTGCGTTGACCGTCTCCGCCCAGGTTTCGGCCGGATCGGCGGATCCGGCGACGCGCCTGCCCCGCGTCTTCATCGCCGGCTCAGGGATCGAGAGGAAGGCCCTCCGAACGGGGATTCCGTTCATCGACCTTGTCGAAGATCCGGCTCAGGCCCAAGTCCGGGTCTCGATCGAACCCGGGCCGGACGGATCGATCGTCCGCTTCCTGGGTCAGGCCGAATTCCAAAACAAAAACGATGAGCTGACCTGCCGCCGGGAAGCGGGGGAGTCCGCGGAGGCCTTTCAAAACAAAGTGATTCAGACCATCAAGCTCGGCCTGCTCCGTTACGTCTCCAAAACGCCGGCCGCCGGCCGGATCAATGTCCGTCTTCTTGACTTGGTCAAGCCGACGTCCGTCCTCGATCCGTGGAACTTCTGGGTCTTCAGCGCCGGGGTCGACGCGTTTCTCAACGGCGAGGAATCCTATAAGAGCGAGATGTGGATGGGGAACGTCTCCGCCAGCCGGGTCACGCCGCAGTGGAAGATCCGTTTCGGGCTGAACGGCAACTACCAGGTCAACGCGTATTCGCTCGAGGATTTCCAATACCGGAGCACGTCCAACAGCAAGTCCTTCAACGGGCTGTTCGTCCGTAGCCTGGGCGAGCATTGGTCCGCCGGAGCCCAGGTCCAGATCGTGGCCAGCACCTTCAATAATACGCGTTGGAGCCTGATTCCCCGGCCGGCCGTCGAGTTCGATCTCTTTCCCTACTCCGAATCGACCAAGAAACAGTTCCGTTTCCTGTACTCCATTGGACCCACCTTCGTCCGCTACATGGAGGAAACGGTCTACGACCGGACGCGTGAAACCCTGCTCAGCGAATCGCTGACGGCGTCGCTCGAACTGAAGCAGCCCTGGGGATCGATCAGCACGTCGCTCGCGGGATCGCATTATATCGGCCATGCCGACAAGTACCGGGTTGAGCTCAACGCCGGACTTTCCATCCGCCTCTTCCAGGGGATGAGCTTCAACATCCAAGGCAGCGGCTCGCGCATCCATGACCAGTTGGCTCTGCCCAAGGGCGGCGCGTCGTATGAAGAGATCGTTCTGCAGCGCAAGCAGCTGGCGACGAGCTTCCAGTATTACTTCTTCGTCGGGTTCAGTTATTCCTTCGGCTCGATTTTCAGCAACGTCATTAATCCGCGCTTCGGATCCGGGAACGGCGGGATGTCGATGAGCATCTCCATGTAAGGGCTCGGGGGATCGGGGGAAAACGCACGGATTTTCCCCGGCGCGGAAAATCCGTTCCGACGCTTCTCCTTCGCTCTTTTCGCCTTCGGCGAAAATCCGTGCCCGCTCAGTCGTCGCACGGGTTTTCCCCCGATCCCCCTCGCCCTTGGAGAAGACAAGCGATCATGGAAGTGCCTTGCCAAGTTTCTTTCCGCGTTTATTTGACGGCGATGTGGACGGCCGCAGCGCCGAAAAGAAAGCGGCGGAACGCGACATGCCGGAAGCCCGCCTCCTTCAGAATGGCGGTCAATTCCTCGGCTGAATAGAATTCGGGAATGGACGAGGAGAGATAGGCATAGCCGGCTTTCGATCCGGACATGCGGCTGCCGAGGGGAAGAACGATCGTCCGAACGTAGGACCGGAAGAGAAAGCGGACCGGGCCGAAGCGCGGCTGGCTCGTTTCGAGGTTGACGAAGCGGCCGCCGGGCCTCAAGACGCGCCGGAATTCGCCGAACGTCTCCGTCAAAACCCTCCGCGATAGATGGATGTTGCGGGTGGCGAACGAAATCGTGATCAGATTGAAGGTCCGGCCGGGGAAGGGGAGGGCCTGGACATCGGCCAGGACGAATTCGAACGGTCCCTCCCGGACCGCCCGGGCCACCGACTCCTCAAGCATGGGCCGGCAGAAGTCCAGGGCGACGATTCGCGTATCCGGCCGGGCCCTTCGCCGCAGCTCCCGGGCCATATCGCCCGTTCCGCTGCAGACGTCGAGCCAGAGCGTGCCTCCGGCTCGGACGGCCGTCCGGGCGGCGGCCGCGCGCCAGCGCACGTCGAGTCCGAGCGTCAGCATATGATTGACGCGCTCGTATGATGGGGCGAGGCCGGCGAAGAGATCCCGCAGTGTGTTTGTCACGATGATCTTGTCCCGCCGGATTAAAACGGATATTATATCATCTCCGCAACGCGGACAAGCGCCGCGGCCATCACCCCCGAGCAGCCGGACAGAATCCAGAAATGAAGCAAGGAGAACGACCATGAGTGCTTATTCCCGACGCGATTTTCTGAAAACGGGCGCCTCCCTCGGCGCCGCGACTCTGGCCGGAGGCCGCGACCTTCTCGGCGGACCGGGGCAGGCCGCTCCGGCGGCCGCCGCCGGGAGGCGCGTCGTCTCTTCGGCCAACGGCCTGCGGGCCACGGACAAAGCGATGGAGCTTCTGAGGTCCGGAGCGGACCCCCTGGATGCCGTGATCGCCGGAGTCAATATCGTCGAGGACGATCCCGACGATATGTCCGTCGGCTACGGCGGCCTGCCCAATGAGGACGGCGTGGTCGAGCTCGACTCCTCGGTCATGCACGGTCCGACGCACTCGTCGGGCGCCGTGGCGGCCATTCAAGACATCAAGAATCCCTCCAAGGTGGCCAAGCTGGTCATGGAACGGAGCAACCACTGCCTGATCGTCGGCGAGGGCGCCCTGAAATTCGCCTTGTCCCACGGATTCAAGAAAGAGGACCTGCTGACCGACAAGGCCCGCGAGCTCTGGCTGCAGTGGAAGGAGAACCTGTCCGAACGGGACAACTGGCTGCCGCCCCAATCGAAGAAATTTCCGGGAGAGCTCCAGGCCTATGTCATGACTTATGGGACGATCAACTGCCTCGCCCTGGACGCCAAGGGCGACCTGGCCGGCGTCACCACCACGAGCGGACTGTCCTGGAAGTTAGCCGGGCGGGTCGGGGATTCACCCATCATCGGGGCCGGGCTTTATGTCGACAACGCGGTCGGCGCGGCCGGTTCGACCGGCTTCGGGGAAGGCAACATCCAGACGCTGGCCAGCTACCAGATCGTCCAAAACATGGGCCAGGGAATGTCGCCCGAGCAAGCCTGCCTCAAGATGCTGGAACGCCTGGCCGACAAGGTTAAGATCAACCCCCGCCTGCGCCGTCCCGACGGCCGGCCCAACTTCGGGATGAATTACTATGCCCTGAACAAGAAAGGGAAGTTCGGTTCGGCGTCCTTCACCGGCCCGTCCCAATTCGTCGTACATGACGGGACCAGGAACGCGCTGCGGCCGGCCGCGTACCTCTACAAATCCTAACTCGCCGGTGTTCTGAGCCCGCGCTACTCGTCGAGAACGAGGGCGCGGTAGCCGGCCCGGGCCAATCGATCGGCCAGCCAAACGGCCGATTCGCGGCCCGCCGCCCGCAAGCGGACGCGGTAGTAGATCCGGCCCTCCGAGTCGAAGGGGACGATGGAAACCGGACCGAAGCGGTCCTTGAGGTCCGTTTCGAGTTCGCGGGCGTTCTCTTCGCGGAGAAACGAGCCGACCTGGACGGAAAACGCGGGCCGCGCCGCGGGCGGCGGTCCCGACAGAATTTCCAGTCGGACGGGCGCGGTCCCCGGTCCGACCAGGTCGATGGCCCGGGCCGCCGCCAACGACAAATCGATGATCCGCCCGTCGATGAACGGCCCCCGATCGTTGATCCGGACGGCGGTCGATTTTCCGTTGTCGAGATTGACGACGCGGACGCGCGTTTCGAACGGCAGCGTTTTGTGGGCCGCCGTCATCGCGTACATGTCATAGGTTTCCCGGTTGGACGTCGGTTTGCCCTGGAAGTCATCACCGTACCAGGAAGCGATGCCGCTCAGGGCGTGCCCGCCGGCCGGCGAATCGGCCGGGCCGAGCGAAAGCGGCGCGGCGCGGCGGATGCAGAACGCCGTGGCCAACAGGGCCGGGAAAAGCCAAGCCGTTTTCCAGCGGCGGGGCCAGGCGCCGTTCATCGTGTCTTTCATCCGCATCCATTATCGCACAAGGCGGCCACCAAAGACATCGCCTGCCTTGGTGAAAAGGGGGGTTAATTTTCCCCCGTCCGGCTCACCCCCGGAGGTGGGATCGGTCCCGGGAGCCAGAAGCCTCATCTGTTTCGGCTCGGGAGTTTGGCATACAATGATCGGCATGAATACTCGGACAAAGCCGTTCCCTCCCCCCTGGCGTTTTCTGCCCGCCGTCGCCTATTACGGCTTCATCTTTTTTTTGTCCAGCCGTTCCAGCTTCCCCGTCGAGAGCCCATTTTCCGGATTCGATAAGCTCGCCCATGTCGGGATCTTCGGCCTGTTCGGGGGCGTTCTGGCCTGGGGATTCGCCGAACCGGCGCGCGGCCGGGGATTCCGGCGGCTGGCGCCGGCGTTTTTTCTGGGCGCCCTCGGCGGCGTCCTGGACGAAGTCCATCAGATCTTCGTCCCGGGCCGGAGCGCCGAGATTTGGGACGCCGTCGCCGACACCGCGGGCGTCGCCGCCGGCCTCTTCTTGTTCATTCGGATCGGACGCGCCCGGCGGCGACGCAAGAAAAATCCTTGATTCGTCTACCATGTTCCCATAGTATTAATAAATACGATGGGAATTTGATAGCCGGAG
>Ga0315279_10010317_pt1 | contig 10995 bp, 11 predicted proteins | sample YL17G06_20_MG_FD_203694 | JGI IMG/M metagenome (GOLD analysis project Ga0315279, IMG submission 203694) | Sediment microbial communities from Yellowstone Lake, YNP, Wyoming, USA - YL17G06_20 | ecosystem: Environmental > Aquatic > Freshwater > Lake > Sediment | place: USA: Wyoming | collected...
CCTTTTTCATTCCCATCCCTCTTTCGGTAGAGTTGTTTGTTCCTACCAAAAATGAAGGGATGGGAATTAACTTTTACTGTTACTGAGAGTCAGTATTAAAACAGGGAATTTGATAACTACTGAGTATAGGCAATAATTCAACTTCTATGCTCTTACTCATGAGACTTTGGGTGATGAGGTGTTGACAGAATAATCGCCAGAATACCGTAACACGAGGAGTATCAAGGGTTGATTCGATCTCGGTATGAATCCACCACCTTTCATTTTTCAGAGAAGGAGGCAGAATGGTAAGAGAAGCAACCGAAGGGATAAGAAAAAAAGTCCGGATTACTATTATATAAAATGAGAAAAACATTCCTTATTATATTCTGTATTGGCGAATATCATTAATATGGAGAGAAATACGTGTTCTCGAGTGATGGATATGTTTTTAAAGAAGTAACCGCAGGGTTATAGTAACCTTGAAATGAAATTAGTCTCGTGATTTTTTGTTACATCTGTTATGAAAATTATTTTTACAAAACATTTAAATGAATCTACAGGATAACAACTCTTACCAAATTTTGTATCTTGGGGAGTGAAAGACTTATGCAAACGAGTTGGGTAAGGGAGAGTTTGGTTTGTGGAATAATTGTTTCGATGGTTGGGGCGAGTGTCGTATCAGCTTTTAATGGAAATCCATACATCGGTTCTAAGCCCTCAGATGGTCCCATAGCGGAATGGAACATAACCTGGGGCGGAGTAAGTGATGATTCGGCATATTCTGTACAAAAGACATCAGATGGAGGGTATATCACCACAGGAAAAACTCTTTCGTTTGGTGCTGGTGATTTCGATGTTTTTCTCCTAAAAGTAGATTCTAACGGGGTTGAACAGTGGAATAAGACCTTCGGATGGACAAATATGGATGAAGCATGGGCGGTTCAGCAGACAACTGATGGAGGATACATCATTATAGGGAACACTTTTTTGACTAGTGTAGGCCCTGCTGGTGTCCTGTTGATTAAAACAGATGGTAATGGTACAAAACAATGGGATAAGATTTGGTGGAGGGGCTCTTGGGATACAGCCGAGTGTGGTGAACAAACCATAGATGGTGGTTATATTATTGCAGGATGGACCAATTGGAACAGTGCTGGTGGTGGTGATGTTTTACTTCTAAAAACAGATGCCAATGGAAATGAGCAATGGTTTAGAACCTTTGGAGGACCAGCGGACAATGAACAAGCACGTTCAGTTCATCAGACCGCAGATGGCGGGTACATTATCGTCGGATTTACAAATGGTTTTGGTGCTGGAAATCTTGATATGTGGCTTATTAAAACTGATATTACTGGGAGTTTACAGTGGAGTAAAACCTTTGGAGGAATAAACGAGGAACTGGCACTTTCAGGTCAGCAGACAGCCGATGGAGGATATATCATTACTGGATATACGAAAACATTTGGTGCAGGTGAAGGTGATGTGTGGCTGATAAAAACAGATACAAACGGGAATGAACTATGGAATAAAACCTTTGGCGGACTTCTGAATGATGAGGGTTATTCTGTTCGGCAGACTCTAGATGGTGGATATATCATCACAGGATACACAGAATCTTATGGTAAAGGGAGTAGTGATGTATGGTTGATAAAAACTGATACTATGGGTGATGAACAATGGAATGAAACCTTAGGAGGACCAAATGAGGATTTGGGATGGTCAGTTACACAGTCTACAGATAAAGGATATCTAATTGCAGGGTACACCAAATCATATGGAGCGGGAGAAAAGGATATCTGGTTGATAAAAATAAAAAGCGAAAATAAACCACCGATAGCAAATTTCACCTATATAGTAAATGAACTCTCCGTCACCTTTAATGCGTCATCCTCCTATGACCCTGATGGAAATATTTCTAAATGGCTTTGGGAGTTCGGTGATGGCGTAAAGGGAACAGGAGAAATAGTAAACCATAAATATCTTTCATCGGGAACCTACAAAGTAACATTAAGCATTATAGATGATGATGGCGATAAAGATAGTATTACTCAGGGCATTACTGTTGAAAAGTTACAGAGAGCATTCATCTTTGGGAAGATAACAAACCTATCAAGTAAAGGAGATTACATCACGTTTGAAGCAGTAAAAACTAGAGTGATTACATTTTCTCCATTAAGTTTCAATACCTATGTGTCTGGCGAGAAGTTTGCCATATCTAAGGGGCATCAGGGGTTCATAGGTGTTCAATACATCTTTGTTCGATGTTTGATACTTATCTAAAATAAATTGTCATTTATCATCCTAAAAATCTGGGTTAAGTTTTAGATGTATAGGTTTTTAAAGAAAGAGATGTTATAAAATCCTAGACCAGAGGCACAGGAAATGGCAGCTGAAAAACAACGCTTACTTATTGCACTTGGTTGGATACTCCTTGTCATAGGTTTCATTCTATTGGTGTTTGGTTTTGGCAGCGAAGAATGGATTCACCAACAGGCTATCATGGGAGCATTCACTGGGGATTATCAATTCTGGGTGAATATGGAAAGTTTTCGGCAATTATGTATACCGCTCTCAATATTTTTCATCATATTTGGAGGCATTATTCTATTTTCTCAGATGATTATACCGTCAAAAAAAGAGAACAAATCAATGAAAGAAAACACTCCTATCAATATATTGAGATTGAGATATGCAAAAGGAGAAATTACTAAAGAGCAATACGAACAAATGAAGAAAGATTTAGAGAAATAAATTTAAAGGAGTGGAGGCAAAGGAATGAAAAAACAATTAATGATCCTAGGCATGGTTACCTTACTTCTTGTCATTGGGTTTAGTGGATGTACCCAGCAGCAATCTGGAAACAATCTACCTAACGGTGGTTCTTCTAATAATGTTGATCTTGTGGTTCAACGAGCCGAACCCTATATTAGTAAAATTGATACTAGCAATATAACTTTAAGATCGTATGCAAATTCTATTATCAAAGATTGTCCACCGAACAATAAGGAAGCTCAAGTTAACGCCATTTATCGATACATTGTCGAAAACTATAATTACGTCAGTGACCCGAGAGGAGTTGAGTTCATCCAATCCCCTCAAGAAACCATGCAAGTAAAAGGGGGAGATTGTGAAGACCTTGCAATATTCCTCAATTCCTTATTAGAAAATATTGGCATTAAAACATATCTCGTATTAACAGATACCCATGCGTATTCCCTCGCTTATAATATCGACACCAATAAACTCTGGACATACGTAGAACAATCACTCATAAAACAAGTTGAAAAAGATTCTGGAAAAAACATTCGACAAACCTATAATGAATCATTTGTTGTTAAGGCAAATACTAATTGGTACTATGGGGGTGATGGCTCACCATTGGATTCTCGCATTGATTATATGAATATTAGTTACAAAATTGTTTCAAATAAACCGCTGCATCTTTATGTTGTTCCGTCAAAACAAGATTTCAATCTATTGAATAATGGCGATACTTTTACTCATTATCCCAGCTGTGAACTTGAAGATATCTTAAGTATCGAGGCTGTTTGTCCTCATCTAGATAAATATGGTGGAATTATTTTGTCTAATACTAATGGGGATGACGCCACTATCACTGTAAATCTGATATTCTATTTTCATCCATCATTTTATGAGTTGTTCAAAAATCAAACTATTACTTCTTATAAAATAGATAATACAAATTGTGTTGTTTTAGATGCCACGGCAGGAGTATATGGATATCCTGGTTTTGATGGGGGTTTAATCGGAGAAAAAATCGCTATGGACCCCTTGACCAAAGAATATGTGTATCTTAGCTAAATAGAGCTATTATAAAATAATTATTAGTGTCTGGATTTCTTTTTTTATAGTTTTTATCATACTCAATAAGAATATTCCATCTGATTTTTAATCAAGTAATCATGATTATTCAATACGTTCTCCTGTTAGATAGATGACTTTGTTGCAATCAGATATTCAGACAGGACGTAGCAACATGCACTTACATTTTTTCCCAAGGCGTAAACCGTGGAATCCATCTTGGCACATTTTTTGTATACTCATCATACTCTTTTCCAAATCTCTTGAGCAATTTTTTTTCTTCCACGAAAGGAAAATACAGCATGTTTGCAATTAAAAAAATAAACGCCCAGATAAACAGAACGAGAGACCAATACAACAGTGCCTCTCCAAATAAAATAAAAATTATACCAGTGATCATCGGATTTCTCATATACCGATACAGTCCCTTGACAACTAATTTTTTAGGTGGATTCCATGGGGCTGGCGTTCCTTTTCCAAATCGGAAAAAAAGAAGTGTCGTCGTTTCAGCAAGGAAAAAACCGACAAGTACGAAAAATATCGACACCACAAGAACAATGATATTCCCTAAAAACGCTATGCTCTCACCGAAAAAAACAAAAGATATATACAAAAGAGCCGCTGGCACAAAAACTGTAGCAGTTCCGGGAAGGATAATAATACTCCCAAGTAATGATTTCATCATCTATCCAATAAAAATGATTGTCGTATAAGAGTTACTATCCGATAATTGAATCACGTAACTCGGATGGAATCACTTCATCTTTCGTTGGGGGTTAATTTTATAGATTTGTAAAATCTGCGGCACCTAGGAAACAGAAAATCCTGATAGGATCTGTGATGATTGTAAATTCTGTTTTGTATTCAATAAAGTTTTTTCCATGTAATCAAAACAAAACGTCGGTGGTAAAAAAGGTCTTAGTTTAATCGGCTTGATACCATCTACTTTTTTTAAATCTTTTTCAATTAGTTCGATGAAATTAATTTTTTCAACTCTTGGGTGAATATATCATAGGTGGTATGATCATACAGAACAAATCTGACGAGTTGAATGTCCTGATGTTCTTTGAGGTACTCGATGGTTGTTTGCAGGGCGAAATGCGCTGCTTCATGGAGTGGATATCCGTACGCGCCTGTACTGATGGCTGGGAACGCGATGCTTTTGATGTTCTTTGTCGAGGCGAGTGTGAGGCTTTCTTTATACGCGCTTTTGAGGAGTGATCCTTCTCCTTTGGTTCCGTCTTGGTACCGGGGGCCAACGGTGTGGATCACGTATGTTGCCTTGAGGTTCCCTCCGGTGGTGATGACTGCGTGGCCTGTGGGGCAGCCACCGATTTTTCTGCATTCTTGCAGAATGGCTGGCCCGCCTGCACGGTGTATGGCGCCGTCGACACCTCCGCCTCCCGCGAGACGTGTGTTCGCGGCATTGACGATTGCATCGGTTGATTCCTTGGTGATATCCCCCTGCGTAAGGACGAGTGTTGAAGCGTTGATTCTTTCTTCCATACGTATCCTCGAGAGCTCCGTGTGACTCACTGCCTTTTATCGATACAATCTATAAAAAAGCTGTGATGCGGGAGGAGGGGGCGGGGTTTTTCCGCACAACACCTCATTTGGATTGAAAAAGGTATATTTTTAAAGAAACAAATCATGTAATATAACTAAGAGTGGAGATGGTGATGTGAGAAAAATTGTTGTTGTACTCGTTGGGTTAGTGATGATAACTGTAGGTTTGATGAGCGGATGCACAGAGACTAAGCCAAAAGGCACTGATAAAACAGACACTGATGGTGATGGATACGTTGACGCCCTTGATGCGTTCCCTCATGATAAAACAGAATGGAAAGACTCCGATGGTGACGGAGTTGGTGATAACGCCGATGCATTCCCCCACGATGCGAATGAGACACGGGACACCGATGGTGACGGGGTTGGTGATAACGCCGATGCATTCCCCTTTGATGCGAATGAGACAAAAGACACCGATGGAGATGGTGTTGGTGACAACGCGGATGCGTTTCCCCTTGATCCGACCGAATGGAAAGATTCCGATGGCGATGGGGTGGGTGATAATGCAGACTATTTCCCCTATGATGCGACCCGATGGGAGCAACCTCCTCCTGATGCATTTTTTCAGCTTGCAGAACCGTATATCGAGAAGGTGGTGCTCAATGATAGCGCATTACAGGCCTATGCGACCGCCGTCATCAATGGATGTGATGGGAGGGAATGTCAGGTGAACGCGCTGTATAGGGATGTCCTCATGAACTATACCTGTACCGCTGCTCATCTGGGGAGTAGACCGCTGCAGACACCCCAGGCGACCTTACAGAAAAAAGAGGGAACCTGCGAAGATCTCTCTGTCTTACTTTGCTCATTGCTCTCCAATAGTGGCATGACATCATATCTTGTCTTCACCGATGATCATGTATATGCAATGGCTTCTGATGTGAACACCGATGAACTCTGGGAGTGCGCTGAACATTCATTGATCCGTCAGGTTGAGGAACGCTTTGGGGAGCCTATTTCTCAGCCGTTTGTACAAACCTACGCGCTTCCGTCAATGAATATGTTGTATGCTGGTGGAGAGGAAGGAAAAACATTTGCTGGTTTCATCGACTACATGACCATCGACTATCGTATAGAATCAAATCGACCATTGCATATGTTCGTTGTGCCCACACAAACAGAATTCTTTGCTCTGAGGGACGGTGACATCAAGAACTTTACGCACTATGCGCAATGGGAAGAAATGAATCTTACCACTGCAAGTGGAACGATTCCTCAGCTTTTTACGTATGGTGGCATCATTCTTGTCAATGAAGGAGCGCAGGTGGCAACGGTGAGTGTTGACTTTTTATTTTCTTTTCAACCTTCGTTTTACAGTACCTATAATAAAAACAAGCTTACCGCCTATGAAATAGAGGGAAAAAATGCTGTTATTCTTGATCCGACGTTGGGAGAGTATGGTTTTCCAGGGTATAATGCCGAGATAGTTGGAGAAAAAAAAGTAATCAATCCTCTTACGAAGCAGTATTTCACCCTTCCTTAAAAAGTAATCCTTCCTGGGGCGATGGCTTCCGCTATCATGAGGATGGTGAGGAATTGGGCGGAGAGGCGCAGCATCGGATGTCATCATCTTTCTATTGAGCATTAATGCATATTATTGCTTATTGTAATGAGCAATATTTATATACCGAGGAACCTCAAAAATAAAAAATCATAAAATATATATTTTTGTATGTCTGATAAAGGTTGTCAGAAATAGAGAAATCTTAAGCGTTGAGATTCTCCATTATGGTGACTTGCGATGAATCGTTGTAGTGGGTTATGTTTTGGTTTGCTAATAAGTCTGTACGATTAATCGAGCAGCCCAATAATCGTAATTGTACCAATAGACATATGATGATCCTATCGTTTTAACTTGAAGTTTAACATTATGGTTGCCAGGTTGTAGTGTCACGATGCGTTCAAGATACCAAGGGTGATACACTCCGTATTCGTCGATGAGAAGATCTCCGTATGTTGGGTCTCCATATGGAATGCCATCGACCATGAAGCGTAATCCAATATCACCATCGGAATAACTACTGCCAAAAGCACGAATGTCAATGACCTTATTTGTTGCAAGAGTAAAATTGAGAATGACACCTGGTACATCAAACCATGTATCTTGGCCTGAAATTGTTAAATTCGCATTCTGCTGTGCAAACCCAACATATGAGCAGACATTAAATCCATCCTGGGTGATGTTTCCCCCTCGTACATCGAGTTTTGCTGTTGGTCGTGTCGTGCCAATCCCAACGTTGCCTTGAATAGTCATTCCATCGTCCGGTGCTGAACCAAGATAATTACCGCCAACGGAGACACCGCTTGCAAAACCAGATTGATTCCAATACAGCCGTAAATTATAATGAGTATAATAAGGAAAATAATTTTTTTGACACCCTAACACAACAGCAACATCCTCCGGAACAACCACCAGACCAGTTTTATTCTCCCCGGTGACCACTAATTTCTCTTGTGGTTCGGTCGTCCCGATACCAACATTCCCTGAGGAGATCGCGAAGAGGTTCGGTGGATTGGACCAATAGTCCCAATCACGATTCAACAATCGAAACTTGAACAGACCCTTCAAGGGAGCCGGTAGTGGTGATGTCAGGTTGTACACTTTCTCTTGTTGTATTGTCTGCGGATTTCCTGATGTTCCGATGGCGCTCGTAAAGGTCACAGCGAGTAAAACGATGCAGGATCCTATCGCTATCACAAGCCTTCTTTTTCTAAAAAATGTTTGTTGCATGATTTTTTTCCTCCTTTAGATCATAAATAGGGACGTCTCCTATAAAAACCTATATATCAATTCAACCTACTCATTTTATACAATAAAAGGATATGAACCCGTATGAGAATCACCTGTCCCCGTTGTTCGCGACGGATCCGGTTGAAAAAATCCCGTCAGATGTTTTGCCAGTGTGGCCATGAGTTTGACTATAGTACCTATTACCGGGGAGAAACCCCGGTGTATCTTGTTGATGCGAATATTCTTATTTATGCGATACGAAACGATGCTCACCATGGAAAAGCGTGCCGAACGCTTGTGATGTCCTCAGGTCCGTTTCAGTTAGGGACGACCGAGACGGTTCTGTTGGAAATTAAACAAGAGCTTCCCTGGGCGCTGAAGATCTACACGGTAAAGGTGGTGGAACAAGAGCTGAAGGATCTCTTTACCGAAAAGACGTTCAAGCAAGCGTCCTTTGCGGATCTGTCGTTGATACAGGCGGCGCGCGAGCACCCTGAGATACGAGGGATCATCACCTATGATCTTGATTTTAAGAATATTGCGACTGCTGGTCTGGTTCGTACGAAAGAAGGACGGTTTTTTGTTGGTACTGCAGATGAGGTTCTCAAGAAGCATGGGCTCAAGTATGCGCAGGAAAAGAAGAAGGGGAAGAAATGATTTGGAGAATCTGTGGTACTGAAGAAACAGATAACCGTGATGGAATCTGTGATGATTGTAGGCTCGGTTTATTCTCAATGATAAGAATATTCCACCTGATTTCTTATCAGGGAATCATGAAGAAAGCACTTGAAATGAGTATCACAGGAGATGTTCTCTTAACCCAGCAACATCGGTGAAATACACCGTGCATCCATTCACGGTCATACGCCCGTGTTTTCCTTTATAGGTGACAACGAGTGCAGTTTTTGGATGATACGCCTCGATAAATGATCGTAAACCTCGTTCAATCTTCCCCGGATCGGCACGTAGTTTCACTTCAATCGGAACAACCGCATCGTTTTTCTCAACAACAAAATCAACTTCGGTTTTCATTTTTGTCCGCCAGTATTTCGGCATCACGCCAAGCTTCAGAATCTCAGTAAACACGTAATTCTCAAACAACATCCCGTCAGGTTCCGTTGTAAAATTCTTCATGATGATGTTCCGAAGCCCGGTATCGATGAAATATAGCTTCGGCTGTTTTATGATTTCTTTCAGTTTGTTCGTAAAAAAGGGGTAGACTCTGGCAATAAAATAGCTTTTCTCCATGGCGTCAAGATATTTTTTAATGGTTCGGAAAGACATCTGAAGCGAGTTTGATAGTTCCCCATACGAGATGATAGCCCCACTGCTTAATGCGAGGTACTTTGCGAACTCCTCGAGCGATCGGATGTCATCAATCGAGAATGTTCTTGCGACATCCTTCAAAAGCATCGTTTCGTACAAATCACCAAGGATAGTTTTTTTCATTTCACTGTCGTTTGTCAATACGACCTTGGGATACCCCCCGTACTGCATATGTTCCCACATCATTCGCTGTGCGATAACCGATGTGTCCGTTTTCTGTCCTTTCGCGATTAAGAATTCTTCGTACGAAAATGGATACAGTTTTACAATGGATATTCTGCCGACAAGATAGGAAAGGATCTCTTTTCCAAGGATAACTTCGGATGATGAGGTGATCCAGAGCTTTCGACCAGAATCAACAAGGTATTTTAATTTTCGTCCCGCGTTTGTACAGGATTGAACCTCATCGAGCACTGAGAAATCGTATCCCTCGAGATATTGCAGTTCAAATTTTTTTACGTCCTCGTCAAAGAGCGAGTGGACATCAGGGTCATCAAAGAGGATGTAGGTTGACTTGGTATGCTCCATCTGTTTTTTGAGAAAGGTTGTTTTTCCTGCTTGTCGTGCGCCAACGACCGCGACCATATTGTAACTTTTGATGATTTTATCGAACCTGTTCTTTATCTCTCGCTCAACGTACATACGAGTATCTCTATGCATACCCCCTATTTAAAATTTACTAAAATTGACATGTAGTTTAGTAATAGTAATACTAAAATTGACTTATGTGTTAAAAAAAGTAAAGAAAAACAACGAATTCTTGCGTAAGAATTCTCCGTTAATTCTCATTAAGATCTGTGGCACCGAGGAAACAGATAATCCTGATAGGACCTGCGATGGTTGTAAGTTTTTAATACTGAGTAATGATTGATGTTTTTATTATTGGAGATATGCTTCTAAAAAAATATCTGTTATGAGATTGGTGGTTTCCGGCGGGCGCACATGGGATATTATTGCAATGAATGTAAGAAGACCATTTCAATGGAGGAGTTTCACTATTCAATGAATAGATATAACAAAGCTCTTTGTAGTGATCATCAGCGTAGTAATAGAATAAGTGGGACTACAAAAGATTTACAAGACCTGGTGAGAAATAGACATAAAGATGAATTAACAAAAGAAATACCAACTTTGAAAACGATTAAGGATTGGATAAACGCAGATTTTGAAACCTGGGATAAAGTCATTAAAAAAGAGGATGATGAAAGTTATAGTATTAAAATTTCAGGGGAAGAGTTGAAAAACAGTTATTCAAAACGTATCAAAAATAAGGATACATCGTAGAATCAAAGGGGAATGTAGAATTGGGGAGCGGAAGATACTGTACGTAATTTGTAAAATCAGTGGGGTGAAGAAACTGATAACCCTGATTGGATCAAAAATTGATAAAGGAATTGAAAGAGTAGAGGGCGTTGGAGAAGAAGAAACGGTTGAATGTGAGTAAAATTCACAGGTTAAAAATTAATGTTTTATGTATACAGGTAAAAGATCTTTTGTTCGGAATACGGTGAATTGTTTCTGTGTGTAAAAGTGTGTATCATCACTCCAGATACCATCGGCTTTTA
>Ga0315279_10010319_pt1 | contig 10994 bp, 15 predicted proteins | sample YL17G06_20_MG_FD_203694 | JGI IMG/M metagenome (GOLD analysis project Ga0315279, IMG submission 203694) | Sediment microbial communities from Yellowstone Lake, YNP, Wyoming, USA - YL17G06_20 | ecosystem: Environmental > Aquatic > Freshwater > Lake > Sediment | place: USA: Wyoming | collected...
CTATCAGGAAAAACAACCCGAGCAACAGACCCGCGCTTGCCGCTATCTGCTTCTTGGTTAATCTTTCTTTCAAGAAGATGAATGCCAAAACCGCCACAAACAGGAACATCAGCTTGTGGACAAATGCCGCTTCGATAGCTGTCGTTATGCTTAGCCCATAGAAGAAGAGGAGGAATGGAACGCTGCCCCCAACCGTGCCTATTATGAACAAGTCTCTCCAGTCCTTTCGATTCAGTTTTACGAGTTCTTTTTTCCAGTAGAAAGCGATTATCACGCTGAATAAAGCAACTGCCACTAACGCGTTTTTAATGCCCGCGTATAGGAACGGATTAAATCCCTGGACGCCGAACTTGTTTACAAATATAGCAAACCCGCTTATCAACGCGGTCATGAAAATGAGGGTATAACCGGAGGGGCGCATGAACATCTTAATCACAATAAATATTTAACGCTACGCCCGGCTTTGCACGTTAATTCCTGGGACTTAGCTCTTTTATGTGCAACGAAGGGAATAAATGTGCAGAAATCTTTATAAGTTGGTTATTAGTTAAGTAAGTTGGTAATATGCGATTAAGACATGATTGGGAAAAAATTCCTGCTGATGAAGTTCCGGAGTGGGTAAAGGATAGGGGGTTTTTGCCGAACTATAACACGAGTAAGGTAGTAAAAGGCAGGCACTACATTTACAAGATTCGCAAAACTGATGAGGTTCAAGGTGGAAAGTATTATTATTATAGGGCCAGAAGATTTAGGACATATTCAAAAAGGGAACTACTTTTAATTCAAATAGAAGGTCTCCTATTCGTAATCTTTCTTATCACAATTATTTATTTACTTTTTCATTTTAAAATTTTATAATTTCCAACTTGTTCTTGATGGTTTTAAGCTCTTTTTGCCTCTTTTTTCTTTTTATTTTTGTTTTTTGCAGAAATAGTTATAAATCTGCTATGAGTTTGATTGGATATGGTTAAATTAATCACCGTTGCTATCATGGGAGTAATTATCTTCTTTGTTATATCTATGGTGATTTGGAATTGGGTTGGACCATTAACTAGCAAACCTCCAAGCACGTACGAAACGATGTGTGGTAATACTCCATTTTTACTTTGTAGAGATGGAACTCAAATTTTATGCGCCGTAAATACAAGCGGTTATTACGATTATTCGGCATGTTATAGTCAGTTTAAAATAAACACTGAATTTGAGATTTTTCACCTTACTGGGACTACTGAAGGATATAGTGAGGTGATAACTTCAGTTAATGCGAAAAACTCAGCCGGTTATATTGTAAATGAACGTTCTACACCAGTTTGGTTTTATGTTGGAACCCCGTATCAAAGTGAGAATATTAACTGCATAATTAAAGAATACTATGATTCGCTTTATGTTAATTCATATGATATTTATTTATCGCCATCTGGAGAAGGGCAGGGAAAAGTTTATAGTAATGACAAACCGTGGTACTTAATGTCTGTAAGCTATCCAAATTCTAAACCTTCTTTAATTAGATTTGAGATAACCTGTAAAGGAGAATCTTCTGGTTATACTGCAGAGGATATGAGAAGTATCTCATTAACTTACGCATAACTTTGATATCTCCAGCTTGTTCTTGCTCTTAGATTAACTATTTTAACCTCTCTTTCCGTATGTGTTGTAAAGTTAACGGGACTTATAAAAATCAGGGATACTAATGAAAAATAGGAACAAAAAAGTGAAAAATTAGGTTTTTGAATTTGCTCTTATCTCTTTTATATCAATTAAAGCCGTATTAACATCTTTTTTAGCCCTTACTTTGGACAAGAGGTATGGTGCATAACCAGATATTTTATTTTCCCCCATTGTTTGAGAAATCAATTCGCATTCTTTTTTGTATCCTACGATTCGCTCTGTTCTTAGTTTTTCATAAACGGATATTGCGGAGCCTTCAATTAGTCTTTTATCGTAATTTATGTTATTTTCATCTAAGCAACCAATTCGATACGCACCGTAGTCCTGCATGTTGTAATATCTTATTTTTTCCTTAACAATTTTACCACCACCCCAAACAACTCCACTCGTACTATCAACACCATAGGCGTGAGTTAGAATATCTGTTATTGGAGAAACGGGAAGTTCACTTTTTCTATTAGGCGATACATTGAATAGGTGTAAATAGTAATATTTATCACTATTTTCCCCAATTCTTCCTTTAATCTTTAAATTAGTACGTATAGCAACAGCCACAGTTCGGATAAGCCACCTATCTAAGGGAGAGCTTGAGAAGTCTACAGCAAAAAATCGTATCCCATCTTTTATGTAATTTTTAACCATGTCTGGTATCAATCCCAATGAAGAAGTTCGGGGGATATACCCTATGATGTCCTTTTCTTTATTCATTGTTTCGATCTCAGTTTTAGTTCGTTCATAAACTGTGTTGAATGCAGTTATTGAACTTAAGCCAGAATTTAGAGGAGGGATAATTGCACTTGCATCCGCCTCAAGTTGAATCCCAACTAGACCAGATGCTTGGAGTTCGCTCACTTTGTTTATGTCTATAATCCTACCATTAGTATCATACTGATGAGGTATCCTTGTATGAATTAAGTTAACTTTTCCCTTAACCATTTTTTGTTTCATACGTTCAAAAAGAGCATCTCTAATCGAGGAGTTATCCCCAACGCCACTAAATGTGGGGTAAGCTAATGATTCACCAGCAACAATTAAGTTGTTGTTTCCCAAATCTTTTGTTCTATTATACCTTTCAGCAATCTCAATTTCTCTTTTAGTTAATGCATGTAATGGAGAAATATTCTTTATTCCTTCGATTTCAAATTTTGTTGCTCGTCCTAAAGTATTTTCCCCATCCTCAACAATCCATTCGAGGTTCATTTCTATCTCGTAATATTATGGCAACGAGGTTTAAATAGTTATCGTTTAATTCGTTGAAGCTCATGAATTATCGCACTTTCTACAAATTTTCTAAGCGTTAAATCATGCTCTAGAGAACACTTTTTTGCTTCTTTCCAAACCTCTTCGCTTATTCTTAGACTTGTCACTGTAGTATTTTCCATATTATACCACTGTAGTATTTTATCTAGATAATAATGTATTATAATTGTAGTATTGTAGTATTTAAATCTTTGCATTACTTTTATAAATCAAATCTAACCACTTATTCTTTCCAAGCTTCAAATCAGTAGCCAGTTCGTAAGGATAAGCATTAATGCCTTGATGTTGGCCTGAAGCCGAAACAGGATGCGATGGGGCGAGTGCTTAACGACTTTAATGACTCAATTCACAGCCACAAGATGACGAGACCATAAAGATTTAAACCTATTTTTCCTCTGTTTAATCATGGTCAGAAGAGGGCACATTCCAAGAAAGATGTTCAGGCGACCCGGTCACACTCCAAGAAACAGGCGGACGGCGGATTACACGCTAGACGATTTAAAGAAAATGCGCAGACGGATGAAGGCATACGTCTTCTTGAAAAAGGAAAAAAAAGAAATGTGTGAAAAGAAGATGAGGCCTGAAGAATATATGAAATGGGCCTTGGAACGCGCGGGCATGTTCCTAAGTTTCGAAAGAATGGTGCAACCGCTGGACCCCTCTAGGCGGGTTAGGATCGTCTCAGCCAAGTACTTTGATGAAAAGAAGAAAAAATGGTTACCCTTGCCTAAAAAGGAATGGAAAAACGAACAGAAAAAGCTGACGAGGCCTTAGCATGAAGATACGCGAAAGAATGAAGACATGGAAAGAGAGAAGGCAGCTTCGATTGACCAAATCTGAGAAAAGAGCGCTTAAGGCTCTCGACTGGTTGGCTAAGATAACGCGCAAAGGCCATGAACCGAAGAAATGGAGGAAACTGACTGAGGAAGAGCGGAAACGTTTTACCGGCGTGATTAACCAGAAAAGAGAGGAGGTTATAGCTAGGGCCAAGGCGCGAAAATAGCCGGTTGTAAGAGGTTATGGGCTCGATTGACTAGACTTTAAGTTTTTTCATTAAAATGTAACTGAAACAGCGGGACATTACAAAAGCTGTGTAAAAACTATCGCGCCCAGAACATAGTTGCAATATAACGCCGTATCGTTCAACGATTTTTACAAGTTATGGAAATTGGGCGATTGACGAATTATTGCAAATTGTAACTACCAGCCAGTTACAAAAACCTTTTAAATAATCCTAAACAAAAGCTATACGGACCAAATTGCGGGGGCAGCAACTTTGAGTTTTAAAGATTTGTTCACAAAACGTTCTCTCAATTTTTCTAGTATCACTTATTCTTCTGAATATGAAACCCCAAAATCTTCGAAAAGAAACCAACTTCTCATAAGTCTGGTTACGATAGGCCTGTTCGCTTCAGTCATAGGCGTGGGCACTTATACTTATTTTAATGATACTGAGACGTCGACAGGAAACGTGCTGGTTGCCGGGATATTAGATCTCTACATAGACGGAAGCTCGACCGGTTCTTGGTTCATTTCTGTTGGCGACATGAAGCCGGGAATGGTCAATTATACTGCCCCCCTGATGCTCAAGATAGTTGACAACCCCGGAAAAATCTGCCAGAAGATTAGTAGCATAGTTTGCGACCAGGGAAACCAGACCCCGCTGGAAGAGGCGGAGGAGAACGGACATCCAAAATATGACTTGGCCAGCTACACCTGTTTCGACTTGAATATTGACGGTGCGGACGTCATACCAGAGGATACATGCATCATTGCCCAGCATGAAAATGAGTGGTTCTGCATGGACACGGTGTTCCCGGCAATGACAGACATACCAGTCATCCAAAGCTTCCACTTGATGAACACTGTCACCGACTGGGCACAGGGCGACTATTGTAACATCACGGAAGAATTCATGGCGCTACAGGAGAATGCGCCTTTGCCATAATGCGGATAAGTTTATTATCCAAAAAAACGTACGGAGGTAAATAAATGCAAAAAACAATCTTGGTAAGCCTTGTTACAATCGGCTTACTAGCATCAGTAATAGGAGTGGGCACATACGCCTTCTTCAGTGACACAGAAACGTCTAGTGGGAACACCATGACTGCGGGAACACTTGACTTGAAAGTCTGGAATGGGATAAACTGGGTAGACGACCCAGCTGTACCGGCATTAGTGACCATAACGGACATGAAGCCGAGCTACGACAAGTGGAGCCAACCAATGTACCTAAAAGTGGTTGACAACCCAGCACAACTCTGGATGAGATTAGCCAACGTCATCTGCGTGACTAATGGAACAACAGAGCCGGAACTGGCCGCAGGAGACACGACCAACTGGTTACCTGGAGTAACCGACTTCCAGATTAAGGTCAATGATGTCAAGGGACTAATGATGAGGATGGGTGACATCATTGGGGCATGGCTTCCGTTGACAAACACAACTAGCATTGGTCAAGAAGTCAAGGTCGAGCAGTACTTCCACATGGTAGACACTGCGGGCAACGAGTACCAGAGCGACCGGTGCACCTTTAATGTAGAGTTCTTGGCGCGCCAAACAAATGACCTGAGCGTCCCGCTTGTATTGGAGAACAAAAATCCAAGCGACTGGTCCATAATAAATGACGGCAGATATGCAGTTTTGAACTTTATCCCGAGTGGTCTTAACTTTTCCTATGACCTTAAGGGATATGGTTTGACGCCGAGTACGCAATACAGCCTCATCTACTATGCGGATCCGTGGCCCGGAAACCACCCTGGCGCATTTATCGCGCAGGGAACAACTGCTGGCGATGGAAGCCTGGCAGTTAGCGGTAGCGTAAATCTAGGAATGGATCTCCCGACACTGCCAGACACCAATTATCCTGGAGCAAAGATATGGCTCGTGACGGCAAGCGACTATAACGCAGCAATAAAGTCTATGGCCCTCTGGAACCCTGCGGACTACCTCTTCGAAACCGGAACAATCCAGTACGACGACACGGGCTAAAACCCATTTGTTTTTTAAACGGGTTTCCGGTAATCCCTAAAACCGGAATTTAAACCAATGTGAAGAAGATGAAAACAGAAACGATGCTGTACGCCCTCGTGGGAATTGGGGCAGCGCTGGTAGTTTTATCTAGCTTCAGCAATGTTTTAGGCATTTTCACTGCTCTTGGCGGAAGTATGTCTCCAGCAATCAACTTGGGGGATATGATAATAACGAGCGGAGTCAACACCGCAGATTTGAAAGCAGGGGACATAATCACATTCAAAGAATCAACATCAATTATTACGCACAGGATAGCTGAGGTCACTCCGGACGGTTTTGTTACCAAAGGAGATGCGAACGATAACGTGGATGTTAATTTAGTCAAACCGGAGCAAGTTATTGGAAAAGAGCAGTTCGTCATTCCCTTCGCCGGTTATCTCTTCCACTACGCAAAGAGTTTTTATGGTTTCTTGGTTTTGGTCGTCATACCTGGGATGATAATAATTGTTGGTGAAGTAAAGAAAATCTCAACATATAGAAGCGGTTCGAAGGGTCAGGCTCTTCTTCTTTTCTTCGGTTCAACAATTCTCGTAACTATGTTATTCTCTAATATGGTTTCTACTGAATTATACTTCTCGGACACAGAAAATGTGCAAAAACAGTTCCAAGCATGGACAGAGTGGGGGCCGATCACCAACGTCACTAAGTGGTGGTCTGACACCGAATTCGTTCCTATGTCCGACCCGAGATACAACAACGCATTCTTCGTAGTCTATCACGATAAAACTGGGAAAGTGACTAGCACTAATCCTGGCGGCTTCTTCATAAACATAAACGTCACTATACTTCCAAACACCAATAGCCTTGTTATTACTGATGAGATAATAGGTAGCATAAAAGACGGGGGAGACTTCGAGCTTCAGGGGGGGCGGCCTATCCAGTTGTTCTTGGATGGGGTCGATGTCACGGATAAGTTTGATACTAGCTTTGACGGCAAACTCATGACGGCCACTTTGAAAGCTGAGCAAACAATCGGACCGGGAAGCGTCCTCTATCTAAAGATGCACCTCGATTATGCGATTACTACCTTAACAGATGATGAAAAGGGGTTGTATCCATTCACTTACATAAACCGGGCGACTGCTATCATAGGCAGTGGCACAATTACCAAGACTTATCATGCAAATGAGGTGTCCTTAACTGGAGAATTGAAGTGTGTTGACTGTGAGGTAACTGAATCAACTTCTAGTGGCTCTGGTTCTGGAATGATAATGGCGATGGGTGGTGGAGGAGGCGGAACAGCTCCGATAATAGAAGAGCCTGTTTTGAATGAGACGATTCCTGGTAATTCAACCAACGAGACAAACTCCACAGCAGAGACAATTCCTCCCAATATAACAGGCTACAAATACAATGTGCCTTCTCTATCCGACTACAGCCCTGCTCAAGAATACCAATTCAACGCCACGATAGTAGATGATACGGCAGTAGACAGTGTTTGGATAGAGCATAATTTCACAGGAGCTCTGGCTAATTACACGGTCGCGACAAGCGCTGGCAATGAGTATTATTATGACTATGCCTCATTGGGCATTGGCTACTACTCTCTGAAGTGGTATGCTAACGACATGGCTGGAAATCTCAATGATACAGATGAAGTGAGATACTACCAAGTCAATGAGGCAGCGGGTTCAGTTTCTCTGCTGCTCAACGGCGTAGAGGGAGACATAACATTGGTTTATGGGGACCAGGTTAACGTATCAGGAGCAAGCGGATACGGTGCTTTGACATTATACAGGAATGGCACGGATGTGACTGGCGAGAATGATGCATACGTCACTCTGGCCGCGGGATATTATAATTATACCGCGAGTTCGGCGGGAGATGACAGCCACCCTGCCGTGAATATCAGCAGATTCGTGACTATAAATGAGGCTGAAACAGAGCCCGTTCCCGAGGTTTTCCATATGGATGTCGGTTTGAACGAATTTACGGTGCCTAGCGATTGGGCGGCCACTACGGCGATGCAGCTGACCATCGACTATCCGCTGATACTTGATGTGTCTTATGTGGACGCGGAAAGCAACACCGTGACCTATGTTACCGGTGACCCCGAGGAGAACAGTTTCGCCATAGTCGCGGGCATGACCATAACCATAACTGCTTCTGGGCCGTTTGACATGGCGTAGGTTAGTCTTAAAAACACTCTTTCCCTATTTCTACTTGGCGATAACCATGACGACTATGTTTGATGTAAAGGAGAAAAATACTCTGGAAGAGACCAAGGGGGAATGGGAGGAGTTACGAAAACAAGCGGAGGCAAAAAAACGTAAATGCAACTCACTCAAATGTAAAGTCGGGGCCGGCCTCTCATCAAAAAGGGCTGATGAAAGGAGAAGGGACCTTGTCGATGCAGAAAAAGATATTAAGCTGGCCACGCTGAACCTTGGACGCATTAGGGGCAGATTGAACCATATTTACAAAATCGAGAGCATTGAAGCGTTGAGCGGCGGCGTGATTACTAAGTTAAAGAAAGGAGCGGAAACGAGACAGATGATAGAGGGCCGCAACAAGCAATTGGCAGCCGAGCGCGAGCAAAACAGGCTGAGAAAGTTCGGCGGTGTCCTGACGAGAAGGAGGAGATGACTGCTTGGCGATAGATGGGCTCTATAAGGCTGAAGGCGATTTGGAAAGCAGCCTCAAGGGAATCGCGGAAGAGATATGGCGTGTCGGGGTGTCAAAGGACCGGGTGCGCTACGAAATAGCTAATCTGGAGGCGCATATTAAGAGGCTCAAGGGATCAGATGCCGCTCCCAAAGAGGTATGGAGGTTGGAGAACCAGCTGGCTAAGAAAACCAGGGAGAGGAACGGGCTGGCCGACAGGATGGGGGAGCTCCGGACGGATAGCGGGAGAACAAAGCAGAACCTGATTAATGTTAAGCGGAAAATTTTTGAGGAAAAACAGGCGGCTCTGAGAAAAGAGCTCGAGATGAACAGGCCGAGAAAAATAAGAAGGTAAAGACTAATCTAAATAATTTTTGCAGGTCATTTTAATGCCTATGAGCCGGTTGAAGCGAGTCAGATACAGCCTTGATCCTAGACTGACGAGATATGAGAAAAGAAAGCTAAAAACGGTCAGTGCAGAAAGAGATGCGAAAATAGTCGAAGATGTGGAGAGAGACCTGAAAGTAGTCGAAAGGCTATGGGAGGGCCTTGAGCCTGAGAAGAAAATCGTCAAAATCAGCAAGGAAATGGGCCTCTCTAAAGCGTATACGAGGATTCTTATCAAAAGATTCAAAAATAAGAAGGCGCACGAATAGCTCTTTTGTAATAATTTAACTGTTTTTAACTGAATAAAGTGTGGTAAAAAATACCATATTTATTTATATACCCGGGCGCAATAACTAATTATGTCCGGAAAACTAATCGCGCTTCCGAATGGGAGATTATTCATTAAAGAGTGGGGAGACACGTATAAGTATCTGTATGCGGAGGTTAAAGAGAATAGATGGGTGAAGAAGAGACGATGGGAGAAACATGTTGGGTATGAAGGAGGAAGACCGCACATTCATTATTATGATGATGCCGGCTTTAGCGACAAATTCCAAATAAAGTTTTCGGCGAGGTACGGTTTGAGGGAAGTGTTGGAAGAGATAAAAAAGGACTTTGATGCCTTGATAGATGTGGAAGCAACAATATTAGAAACAAGCAGGGGTGATCGACCATGAGAACAATCTATATGAAAATATCCAAAACGGTTGGCAAAGAAGAGATTGAAAAAAGAATCCGTGGTTTCGAAAAGAAATACAAGACGGACTTCAAAAGATTCAAAAATAAGATGAGGTGGATTGAGGATACTGATGAAAATGAACAAACGATAGAAGATTATGAGGATTGGGCGCATTATAGAAGGGCGCTTAAAACAATTGAAAGAACAGGCCAGTCCCCTGTGAAGGAGGAGTACTTTAGACTCATTCCTGAGAGCAAGTTCGGTGAAATTGACGACATTTTTACTAAGGAAAGGATAAGAATGCTGAAATTTTTGAATGAAAGGCGGGTCGGATCCATAGCCGAGCTCGCGAAGCTACTCAAGAGAGACAGAAGTTCAGTTGTGCAGGACCTTGAAATACTCGATAAGGAGGGGATTATTACATTCGAGAGGAAAGGCAGAGTGGCTGCTCCAGTGTCAAAATGCTCGGCTATAACGCTTATCTTCTAGCTCTTTCTAACATACTTGCAATAATTTTTCACTATACTTTGCCTCTATTTCCCACCTAAAATGGCCTCTCACCATCCACCTAGAGAAATTATAAGTATAAATATTTTTTAGAAATTGTATAAAATTTATCCTATATATTTTATCTTATATTATCTATCTATTATTGTAAATTTAGTATTACATAAAATACTATAACTAACCAATAAAATTTAATTAATCTCACGAAAAATATAAAGTGTTCCAACTATATATCTGCACCCAAATGCTTATAAGAATCAACCGCCTTACTATAGTCAGTGAGCCGTATGGTGTTTTTGGCTTCTTATTTCAATACTATTCGAGCAGTGGCCGGCCAGAGAGAGCCAGTTGTCCTGGAAATCGTTTTGCGGAACACTGAACAGGACTCAAAACTGATGAGTGTTGCTATAAAAATTCCTTTCGATCTCGGCTTCGACAGCGTAGGTTTGATGCGAGAAACACGAAGGAGACTGGGTTATGTCGGAGCTGGCGAAGAGAAGAAAATCCCTATCGCGCTGTACTGCAAGCGGAACATAAAAGAGGGTGTTTATCCTATAGAGGTAACGGCCTACATCCATCCTGACAAGTACGACAAGACAGTCCAGAGCTTCCCGCACAAGACCCAGCTCAGAGTCATCAAAGTCTAGCACTAATTAGTAAAAATTGCCGAGTGAAAAATCGCCTCTCGAGCAAATTCTCTTTTTGAAACCTGCTTTGCCTCTCTATCGGGCAGTCTAGATATATATTTAAATACCTGTACTGATTAGTGTAAGAAAGAAAAAACTGAATTCGAACTCTCACACTAAATAGTAAAACGGTGACAAAATGAACCCGTACCGTGCCAAGATTGTGAAGG
>Ga0315279_10010320_pt1 | contig 10992 bp, 11 predicted proteins | sample YL17G06_20_MG_FD_203694 | JGI IMG/M metagenome (GOLD analysis project Ga0315279, IMG submission 203694) | Sediment microbial communities from Yellowstone Lake, YNP, Wyoming, USA - YL17G06_20 | ecosystem: Environmental > Aquatic > Freshwater > Lake > Sediment | place: USA: Wyoming | collected...
AGATCGCCAGCTTCTGGCCACTCTTGGTTCTTAGCCGCCATTGTAACGTTCATCTCTATTCAAAAACGGCTACTATTTCGCCTTTGACTTTCGCTTTTCCGCCGGAAGGCTCTGCCAGTTCAGCTCCACAGACGTTGCAGTTGACTTTGTTCGCCGCGCTGTCGAAGACTACTTGTTCATTTCCACATTTGGGGCATTTCACACGCAAGAAACTGCTTCTCGGTCTCGGAATAAGTTTTTCCCATTCAGCCATATAACTCACACCTCACATCTCACGCAATAACTAGCTTTCTTAGTCGCACACCATCTTTATGTCTTGTGTAACCGCAAACCTTGCACTTTAGCTTCAAAGTCTGCTTCTTGGTTGTCTTGGCAAATTCTCGCTGAAGTGGATATTTCTGCCCGCCGTACCCTCTCTTTTTTCTCTCATGTGCCCGCTCGCCCTTCGCCATGGGTCGCCTCTTCCCGGCCTTGTAAAGCGTGACTGCATGGGCTTGATGCTTCCTGCACTTTGGGCAGTAAGTTGTGATCTCTTTCGGAACGTTCACCTTAACCACTACCAGCTTTGCATAAAGAAAACACGCGTACACTTATACTTTTTCGCCATATCCACCCATCAGAATCAGTCAGTCTGAGGACGCAGGAGCCAAGAAAAGAGTCCCCCGAAAACTGCTTGGAATTAATATTGTTTTTATATGAGCGATAGGTTGGTTTGTTGAGCTTTGAAAGCACGCCGGGAAGCGTTGATGCAAGACATTATTCAGGCAATTAAAGGCAAATTTAGCATTGTTGTGGTGACGATTAAGAGAAACAAAGGCAACATGATAAAACTCCTGCCTCTCATCTCTCTAGTCATACCGATCTCGATCTTGTATTTTATGGACCCGCGGTACTTTGAGAAGACGTGGCTGGGAAGAACCTATGAGCTGTTCTTTGTTTGGCTTTGCTTGCTGGAATTGATACTGAATTGGGGAGAAGCAGGTGTGACAAGAATTGGCAAGCCGAAATCCGCGAGGGCGATTGTTTTTGCTACGTTTCTTTTGATGCCCACGGCATACGTGATTATTGCCAACTTTTTGGGGTTGAACACGTTGATTTATGATTTGGCAAGGAGCTTCAACGTAACAGAGCATTGCGCGCTCTTGATGCCGCTTTCAACAGAGTATCTGATCTTCATGGGGCTTTTTGTTGTGATTGTTCTATTAGGATGGGGAACCAGAGGAGTAAGAGACTACTCGATCTCCATCCTCTTTCTTGGAGTCATCGGAGGAGTGTACACGATAGACAACTTGTCCCCGGGAGGGTTCGCTCCCTTCCAAGTGATCGTCCCAACTACGACGAGGCTTGCCGCGAATGCACTCAGCCTCATGGGGTATCAGACAAGCATCTCCGTCGGAAACAGCGCCGAATACGGCCAGCTTCCCTATTTGTTTGCTCAGAACTCAAAGGGTTCAGCAGGGTTTCTCATTGGTTGGCCATGTGCAGGCGTCGAAAGCCTACTGATCTACACTGTTACGATCCTGTTGTTTTTGAGCAAGAGTTCCATTCCATGGATTCAGAAGGCGGTTTATTTCGTGGCTGGAGCCCTAGTAACGTACTTTATCAACATTCTGCGGATAGCTACCATTTTTGTCATAGAGATAAATGAAGGGGCCGCGGCGAGACAAAGGTTTCATGACTATTACGGTCAGCTGTACTCCATCGTATGGATAGTTTCCTATCCTCTCATAATAATCGGAACTAGGGTCCTGTGGACAAAAGCCAGAAACTGGAGAACCGCGCAAACAAAGCCTATGTGAGATCAGTTTCAACCTTCTCAGCCAAGCTCTGTCTGACAAAGATTTTCGCGTTCTCGGTGGGCACTGAGGAGACATCCTCAGCTTTGAATGGTCCGTAGGTTTTCATGTCTGCCCCGATTATTGCTGGGACATCCTTCAGGAATCGCAGGACGGCTCTTTTGTGCTGGTGCTGAACGTCTACGTCGGTCAGGCGGCCTCGAAGAATCTCTTTGGCAAAGTTTTGCATTGTTTCTGCTAGCGGGGAGACTCTGAGGCATATTTTTTCTTCTTCAGGCGTCAAGACATCAGGGGGGATTTCCTCGCCTGCAGACAGTTTTCTGACGATTTTTCGGTAGCGGGCTTCAATCAATCCTTTAACCATGTGTCTTACGTTTCGCATCTCTTTTCTGAGGAGAGTTGCCTTCACTGTTCTCTTGTCCAGCATTCGACCCTCTTCTCTGAGCCTTCTCAGGTAATCGGCAGCGGTGGGGTAGAAGTCTGTAGGAAGCTTTTCCAGTTCGGCGTTTTCAAGTTCTTGTTTCCAGACTGCACATAGCTCGGCGTACATTTTACTCCGCTACCTCTGCTCTTTTCTTGCAGATGAGAAGCATGGCTGCTGCAGTTGGTAAGTCGGCTTTTTGGTTTTGGTAGGGGCCAAATGTCTCGTCACCCAGTCTGAACTCTGGTGCGTTGGAGACGGAAACGGTTGTCGTGCCTGCTTTAAAGGCTATCGCGCTTTTGAATGGGTCGAAGCTGTCTATGGCTGCGGCGGGAAACTCGACTTTCTTTAGACCTGTTTTTCCATGCAGCGAACCGGCTAGTCTGATCAGGCGGTGAATGTCTGTTGTTACGACGGTGTCTACGTTGGCGGTTTGCTGTTTTGCGGAGTGTTCTATGATTCTTTTCCATGTTTCTGGGCCGATTCCCTTGATTGTTCTCCAAGGTTGTGACCCGCTCAGGCTTTTGAGGATTGCGTCTTTGTTGTTTGTTATGGCTTTCATTATCGAAGTGGCGGAGGGGCTCTCCAGTCCTATGTTTTTGTAGTCGTCTGGCCCGGCGTTGAGGATGAAGCTGTGCATTCCTTTGGCGGTTCGTCCGCGCCAGCCGGAATCATTCACGCTTAGATTTCTTAGGTCGTTTTCGTCCAGTCCGTGAAGTGCCGTTTCAAGGCCTAGGCCGCTCACGTAGTCAACGATTTCTTTGCGCGCGATTGAGTCGAGGGCTTTGACGGTTTCGCTTTCGACATGGATGTGGTAGCCTCGGTGTCCTGAGAAGAATGTGCGCATCTCCTTTTCGTGGAAGCCGAAGTCCCGTGTGAGCATGTCTAGGAGCTTGATGGTTTCTAATTTTGCGGAGGCCAGGCAGACTTCGCATATCCATGTGCGATCGTCAAACTTTTCGCCGCCGCATGCTGGACATTTTTCGGGTACGATTCCCTTTCCTGAGAAGCCGCATTTGTTGCATGTCCATTCGTCGTGGATTTTGTTGCAGGGGGTTGGTATGTGGTCGGCGTCGATTTCAAAGATTAGGTCTGCTCCGAGCCAGCCTTTTTTTTCCATTTCGGCTTCTGGGTCTTCGTAGTAGGCGCCTGACACGTAGGCGTGAAGTGGTACGGAGTCACGCAGAAAGGATGCTAACTCGTCTGTGTTGCTGAAGGTTTTGTGGCGGAGCATCCAGCCTTCGAACGAGGCGAAGCCGAATTCGCGTTTTTCTATTGCTGGAATGTTTTGGTTTGGGGTGAAGTCTTTGACGTAGTATTCGCGGAACATGTTCTGTATAAAAGCCAGCGACTTCAAGCTCAGTCAACCATAGATTTCGTTGAGCCGTAAAAAGCGTTTCGTTTTGAAAGAAAAGGTACACGAGAAATAGGTGTTGTGAGTCTAATTGGCTTTTCCATGTGAACTCTTGTTTGGAGGATTTTCTTTCCACCACTTGATTATCTGGTCAAGTCCCCTTTCCAGCGCCCATTTTGGCTCCCATCCTAAAATCCGTTTGGCTTTCTCGTATGAGCCTGCTATGGTTTTGCTTTCTGTTGGCCTTTGTGGAGCTGAGCCCCATTGGATTTCGCCTTTGAAGTCTGTTAGTTTGGCTATTTTGTCTACTGTGTCTTTGACTGTGTATCCTGTGCCTGTGCAGAAGTTGAAGATTTGGTTTGCTGCTTTTTCGTTCTCAAGACATTCTAGGTAGGCATTTACATGGTCTTCAACGTACATCCAGTCTCGGACTGGCGTGGGGTCGACTAGGCGTACGACTTTTTGGCTTAGCATTTGGACGATTGTTTTCTCGATTAGGAAGTGGTAGTCTGCTTTTCGGCCGTAGGTGTTGAAGGGTCTAAGGATTGTTATTGGGAAATCGTAGGCGTCGTTCATATAGTCTAGGTAGTTTTCGCAGGCAACTTTGCTTACAGCATAGGGTGATGCTGGTTTGAGCGGGTTGGTCTCTACTTGAATTTCAAAGCCGTTATTTCCATACTCTTCTGAAGTGCCAGCGAATAGGAACCGTTTGAAGTTGTGGCTTTCTCTGAGGCAGGCTTCTGCAAGGTTTATTGTGCCTACTAGGTTGGTTTCTATGACTTCTTGCGGGTGCTCGTAAGAGTACGCGACGGCGCTCACGGAAGCCAGATGTATCGCCGCCTCAGGTTTGACCGTTCTGATTGCCTTGCTGACGGCAAAGCCGTCGTTTAGATCCGCGTAGACTGTTTTGATGTTGTGGGGTTTTCCTATTCTTCCAGTGACGTATCTTTGCAGTTCCCAGACATCGTATCCTTTTTCAAGTAATTTTGGTATGAGGTAAGAGCCTATGAAACCTGTTCCGCCAGTGACGAGCACTCTCATCAACAATCATCCTCTTAGGAAAGGTCACTGAAATGCAGTATTACATGGCTAGCCCTAATAAATAGTACTGAAACTCTATGATGTTGAGCAAGTACTTGCAGAGGAAAGTGGCTTCTTGCCCTTGCCTTGAAGTTCTATTCGATATATTTTCCGTGTCAAAATCATAACAAAGTTCCCAAGAACGTAACTCCTTCTATAAAACCATTTCAGAATATTTCCTTTGACTTCTCTGAAGCATCCGGTAGATACTTCAACATCTTCGAGTCCGGCCTTGCGAAGTATGTTGAAAAGACTACCTTCCCCCCATGTGTAAAGATGTTCGCCGCATTCACCCCGAAATGCGAAAGCTGGCACCACAACAGTTACAGCGTCCTTGGAAACGCGCACCATTTCCTTTAGGACAGCAAGAGGCACTTCCATGTGTTCTAGCAGATGATAAGACACAACCTCATCAAAAACGTTATCGCAAAAAGGCAAGTTGTAGGTGGATCCATACACAAAATTAGGGATCATCTTGACCATAAGCTTCCTTCCACCACGATGCAGGTCAGATTTTGGAAGATCCACGTTAATGTCTCCCGAAGGAGCATTTCCACAGCCTACGTCAAGCCGCATCTTCATCCTCTCACGAAAGACCGTTAAAATGCAGTATTACATGGCGAGCCCTAATAAATGGTATTGATGTCACTTTGCCGATCGATGTTATGGGTGTTTCTTGTCCTCAATCTGACGTGGTACCCAATGACGCCCTTTCCTCCTGCATTCATTTGGAACACTTTGATTCCCACGAGGAAACTAGAGCTTGACATACTCCTGATAAACGGTGCTTCTCCTAGTCTCTTAATAATCCCTTGCCGGTAGGTTGGGGTAGCAGACTCTTCAATAATTTTGATGTCCAGTTTTTTCAACAAGAATTCTATGTCAATTGGGTTAGTTATGCACACTGCGTCAACGTCGCCTCCACGTCCATCAGGGTCTAGCCGCGCTGGCATAAACTCAAACTGCATATTCAGAGGGGTTATCATGGACATAGCGACTCTTCGTAGAAGGCTGAAGAAGTTTAGTGTCCTTTGCTTTATACCTAACATATGCCAGTGATATTCTCGACTCAACCCTATGACGCGCAGGAAATTAGGTGCCGATGCAATGATCTTCCCTCGATGCCACAGGACTCTTACCATTTCGCCTGAGCAAATCTCCGGGCTATTTGTATGCTCCAAAAAGTCACGGAACCCAACGGATGCGAAGGAATTATCGCGAAATGGAAGAGTGTCAGCACTCGCTACTACGAAGGCTCCAATACCTTGCTTGGTGGCCATTTTTATTCCAATAGGAGAAATGTCAACACCTGTGGCGAAGTCCATCTTGCGCAAGCTTGTTAACAACCTGACCAACCCCGCAGCCTACATCCAGGATCCGCAGGTCATGTGTTTTCAGTGCAGAATAATAGTTGAGAACCACTGCCCGAAACCTTTTTTGCGCAACTCGATGAAATAATTCCTGCATGTGATATAGTATAATTGTGGGCTATTGTCGGCGTTTCTCATTTGAAGACCTCAATCCTGAGAGAATCGCAGGCTTTCATATTTTTCACTTACATCTCACCTCGATGAGAGATGCTGCCCTGTGACCAACCCAAATGCAATGCTGTAAGTTTTTAGACACAGAAGAATCGCGCATCCCGCAATTATTGCAGGGGACTTCCTGAAGTCTCTGAAGACCTCTTTGAAGGTCAACAACGCGTGCCTACCCATCCTTGGAAGCATTTGCTCTTTAGTTTGTTGGAAGAAAGCTGGCATGGATTTTCCATAACGAAGATTCTTGATGAGAATTCCTTTGACGGATTCAAGCTCATAATGGTAGATTTTGGAGATGCATGTACATTCTTTGACGTTCGCTTTCTTCAATCTTCGGTATAAATCGTAATCCTCTCCCCAAAGCAATGATGTGTCCAGCATACCGATGCGAGCTATCTGTTCTTTGGCAAAGAAACGGGGTTCACCAGAGAGGATCTTGTTACTCGGATATTGCTGCTCGACCTTTTGGTAGTAGTTTTTCCAAACGGCAGAGCAAGAACCCCAATAACCTCTCCCGATGAAAACCTCTGGAATCCTAACCATCCCTGCTTGTATATTCTCACACCTTTCCACGCATTCCTGAACGACTGTTGGAGACATGACCTGATCTGAGTCCAAGAAGAATACATATTTGCCGGCTGATCTGCTCACCGCTAGGTTTCTAGCTAGGGCTGGACTGCATTTTTGCCGCAACACCTTCGCCTTGAACCTTCTTGCAGTTTCTAGCGTTCTATCAGTGCTGAAATTGTCTACAACTATGATTTCGTAGAAAGGATAGGTCTGTGTTCTTACGCTCTTGAGGCAGCCTGGTAGAGTCTTCCCTGAGTTGTAAGTAGGTATTATTATTGATACATGAGGGTTTTTCATCGGTTCACCCCGAATTTTGGAGGATCAGGAGATGGGCATAGCGGTCAATGCCACATTGTCAACATAAGCAACGTTTTCGACACCGTCAAAGTCCCAATTCACAAGCTCAAACATAAGAGTATTGGGCAGGGGCGAGTTGAAGAATTCACGCCATGAAGAGCTTAAGTCATCACTGAACAGCCCGACAAAGCCACTCAACGTTCTAGTATTGCGGTAGCCTTCATAAATTCCATGTGGAGTTGTTACTATCATAGACTGATTGTGGTAAACGTTGGAAATCACTATCGCAAAGGTATCTCTTCCGCCAAAACCTTCAACCGCATTTACATAGAATGAAAAAATGACATCAGAGTCGTCTGGCAAGAAGATTTCTCGAGAAACTGAACGTGCATATCGCCATTCTGTGACCGTATACATTGCCTGAGCCGTTATTCGCAGAGATCTTTGCGAATTATAGCCGAAGTCTGACACTATCGTAACGTTTCCAAGTCCATTACCTGCGTATTGAGTCAGCCAACCGTTTTCATCCCAATCGGAATGTTCAAAATCATCGAGAAACACAACACTCGCATTCACATAGTTGCAATGGAAAAGGTAAGCATTGCCGAAATTTTTCATCAGTGTAAACTGAGGGTTTCCCAGAAAAAGGTTAGGGTCCCACCTGTGTATCCAATTGTCCCAAGGGCTGACCCCCGACCCGACATAGACGTCTGTTATATTGAAACGTTTCATAAGATCCAACGTGGTTGCGCTGAATACATTCTGCTCCAACAAAGCTACAAGTTTTTGGTAAGTGACAGAAGTTGAACTCGCAAATGACGGGAAAACCGCTTTGCGATTCGCAATGCTAGGTATGAAAGTCCCGCTCTGGAAAGTATTGACCAGAATTGTGGCGTTAGCGGGCAAATTGCCTCTTATCCATAGGATTAGCTGAAGGTCTTGCTCTGTTGTAGCACCAAAGACGCTGTAAGAGCGATAGAGTCTCGTGGCGTCGAAGGCGACACTTTGATATACGAAGGTACCAAATAATCCAATAAGCAGCATCACCGAAATTGCTCCAACCAAGACTCGCTTCATTTTGAGTTTAGACCATGTTGTTTTTGGCTCCACCTTCCTTGACAAGTAGGAAGAAAGAAGGTCATACGAGGGATAAATGATTGCTGCAAAAAAGAAATACACTGGAAGGTACAGTAAGAGCGGTTGCGGATAAAATGGCAAATCGCGAGGAGAAATAGCAGCGAAGAGGGCAATCAACAACTCGCCCAGCAACGTGGCCAGCCCCAATTTGAGGAGTCCACTAGTTTGAATGCTACCGCTCCTTCGTCGTAAGGCCACTATTACTATGACGCTAACCAAGATCAACGCAAAGGAAGCCCCTTTGAGTACAGGGTCAACCACCGAATTCTCAAACAACCACTTAGCGGCCGATATGACAACTGAAAGGCTAGGCTGAGGAATCGGCATCTCTACATCAGAGGGAACGCCTATGTTATGGTAAGGATTCGAGTAAAAAGCAAGCTGCCTCATAATGAAAGGGCTTAACACTATCAGACTTACACTTGTAATTGCCACAAAGTATCCAAATCTGAGCCCCCTGCCTCTCTCTCTCTTGATTATCATGTAAACCAACAGCACAAATAGTGACGCAATTAACATTTCATACACCTGAAGATGCAAAACTGACAAGTACCCGTAAAGCAGACCCACTGCAAGGGTCGTTCTTACATTCAGCTTCTCCTTCAAAAGAAATGGAAAAAGGCTCAAACAAATAAAACAGAAGGGCAAGCTTGCAACCAATGCGTTACTTCCCCAAGTGATGTACTTCGGCCACGACGCCACAAAGGCAAAGACGAAAGCCAAACACAGACCCGTTTTCAATTTTCCGGGCAACGGTAAGGTTTTTCCTAGGAAATATGCCCCCAGCACCGTGAGTATGTTAAACATGGCCGTCACGTAAAGAACGGCTTGTGGAGGCCAGTAGCCAAAGATCAACACAGAATATGCAACCATCGGCGTGAAACCCTGTGGATAGATTAACCCTTCACTCAGATACGGCTCCAACGTCACAGGCACCTGCCTATTCTCTATCAAGACCTGAACAAAGAGGGAATGAATGCCAGTATCCCGAACACTTCCTAGAAGAAGATCATTAAGAGGATAGGTCTGTATGACAAGGCTGAATGCAAAAATCACCAAGACTAGAGCAAGCTCAAGGGAAGGACGCTTCTTAAGTAGAGTCGCCGGATGAAAAAGTGCTGGCGAAAGAGCATCTTTGAGTCTTCTACGGTGAAGTAGAACAACTGTTACAACCGAAACCAAAGTAATGACGTACAGCACAACCGCGCTGAAAAGATGCAAGGGAACAATAGCGATTACATACAGCAAGAAACCGCCGAGATACACATCGAGTAAGAATGCTCGCAAAAAATCCAAGCCCCTGAATAGCCCAGTGAATTTCCGGATGAGCATTCTCCAAGGTTCGCCAAGAGCCGACAAGCAAAACACGAAGAACAGAAGTTCAAGAATTATCTCGATGAACTTCACTGGTAAACCCTCATGAAGTACACTCTATAGAAAATGACCTATCTATAACCTTTTCCAGATCACGGTAAATTTCTGATATCCTGAATGCATTCTTGCAGTAGAATTAAAAGCGTACCAAATCCAATATGCTGATGACGCTTCCCGCGAAGAAATCATGGGGCGAACACAGAAACGTATAGCATTTATAACAGAGTTCGAACCTCCATATTCAAGCTTCTAAATGCAAAGTTTGGAACAGAAACGGAGAGAATGAAATATTTCTCATCTTTTGTCATCAAATACCACTTTGACTCTATCCTTGACGCAGGCTGTGGGAAAGGACTGCTCTTTGACAATATTGATAATTTCGACGAATCCAAGCTCTTAATAGGTGTTGACTTGCAGAGGAAGAAAGGAAAACGATATCAACATATCGTTGCTGACGCAACAAGGTTACCATTTAAGAATGGCACATTTTCCTTAGTGACCGCTTTCAGTCTTTTGGAGCACATACCAAAAACTGACAGGAAGCAATTCTACAAGGAAATGCAGAGAGTAGCAGGAGATGCAGGAACTCTTGTGATTCAATTGCCCAACAGGTATTTTATTATTGAAAGCCATACGTTTCTTCCTTTCTTTGGTTTCCTACCTTCAAACATGCACTCATTTGCCTATAGAGGGGGATACGTTGCTGTACCTTCCCTGAAGAATGTCGTGCACTCCTTGAAAGAATGTGGGTTTGGGGTACATACTGTAGAAAAATGTGAGGCCTCATTTCTACCATTTGGACGCTTGCTCAGCAGAACAGGTCTTCACCGCTTGTTCCCGGTTGGATACGTCATATTCGCCCGGCCAGAAAAACATGAACGTCAAATCCGCCGAGTACCTCGAAACCCCTGTTCCAGTAATCTATTGTAAATATCAATAATCCTCCTCGAATAATCTTGCCAGTCAAGAAAAACATTCATCTCATCCGAAATCCGGACGTATGTCTTCTTCGTTGATCGCAATAGAGCATCAGCAATTCCCCTAGCATTGAGAGAATTGACTCCCTCTGCTAACCCTGCACTGACCAGATTTGTCAGTGCACCGAAATTCAGAACCACTGCGGGAACACCTATTGTCAGCGCTTCGTAAACGACCAAACTGAAACTCTCCAAAGACGAAAGGAGCACGAAAACACTTGCTTTTGCATACTCAGCCAGCAGTTGCTGCCTAGACAAGCCTCGTTTCCACTCCACAAACTGATCTATACGTAATCTGCGAGCCAGTCCCACCAAAGAATTGTATTCAGAACCTTGACCAACTATGACAAGCCTAAAGCCCGCATCCTTCTTTCTCACAAGCCACGCGAAACCCTCAATGATCTTATCAACATTCTTGTAAGGCTTCAAAGCCCCAACATAAAGAACC
>Ga0315279_10010321_pt1 | contig 10992 bp, 11 predicted proteins | sample YL17G06_20_MG_FD_203694 | JGI IMG/M metagenome (GOLD analysis project Ga0315279, IMG submission 203694) | Sediment microbial communities from Yellowstone Lake, YNP, Wyoming, USA - YL17G06_20 | ecosystem: Environmental > Aquatic > Freshwater > Lake > Sediment | place: USA: Wyoming | collected...
GCCCGCCCCGACAACGCCGCCCGCCCCGACAACACCGGTTGCCCCGACAACGCCGCCGATCACGATGATGCCGTGGAAATGATTGGGCATGATGACGTATTCGTCCAGATCAACGTGGGGATATTTGCGCGCCAATTCCTGCCACCAATGGTCCACCATGCGCCCCGCATCGCTGCACTGCATCGCGTCCTCTACGATCTGCCCCAGCAAGCAGGCGCGTTCCTGCACACAGATCGTAATAAAATACGCGCCAGACTGCGAGTAGTCATACCCTTGCAGACGGATCGAACGGCGGTGGTGAATCTGCGGATTGTAGCTCACGCCGCAAACATCCTGGCCTTGGTCTCGGCCAGCACGTCCGCGGGGCGGCCCAGGGCCTTGAGCGCGGCCAAGCCGCCGGCCTGGCGCACGTCAGGCATCTCAAAGATGCGCGGGTTCTCCAGACCGTCGGTGCCGCTGTGCGCGAATTGCGCCACCAGCGCCTGCAGCGTGGCGCGCGCTGCAGCGGGCAGGCCGCGCAGCCAGGCGGCATGCTTGAAGCCAAACGCCTCCGCGCGCGCGCCGCGCGTGCGTGGGCTCAGCCCATAGCCCAGCTCGGCCAGCACATCATACAGGTCGTACTCGCCCATGCCCTCCAGTTGCTGCACCAGCAGTGCCGAGCGGCCGCCATCGGGCAGGCGCTCCAGCAGCGCGCTGCGCTCGGGCGGCGCGATCCAGCACGCGCGAAAGGCCTGCAGCGTGGGCGCCTCACGCACCAGCCCGGCCGCCAGGCGCTGCTTGTACTCCTCCACCGTCACCGGCATGGCCTTGCCGTCCACCTGCGTCACGATGTAGCGCCCGGCCGGCGTGACCTGCACGTCCAAGCCCTCCACCACGATGCTGGGTTCTGCCGGGCGCTCCTCGAGCGGCTTGTGCGCCTTATGCGCGCTGAACTGCGTCAGGAAGGCCCGTCCGAACAGGCGCGTGGCGTCGGTATAGTCCTAGACGCGGAACATCAGTTTGCTCGTGGGCGGGTGCAGGCGCGTGCCGCGCCCCACCATCTGGTAGAAAGCGATGGGCGAACGCACGTACTTGAAAAAGACAATGTTGCGCACGCACGGCACGTCCACGCCCGTGGTCAGCAGGTCCACCGTGGTGGCGACATAGTGCGAGCGCGTCGCCCCGCGCAGGTCGGCCAGGTACCTGGCCCCCACCACAGCGGCCGTGCACTTGAAGGCGTAGGGCTCGCGGCGCGCCTGGCCGTTGGCCGCGCACCAGGCCACATACAGGTTGTTCAGCTCGCTGGCCACGTCGTCGCCGTGGCGGTCGCGCGCGCAGAAGATGATGGTCTTTTGCTCCGGTCCGCCGCTGGCCAGCAACTGGTTGAAAAGGTCGGCGCACATGGCGCGCACGCGGTCGGGCAGCAGCAGCGCGCCCTCAAAGCTGGGCGCTGCGTAGTGTTCGCGCACCTGCTCGGTGCTCACTTCCTCGCCGGTGCGCGCGTCGCTCAGACGCTTGCCCGCCAGGTCGCTGCGCTCTACGCCCGTCTCCTGCTCGCTCTGCGGCTTGAGGTCCAGGAAGATGTCACGTCGCACGATCTCGCAGGCCGCCAGGTAGCCGTCCTCGATGCCCTGCGCCAGGTCGTATTCGTACACGGGCGGGCCAAAGTGCTTCAGGTTGTCGGTGATGATCTGCGCATCAACGTGCTCGGCCGTGGCCTGGTAGCCCTTGCCTTTGGGCGCGGCGCGCCCGGTGACCTCGCGCAGTTGGCGCGGCGTGGCGGTCAGCCCGATCTGCACTGCGTGCGGGTTGCGCGTCAGCACCTGCGACCACTTGCCCCAGGCCGAGCGGTGGCACTCGTCGATCACGATGTGGCTGAAATAGTCCTCGGGATAGTGGCTCGTGAGAAAGTTGGCCGTGGCGTCGTCGTTGTCGACGTCCAGGGTCTGGTAGGTGGCGATGTGGATGCGCGCGTTGCGGGCGTGGTTGCGCCCGTCCGGCTCGGCGTAGACCTCGGCGGCCTCGCTGCCAAAGGCATTCTGGAAGGCGCCCAAGCCTTGGCTGCGAAGCTCGTCGCGGTCGCACACGAACAGCGCGCGCCGCAACTGGTCCGCGTCGGCGATGCGCCGCAGCAGGTGCACGGCGATAAAGGTCTTGCCCGCGCCGGTGGCCAGCGTAAGCAGCACGCGCGCGGGCTGGCCCGTGCCCGCGCACTGCGCGATCTTTTCGAGCGCGGCGCGAATGGCGGCGTCCTGGTAGTAGCGGCGCGTGGCCTCGCCCCCGCTATAGCGCACCTGCAGCGGGCGCGCGGCAGGCTCGTCCAGGCGGAAACCCATGCCCTGCTCGTAGCGGGCGCGTAGGTCTTGCGGGGTGGGGAACTCGCGCAGCGGCCTGGGGCGGCTGGTCTGCCCCGTGAAGCGGTCGAACTCGACAAAGAGGTGGCCGTTGCTGGAGAAGATGAAGGGGACGTCAAGGCGTTTGCACGCGCCGTAGCATTTGGCCTGCTCCAGGCCGTGGGTGGGCGGCAGACCCTCGGCCTTGGCCTCGATCAGCGCGCAGGCCACGGGCTGCGCGTCCAGCGTCACGCGCAGGCGCAGCGTATAGTCCACGCGGCCCTTGCGCCGTTTACGGGGCTGGCCGTCCACGATCTCGATCGCCCCGGCCGTCTCCTCGCGCTTGATCAGGTCTTCGCCCCAGCCGCGCGCGTGCAGCGCCGGGTCAATCAGCTTGGCGCGCCTATCGGACTCGCTCAGTCCCATGCGGGTGCCCCCTGTCACGAGCCATGCTCAGTCGATCACAGGATGCGACGTAGCATCGGGCCTTGCCGTTCGCTTCGCGAAGACGAAGTGCCCGTTTTCTGCCCGAAACGACGCTGATTTGACACCCACGACCGCCCACAAGGGGCTATGCTACAGAGACTTGTGATCTACTGATGCTACCCCCATTCTACCCCGTCGCCACGCTTTGTCAAGCGCAGAAGACGTCTCTCGCCCGCTGTTTGACAAAAGCGCGGGCCTGTGGTAGTGTAGGGACATCAAGGCGCGGGAGAGAACCGTGTACCTCTGTGAGACCGCATCAAGCGACACTCGGTTAAGGGCGAGCGAAGAGCCGGACCATCCGTCTGGGTAGCTTCGCTGTGCCGTAGCTCGTTCTGAATCCATGTTTTGCGGAGCCAGCACCAAGACGGGGCTGGCTCTTGTTTGCGCGGTGGAGACGTCTCCAGCGCGCTTTTGCATCCTCACCCTCCTGAAGGCACGCTTCGCAGGCAGCCTTCGGGAGGGGACCGGTGGTGCCACAAACTCAGAGGAGGATCAGACAATGAAAGGCAAGTTCAACAAGGTAGTCGTGGCGTATTCGGGCGGGCTGGACACGTCAGTGATCGTGCCCTGGCTCAAAGAAAACTATGGCTGTGATGTGGTCACCTTCACTGCCGACCTGGGGCAAGGCGCGGACGAGCTGGTCGGCTTGAAGGAAAAGGCCATCGCCAGCGGCGCCAGCGAGGTCTTTATCGCCGATCTGCGCGAAGAGTTTCTGCGCGAGTACGCCTTCCCCACCCTGCAGGCCGGCGCGGTCTACGAAGGCTCGTACCTGCTGGGGACTTCATTTGCGCGCCCCATCGTGGCCAAGTACCTGGTCAAGATCGCCGCAGAGGTCGGCGCGGACGCGGTCGCGCACGGCTGCACCGGCAAGGGCAACGACCAGGTGCGCTTTGAGCTGGGCGTCAAGGCGCTCAATCCCCACCTGCAGGTCATCGCCCCCTGGCGCGAGTGGGAGCTGCGCTCGCGCGAGGACGAGCTGGCCTACGCCCACGCGCACAACGTGCCAGTGGCGGTCACTGAGAAATCCATCTACAGCCGCGACCGCAACCTGTGGCACATGAGCCACGAGGGAGGCATCCTGGAGGACCCCTGGGCGCAGCCCGAGGAGGCCATGTTCTGCCTGACGGTCGCGCCGCAGGCCGCCCCCGACCAGCCGCACTACCTCACGCTCGAGTTCCAGCGCGGCGTGCCGGTGGCCGTGGACGGCGCCGCCATGGGCCCGGTGGAGCTGCTGACTCGCCTCAACGAGCTCGGCGGCGCGCACGGCGTAGGCCGCGTGGACCTGGTGGAGAATCGTCTGGTGGGCATGAAATCGCGCGGCGTCTACGAGACCCCCGGCGGCACGATCCTCTACGCGGCGCACCGCGGCCTGGAGAGCATCTGCCTGGATCGCGAAACCCTGCACTACAAGGAGCTGGTGGCTCATCGCTACGCCGAGCTGGTCTACTACGGCCTGTGGTTCACGCCCCTGCGCGAGGCCCTGGATGCCTTTGTGGCCAAGACGCAGGAGCGCGTCAGCGGCACGGTGCGCCTCAAGCTCTTCAAGGGCAGTTGCGACGTGGTGGGGCGCAAATCGCCCTACAGCCTCTACCTGGAGGCCTACGCCACCTTTGGGCGCGACGGCGTCTACAACCAGAGCGACGCGGCCGGGTTCATCAACCTGTTCGGGTTGCCGCTCAAGGTCAAGGCCCTGCTCGACGAGCAGAACGGCACGGCGCACAAGGGCGTCATCGACTACACGCTGGTGCAGCGCGACTAGGCGAGCACAAACCGCCAACCGCCGCGGCCAAAGGTACACTGATTCACACGGATCCTACGGATTCACAGGATCATCCAATGTTATGTCTCTATCCGTGACAATCCGTCTGATCCGTCGAATCCGTGACCTGGACACGGTGCTGGAACTGGAGTTCTGTCCATCCGGGAGGGGACAAAATGACGCTATGGGGAGGACGTTTCGAGGGTAAGACCGACGGGGGGCTGAGGCGCTTGAGCGACTCGATCGCCTTTGACCAGCGCATGTGGTGCGCCGACATCCAGGGCAGCGTTGCCTACGCTGCCGCTCTGGAGCGGGTGGGGCTGATTTCGGCGCAGGAGCGCGCCCAGCTCGAGGCCGGCCTGCAGCAGGTGCACAGCGAGTTTCAGGCCGGCGCCTTCCAAGTCCAGCCCGACGACGAGGACATCCACAGCGCGGTGGAGCGGCGGCTGGGGGAGCTGATCGGCCCCGTGGCTGGCAAGCTGCACACCGGCCGCTCGCGCAACGACCAGGTCAGCACCGACCTGCGCCTCTACCTGTTGCGTGAGATGTCCACACTGGATACAGCTCTCACTGCGCTGCAGCAGGCGATTGTGGAACAGGCCGAAGCCCATCTGGACGTGATCATGCCCGGCTACACCCACCTCCAGCCGGCGCAGCCCGTGCGCTTCAGCCACTGGTGCATGTCGCACTTCTGGCGCTTGCAGCGCGATCGCGAACGGCTGGCGGAGGCCGCGCGGCACACCTCGGTCCTGCCGCTGGGGGCAGGCGCCCTGGCCGGGAATCCCTTCGGCATCGACCGGCAGGCTCTGGCGGCCGAGCTGGGCTTCGCCGCCGTGGCCCCCAACAGCATGGACGCGGTGAGCGATCGCGATTACGTGGCCGAGTTCCTCTTCTGGGCCGCACTGCTGCAGGTGCACCTGAGCAGCCTGGCCGAGGATCTCATCCTGTGGAGCAGCCGCGAGTTCGGCTTTGTGCAGTTGGACGAGGCATTCTCCACCGGATCGAGCCTGATGCCGCAAAAGCGCAACCCCGACTCGCTGGAGCTGCTGCGCGGCAAGAGCGGGCGCCTGCTGGGCCACTTGACGGCGCTTCTGGTGACGCTCAAGGGCCTGCCGTCCGGCTACAACAAGGACCTGCAGGAGGACAAACAGGGCCTCTTCGACGCCATCGACACGCTGACGCTGGAGCTGCCCGTCGCGGCGGGCGTGGTTCGCACGCTGCGGGTGAACGCCGCACGCATGGCCGCGGCGCTGGACGATGGCCTGCTGGCCACCGACCTGGCCGACTACCTGGTGGCGCGCGGCGTGCCCTTCCGTCAGAGTCACCACCTCGTGGGCCAGGCCGTCAAGCGGGCTGAGGAGCTGGGCTTGCCGCTGTCTGGTCTCGACCTGGCAGAGTACTGGGCCATCCACCCGCGCTTTGGGCCCGACCTGTACACCGTATTCGACCACCAGCGCTCGGTGGAACGGCGCAGCGCCGAGGGCGGCACCGCGCTGGCGTCCGTGCACGCCCAGATCGAGCAGGCCAGGACGCTGCTGCCGACGCGCCTTCCTGACGCCCTGCCGAGGGTCTAGCGGAAACCCATATCAACGCATACGCGGAGCCACGCGCCGACTGTGCGCCGTTCCGAACTCACGACTTGCACGTTATCGGCTCTTGCGCTATACTGTGCCAGGCAGAAAATCTGCACGTGCGGTAACGCAGATGGAGAGGTCGCTGATGGATACAACCGTTCAGATTCGTGAGCGTGGCACGCTGACCTTACCCGTGGAACTGCGTCAGCGCTATGGCATCCGTCCGGGCGACACCTTCCGAGTCGTGGACCTGGATGGCATCTTTGTGCTGACCCCCATGGTGCCCATGGTTCCAGAACTGGCGCGCGAGATCGAGCGTCTGCGCGTGGAGGCCGGCCTGAGCACCGACGAGCTGCTCGCGGCGCTGCGCGAGGAACGCGTCCGCTACACCAGGGAAGCGCATGACGAGCCACCCACCACCTAGGCCACGCGTCTTTCTGGACGCCGACGTGCTCTTTGCTGGGGCTGCTGCCCCGACCGAGCACGGGGCCAGCCTGACGCTGCTGCGCCTGGCGGAGCTTACACTGATCGAGGCTCTGGCTTCACGCCAGGTCGTCACCGAGGCCGAACGCAACCTGGCTCACAAACTGCCCGCGGCCCTGCCCGCCTTCCAGGTGATCGTGGGGCGCTGCCTGCGCGTGGTGCCCGACCCCACACCGGAGCAACTGGCACGCGTCGCCGGCCTTGCCCATGCTGAAGACCTGCCCATCTTCGCCGCGGCCCTGCGCGAAGGTTGCCCCTGGTTGGTGACCTTTAACCTGCGTCACTACCGACCGGGCCATGCCGGCGTCAAGGTCCTGCGCCCCGGCGACCTGCTGCTGCGCGTGCGCAGCCTGCTGGCCGGCCTGGGAAGCTGATCGGCGCTGAGTGCACTGGACAACCCCCAGAGCGAGTCAAAGTGAATCGGGAGGTGCGATCATGGACCCCAAGCACGACATCGTTACGTGGCTCGTGCCGGGCCTGCTGCTCGCAGCGGCCACGCTCGCCACAGGCGGCCTGTTGGCAGCCGCGCGCACCAGTCGCGTCTACCTGCCGGCCGTGGCCAGGCCGGGCCCACGCCCACGCCGCCGCCCCTGCAGCCGGCCGACCTGCGCTACCTGGGCGCCTTCCGCCTGCCCCGTGAGGACGAGCGCCCCGCCACGTTCGCCTACGGCGGCAACGCCATGACCTTCAACCCGCGCGGCGACCCCGCCGGCCCGCGCGACGGCCACTCTGGATCGCTGTTCATCACCGGCCACGACCGCCTGGCCTACGGCGAGCTGCCCGACGGCAGCCAGGTGGCAGAGGGCAGCATCCCCGCGCCGTCGACCGCGCGCAGCGTGGCCGCGCTGCCCCAGCCGCGTTTCCTGCAGGGCTTTCGCAACTTGGCCGCGGGCTGGTTCACAGACCTGGACGAGATCCCACGCATCGGCCTGCAGTACCTGGACACGCGCGCCACAGGACTGGTGACCGCTGCTGCGCCGGCAGCGTCCAACTGCGCTCGCCGCCCACGCGGATGTCACGGCGCTGGAAGAGGACCCACGCCAGTCCCGCCAGCAGCAGCGACGCTCCCAGCAGTCCGGCCAGCCAGCCCCAGTTGAGGCCATCCACAGCCGCGCCGCCCTGGTAAAGGTGCAGCGGCGTCCACTTCATCACCGACATGAGATCCTTGTTCATTGCTGCCAGGCCCCGCAGCAGCCAGTTGGCCGTCAGCAGCGCCCCGACCAGGGCGCTGGCGTTGGCGCTGGCCGGCAGCAACATGCTGAGCAACAGCGCCAGCGACCCAAACAGCAGCAGTTCCGCCAGCAGCGGCACATTGGGAAACAGGAATTGCAGCCACGTCAGGTTCAACCCCACCCGGTGGGCGAAGGGCACCCAGCCGGCCCAACCCAGCAGCAGAATCAGGGTCGTGGCTGCGGCAAAGGCCAGCCAGCGGCCCCAGAACAGCGCCGTACGGCTCACGGGGTGCGCCAGCACCAGGTCCAGGATGCCCTTCTCCTCGTCAGCCGCGAGCAGAGCGGCGCCCGCGCCCACAGCAAAGATGCCCATGATCAGCGTCATGTACAGGTAGTAGTACGTGTCCAGGTAACCCTTGGGCGTGGTGGCCGTCATCATCTCGCCGAAGAAGGCCAGGAGGTCCTGCGGATAGCTAGACAGCAACTGCGTCAACACTGACGACTTCATGAACATATCAGAGAAGTAGACCAGCATCAGGGCGTACAAGGCCAGCCCGATGCCCCAGCCCCAGATCTGCCCGCTCATGCGGCGCAGGGTGTGCTTGAATTCGGCAAACATGTTACGTGGCCTCCTTCCCGGCGTCCTCATAGTAGGCCAGGAACACCTCTTCCAGCGACGGGTGCTCGGTCTCCAGGTCTACCACGGGCAGCGCCGCCAGCGCCTGGATCAACGCGTCGATCTCGCCCTCCACCTGCAGCGTCACGTGCACGCCATCGTTCGGCGAAAGCACCTTCACCCCAGGCACGGTCGCAAGACGCTGTGCATCCACTGGCTCACGGAATCGCAGGCGCATGCGCCGCAGGGACATGCCGGCCAGTTTGCTAGGCTGCGCCTCTTCCACGATCACACCCTGGCGGATGATGGCCACACGGTCCGCCAGCGTCTCTACCTCGCACATCCTGCGCGAGGAAAAGAAGGCCGTGGCCCCAGCGGAGCGCGCCTCGCGCAGCAGGCGCTAGACCTCTTGCTGCATCAGCGGGTCCAGGCCGCTGGTGGGCTCGTCCATCAGCAGCAGCTCAGGACGGCGCATCAGCGCCTACAGCACGCCCACCTTTTGCTTATTACCCTTGGAGAGGTTCTTGATCTGGGTGCGCAGGTCCAGGTCCAGTCGCTGCGCCAACTGACGCACGTGGCCCCAGTCTGCCTTGTTGCCGCGCAGGTCGTTCAGGTAATGCAGTGCCTGCTTCATCTTCAGGTTGGGCTCCAGGTTGAGCTCACCCGGCAGGTAGCCCACGCGCGAGCGCACGGCCACCGGGTTGACCCGCGGATCGAGCCCCAGGACGCGCACGCTGCCAGAGTCCGGCCGGATCAGGTCCAGCAGGCAACGAATGGTGGTGGTCTTGCCCGCCCCATTGGGGCCCAGGAAGCCGAACATCTCGCCAGCTCGGACCTCCAGGTTCACGCCCCGCAGGGCGCGTACGGGTCCGCAGGACTTGACCAGACCCTGGGTTTGGATGGCGATCGTCTCGCCCATGTGGCACCTACATTTGCCCTCCCGCGTTCAGCAAACGCGGGGGAAACGAAAACCTCCCATCGTGAAAGGGAGGCTTGAACCGCACAACGAGGACGAGTCTTGTTGGGCGAAAGTGTACGGCTAGTCGCGCCAGATGTCAAACCAGGCTCGCCGGGCGGCGCTTGACTGTTCCGCCTGGATGCGCTATATTGTGCCCGCGCCGCACGACGGATGAACGCGCCACGGCCGCCGACACGCAGAGCGGCTCACGGCCGATCACTCGTTGATCCCGCGGCGCTAGCAACCCTGTGTTCCAGTCACCTTCTTACCGGCCGAGACGATGCATTGACTAGCGGGGGAGGTGTGGCCATGCGGCGTTGGCCCCTTGCGACCTGTGTGCTCCTGGCTGCGTTTCTCGTTGCGGCCGCCCAAACTCGTGCGGACAGCCCGGCATCGCTGCCGTCTGCGCGCCAGCCTGTGGTGAGTACCCCGGCAACCGCCGGTTTGCTGCCTCACTCGCCTGTGGGGCCATCCCTGGACCGCCAGACGGCGCTGCGCTCCGCCCTGGCCGAGTGGACCGACAGGCAAGCGCTTGGTCAAGCCCTGCCACCCGATGGCGAATCCCCCGTAGTGTCCTCTGACCTCGTCGGCGACAACTTTCCCATCGCCAACTTCCCCGACGCCGTCAGCGGCCAGGAGGAGCTGGCCAGCCCGGAGCTGGCCCACAACCCGGGCCGCGACGAGTACCTGGTGGTCTGGCAAGCCTACATGCGCGCCACCGGCATGAACATATATGCGCGGCGCATGACGGCCTCAGGCACGTTCCCCGCGCCAGCCTTTGCCGTGTGCGAGTCTGCGGGCGACCAGGTCGCACCCATGGTGGCCTACGACGCCGGTGCTGACCAGTACTGGGTGGTGTGGACCGATTGCCATGCTGACCAGCCCTTTCAAGTGCGGGCACGTCGCGTGTCGGCCACCGGGGCGCTGCCAGGCGCCGAGATTGCAGTCAGCACAGGCACCAACCGCCAGTTCGCCGCCCGCGTGGCCTGTGGTGCTGGGCACGCGTTGATCATCTGGGTCGACCAGGTGAGCGCCAGCGCGTCATGTATCCTGATCCGCGGCTACGACAGTTCGGGCAACCCCTTCACCGGGCTGCTACGCCTGAGTGCCGCGGACGGTGTGGCGAGCGAGCCCGACGCCTGCTACAACAGCGATGATGGCCAGTTCCTGGCTGCCTGGGAGCAGTACAGTGCGGCCAGCTCATGGGACATCTGGCGCTACCGATTAAACAGCGACCTAATTGGCATGGACGGGGGAGCGCTACCGATCTCCACCGCCCAGGGTCAGCAACACACGCCGCGCGTCGCCTACAACCCACAATCCGACCTTTATTGCGTCGTCTGGGGCGACGGACGCAGCTTCAGCACCTGGGATATCTACGGCCAGCGCCTCGCGCACAGCGGCGCTCTCAGCGGTGGCGCAATCGCGATTGTCGCGGGCGCCTACCACGACACCAACCCGGTTGTCGCGGCCCAGTCCGGCGGACCGTCCTTCATGGTAGCCTTTGAGCGTGATGTCAGCGGCGGCGGAAAGACGCAGATCTATGCCTGCAGCGTCCCGGCCGGCGGCGCGGCGAGCGGCGTTTTTCCGGTGCGCGACTGGTACAACACGCGCGCTTCGCCCGCCATTGCG
>Ga0315279_10010322_pt1 | contig 10992 bp, 9 predicted proteins | sample YL17G06_20_MG_FD_203694 | JGI IMG/M metagenome (GOLD analysis project Ga0315279, IMG submission 203694) | Sediment microbial communities from Yellowstone Lake, YNP, Wyoming, USA - YL17G06_20 | ecosystem: Environmental > Aquatic > Freshwater > Lake > Sediment | place: USA: Wyoming | collected...
GCTCCCGAAAAAGGATTTTTTCCGGCCAACACCTTCGCCCAGTGCGAATTCATGAAGATGATCACCCTGGAAAAAGTCCTTTGGTCGCTCGAAGATTTGAAATACCGCGTCACCGTCCCCAAAAAAATCGCCGACAAAGCCCGCCAGGCCATCGAGCGGATGATCAAAATAACCTAAAAAAGCGGGAATCTTTCTTATCCGATAATTGTTAGAGTTATGGAACATTTTATTAGGAGTAAACTTTATGACGCCACAAATAATTGAATTTCCCGAAGGAAAAACTTCGAAAATCGCGGGCCACGTCTTGGGAATTCTGAAAGAATTGGGAGAAGACACAAAAAGAGACGGGCTCCTCCGAACTCCCGATCGCGTGGCCAAGGCCTATCTTGAACTCACCCGCGGCTACCAGGCCGATGTAGATTCCATTATCAACAAAGCCATATTCAAAGAGGACTACAACGAAATGGTGGTGGTGAAAGACATCCGGTTTTATTCTCTTTGCGAGCACCACATGCTTCCTTTCTTCGGCAAAGCGCACGTCGCCTATATCCCCAAAGGAAAGATTGTCGGCCTTTCGAAAATTCCGAAGATCGTGGAAATTCTTTCCAGCCGCCTGCAGGTCCAGGAGAGGCTGACTCAGCAAATCGCCAACCTCCTCAATGAAAAACTCGAACCAATGGGGGTAGGAGTGGTTATCGAGGCAAGGCACCTCTGCATGGAAATGCGCGGAGTGGAAAGCATGGATTCTCCGACTGTGACCAGCGCCATGCTCGGCTCTTTTCGCAAGGACGCCCGGACACGAAAAGAATTCCTTTCAATTATCCAGAAATCCGGAATGTGATCAAAACCATCATTTTTGATTTGGACGGCACTCTTATAGATTCAGAAGGTGACCTCGCTCGCGCCGTCAATCACGCCCTAAAAGCGATTGGGGAACCCCGGCAACCCCAGGCGCGAATCACCAGCTTCATCGGGAACGGCCTGCGCTTTCTTTTGATCAATGTTTTAGGTCCCGGTAAAGAAAACCTTTTTCCCCAGGCCCGGGTAGCCTTTAACGAATATTATCTGGCGCACTGCACGGATAAAACAAAACTATATCCCGGTGTATTGGATTTTCTTAAAAAGTATTCACCAAAATTGAAAATGGCGATTGTCACCAACAAACCCCAGGTTTTTGCTGAAAAAATCGCCGAGGATTTAGGAATTGACCGCTATTTTTCCCTTATTTCCGGCGGAGATTCTTTTCCCAAGGGAAAACCCCACCCACAGCCTTTGCTGGAAGCCCTCGCCAAAATGGGGGGGAAACCTGAAACTTCGTTGATGGTCGGGGACGGCCCGCAGGATCTTGAAGCGGGGAAAGCGGCCGGAATCAAAACGTGCGTGGTCCGGTATGGATTCGGTTTCAAGGAATCTCTCATTGAATTAATTCCGGATTTCGTGATTGACCAATTTAAGGAATTGGAGAATATCGTTCCATGACCCCATTGAGCCAAGAGGAAATTCTCCGCTACTCACGGCATATCAAACTTCCCGAAGTGGGGAAGGACGGCCAGGAAAAATTAAAGGGGGCGAAAGTCCTCCTCATCGGATCGGGCGGGCTCAGCTCGCCGAACGCCATGTATCTGGCCGCGGCGGGAGTGGGGACTCTGGGGCTGGTCGACTTCGACGTCGTCGACCAAACCAATCTTCAACGCCAACTTTTGTTTGAAACCAGTGACGTCGGAAAGCTCAAGGTTGAATCCGCCGCGAAAAGGATTAAAGGAATCAATCCTCACACGAGAGTTAATGTTTTTAATGAAAAACTGACTCGGCAAAACGCGGTTCAAATCATTAGTGACTCTGACCTCGTGATTGATGGGACAGACAATTTCCCGACGAGATATTTGGTCAACGACGCCTGCGTCTTCCTGAATAAACCGAACGTTTACGGTAGTGTTTTCCGGTTCGAAGGCCAGGCGACTTTCTTTAAACCAAAAGAGGGCCCGTGCTACCGGTGCTTATTCCCCGAGCCTCCGCCACCGGGTGAGGTTCTATCCTGCGCCGAAGGAGGGGTTATGGGAATTCTTCCTGGCCTGGTGGGAATGATTCAGGCTTCGGAGTCATTAAAATACATTCTTGGAATAGGGAACCTGCTCATCGGGCGGTTCCTTCAAATTAACGTGATGGAAATGTCCTTTCGGGAAATAAAAATCCGGCGCGATCCGGAATGCCCCGTTTGCGGCGACAAACCGGCAATAAAAGAGCTCATCGATTACGAAGATTTCTGCGGCCTGAGTATCGGCAAAAGATTTCCATCGGCCAAGGCGGCGGGAATTGACGAAATCTCCGCGGTGGAATTGAAAAAACTCCTCGATTCCAAGCGTGCTCCCCAAATTATTGACGTTAGGGAACCTTTCGAATTTGAAATATCCAGGATTCCGGGTTCCAAGCTCATTCCCCTGGGTACACTCCCCAACCGCACCGATGAACTTGACAAAAAGAAGGAGTACGTTATTCATTGCCACACCGGCTCAAGATCAGCCCGGGCCATCAAACAATTGAATAAACGGGGGTTTACAAAACTCAAGAACCTGGCCGGCGGAATCAACGCTTACGCTGATATAGATCCCTCTATCCCAAAATATTAATATCATGCCCCTTGAACGGCTTGGGCGGAAATAAGAGCCGAACGGTGCGGTACCCAAGTGGTTAAGGGGAGAGTCTGCAAAACTCTTATTCGTCGGTTCAAATCCGACCCGCACCTAACAATTTTTCGCGCGGTTAGCTCAGTTGGCTAGAGTACTTCCTTGACATGGAAGGGGTCAGAGGTTCAAATCCTCTACCGCGCATTTTAAGGAGTTTGATTCAATCAAGTAACATGGCGTCACCCAAAGAAATTTCTGAAGACTATCTTTACAAACTGCGTCATTCCACATCCCACGTGCTGGCCCAGGCGGTCATGGAGCTATTCCCCGGAACCCTGCTCACCATCGGTCCTCCGACGGAAGACGGGTTTTATTACGATTTTGACAGCTCCCACCGCTTCGTCCCCGAAGACCTGGAAAAAATTGAGGCGTGCATGCGCAAAAATCTTAAGGAAAATTCCAAATTTACGGGCGAGATCATGACCAGGGACAAGGCCCGCAAATTTTTCCTGGACCGGGGAGATAAATACAAGGTCGAAATTATCGACGAGCTACCCGCGGACACCCCCATCTCACTATACCGCCATGGAAACTTCTTTGATCTCTGCAAAGGCAACCACCTCGAATCCACCAAGGACATTAAGCATTTCAAACTGACCAAAATCGCGGGCGCCTACTGGCGGGGGGACGAAAAGAGGGAACAGCTTCAGCGTATTTACGGAACAGTTTGGCCGACGGAAGAAGAACTGAAAAATTACCTCCATCAAATGGAGGAAGCCAAAAAAAGAGACCACCGGGAACTGGGCCCGAGGCTTGGCCTTTTTTCCATTCACCCGGAGAGCACGGGAAGCGGGTTTATCCTCTGGCATCCGAAGGGAGCCGTCACCCGGTTCATCATCGAACAATATCTCAGGGATCTGCACCTGAAAAACGGGTACCTACCGGTTATCACCCCTCACGTCGGGCTTTCCAAGCTATGGGAAACCTCAGGCCACCTCGGCTATTACAAAGAAAACATGTTTCCGGAAATGAAGATTGAAAATCAAACCTTCTACGTTAAGCCGATGAATTGCCCGTTTCACATCACAATTTACAAATCCACCCTCCACAGCTACCGTGAACTCCCCATTCGACTCTTTGAAAACGGGACCGTCTACCGTTACGAAAGAAGCGGGGTTCTTCACGGGACGCTGCGAGTCAGGGGTTTCACCCAGGATGACACCCACATCTTCTGCCGCTTTGACCAGCTGGAAGAGGAAATAATGGGGGTATTGAAGCTCGCCCAGGAAATACTAAAAACATTCCATTTCAATGATTATGAGATAAAACTTTCCACCCGTCCTCAGAGTTTTGTGGGCGCTCCGGAGATGTGGGAAAAGGCTGAAAAAATCCTGGCCCAAACGCTCACCAAATCCGGCCTCGCTTATGAAGTGGACCCCGGCGAGGGGGTTTTCTACGGGCCCAAAATCGATTTGAAAGTCAAGGACTGTCTGGGCCGCCGGTGGCAGTGCACCACCATTCAGGTAGATTTCAACCTGCCCCAGCGCTTCGATGTCACTTACCGGAACGAGCAGGGGAAAGACACCCAGGCCTGCATGATTCATAAAGCCATCCTTGGATCGCTCGAAAGGTTCTTTGGAATTTTGGTGGAAAATTACGCGGGTGCCTTTCCGCTGTGGCTCGCGCCCGTTCAGGCGGCCGTCCTCCCCATTTCCGAGAAACACAACGAATACGCCCGAAAAGTTGTTGACGCTCTGAAGGCCGAAAACTTCCGCGTCGAAATCAATGACCAGAACGAAAAAATCGGCGCCAAGATTCGCTCCGCCACGCTGGAGAAAATCCCTTACATGTTTATTGTGGGGGACAAAGAGGAAAGTGCCAATCAAGTGGCGGTTAGGACGAGGGCGGGGGCGGACAAAGGCAGGATGTCTCTAAAAGAGCTCATACCCATTTTCAAGAGTGAAATCGACTCCAAAAAACAATCAAATTGACCAAACCCCTATTTGACAGGCGCCTGGCCCATTGTTACTATTATCCACGATTCGCCGGAAATTTCATTTAAATCACGGGATGGTGAAAACCATCCTTTTTTAATTGTTCCAAGGAGGTCTATATCCCAAAATACCCATTAGCCAGGATTAATCATCAAATCAGGGCGAAAGAAGTTCGCCTCATTGACCAAGTAGGAAAAATGATAGGAATTAAGCCGTTACCGGAAGCCCTGAAAATTGCTGACGAAACCGGCTATGACCTGATCGAAATCGTCCCCAGCGCCGTTCCTCCCGTCTGCAAACTTGGCAATTACTCCAAGTTCGTCTATGAAAAAGAGAAAAAAATAAAGGACGCCCGCAAAAGCAAGGCTTCGGGACAGCTTAAGGAAATGCGTTTTAGGCCACGGATCGGGGAGCACGATTTTAATTTCAAACTGAATAACATCGTCAAGTTTCTCCAGGAGCGGCATAAGGTCAGGGTCACAATCGTTTTTTACGGGCGGGAAATGGAACACCTGAACCTGGCGGACGGCATGATTAAAAAGATCGAAACCGGAATCCAGGGGTCGGGAGTAATCGAAACGAGACCCCAAATGCTGGGGAACAGAATGCACATGATTCTCGTCCCGCATAAAGGATAAATAAAATGCCCAAACTTAAAACTCATAGCGGCGCCAAGAAACGCTTCAAAATTTCAGCGCGGGGAAAGGTCATGCATAAAAGGGCGGGGGCCCGCCATCTTCTCCAGGGGATGTCGGCCAGAAGGAGCCGTTTTTTGAGACGGCGGGAACAACTTAACCCCACGCAAACCAAGATGATCAAAAAGCTTTTGCCTTACAGTTGAGGAGTTAATTCCATGAGAGTACGCAGCGTCACTTATACCCGTCAGCGAAAAAAGAAGCACTTCCGCCAAGCGAAAGGCATGTATGCCACCAAAAAGAACCGCTGGCGAATGGTCAAACAGCAGCTCCGGAAAAACCGTTCTTACGCCTACGTGGGCCGGAAGGATAAAAAATCCAATTTCAAAACCCTTTGGATTATGCGCATCAACGCCGCCGCGAGGGAGTTGGGCGGAATGAAATATTCCCAGCTCATTTACGGCCTCAAAAAAGCCAACGTTCTGGTCGACAGAAAAATCCTGGCCGATTTGGCGGTTAACGATCCCGAAAGCTTCACCGAACTCACCCAAATAGCCAAAAGCCACGTCACCGCCGCCACTTGATAGGGAATTAATCCCGGGGTGACAGAATGGATTTCCAGGCGATTGAAAAAGAGACTTTCGAAGAGCTGGAGAGAACAACCAGCCTCGCCGATTTGGATTCCCTCGAAGCCAAGGTTCTCGGCCGGAAGGACGGAAGCCTCACCAAAATATTAAGGAATATCGGCAGCCTCCCCGCCGAAGAGCGGAAAACCGCGGGACAGGCGGCGAACCTGCTCAGGGAAAAACTTGAGGAAAAATTCGCAGCCAAACGAATCTCGCTCCAATCCTCCAGCTTAAAAACGGAACTGGAAACCCAAAAGATAGACACCACGCTTCCCGGAACGCCTTTCGCGCGCGGCCATTCGCATCCGGTCATCCAAACCATTTCCGAAATTACCCGGATTTTCCAAACCATCGGCTTCAATCCCGTCGAAGGGCCGGACATCGAAACCGAATTCAACAACTTTGGCGCGCTCAACTTTCCTGAAAATCACCCCGCGCGGGACGCGCACGACACATTTTATCTGGCTTGGGAGCCGTATTTGCTGCGCACCCACACCTCGCCCGTTCAAATCCGCCTGATGAAAGCGGTGAAGCCGCCCGTGCGGATCATTGCGCCAGGCCGGGTCTTCCGCCACGAAGCGGTTGACGCCACCCACGCCGCCACCTTCCATCAAATTGAAGGCCTCGCCATCGACACCGACATCACCTTCGCCGATTTGAAAGGCGTTCTCACCCATTTCGCTCAAAAATATTTCGGAGAGGAAGCCAAAGTGCGGTTCCGCCCCAGCTACTTCCCGTTCGTGGAGCCGGGCGCCGAGATGGATCTGCAATGTTTCCTCTGTCACGGCGCCAAAGTAACGGAGAAAGGCGAGCCCTGCCACATTTGCAAGGCCTCCGGCTGGATTGAGATGCTGGGAGCGGGGATGGTTCATCCGCAGGTTTTAAGAAATGTGGGCTATAACCCCGAAAAATACACGGGGTTTGCATTCGGGATGGGGATCGAGCGCATCGTCATGACGCGCTACCAAATCCGCGACATCCGCTTCTTTTTGGATTCCGATTTAAGATTTCTGGAGCAGTTCGTATGAGTTGTCATTGCGAGGATCGTCGTGCAGCGACGAAGCAATCTCTTGATTTCAAAATCATAAGATTGCTTCGCTCCCTTCGGTCGCTCGCAATGACAATTAAAATATGAAAATCAGTTACGGGTGGTTGAAAGAGTTGGTGGATGTGCCCTGGACGCCGGAGGCAACCGCGGAGAAATTGACTCTCCTGGGGTTTCCCGTCGACAATTTCATCCGTACGGGGATCACGGTTTCCAACGTCATCGCCGTCAAAATTCTCTCCTTTGATAAACACCCCAATGCTGACCGCCTTAAGATCGCGCGCGTGACGGATGGAAAAACTGAAAAATCAATTGTCTGCGGCGCCTCCAACATCGCTCCGAACCAGGTGGTTCCGCTCGCCGTGGCCGGCGCAAAACTCGCAGGAAACCTGGAAATTCGCGTTTCAAAAATCCGGGGCGTTGAATCGGAGGGAATGCTGTGCTCGGAAAGAGAGCTCGGAATTTCCGAATCCCACGCGGGAATCATGCAGCTGCCGCCCGAAACCAAATTGGGGAAGGAACTGAAAGATATCCTCGGCGGCCAGGACGTCATCTTCAACGTCGATATCACTCCCAACCGCCCCGACGCCTTGAGCCACATCGGCCTCGCCCGGGAAATCGCAGCCCACACCGGAAAGGGGCTCAAAATTTCGAAAAGGTCCTTTAAAGCAAACCCCCAGGGCGAACCGTGCCAAATAAAAATTGAAGAGCCGAAACTTTGCTTCCGGTATATTGGAAAAAATTTTGAGGGCGTCAAGGTGGGACCCTCCCCAAAATGGATGGCGGAGCGGCTCACCTCCTGCGGCATCCGGCCCATCAACAATATCGTCGATATCACCAACTATGTGCTCCTTGAGTGGGGGCATCCGCTCCACGCCTTTGATTTGGAAAAGCTCAAAGGTCGGGAAATCATCGTGCGGCGGGCCAAGTCAGGAGAAAAAATACTGGCCCTCGATGAAAAAACCTACGAGCTCACAACCGACGATTTAATCATCGCGGATGCCTCTGACCCCGTCGCCATCGCGGGCGTCATGGGAGGAGGAAAAACCGGAGTGACCGAAGGTACCACCCGGCTGCTCCTTGAAAGCGCGGTCTTTAACCGTGTTTCCATTCGCAACACCTCCCGGCGGTTGAACCTCTCGAGCGAAAGTTCCTATCGCTTTGAGCGGGGGACCGACGGCTGGACCGCCGAACAAGCCTCGCTTCGCGCCAGCGTTCTCATAATGGAGCTGGCCGGAGGCGCGCCCGGTAACGCCAAAGACGCCTATCCCAAAAAAGATAAACCAATTTCCATCGGCCTGAGATCGGAAAAGCTTAATCTGGTGGCCGGCTGTGAAGTCGCGCCGCCCCAGGCGGAAAAAATCCTGAAAGGGCTAAGCCTTTCCCCCGCGAAAAAGAAAGGCGGCTGGACCTGCCGGATTCCCCCCTACCGCCACGACCTCAAAGAGGAATTTGACCTCATCGAGGAAGTCATCCGCGTGATTGGGTACGACCATATCCCGGAAACTCTGCCGAGACTTGAGGCCACCGCCATTCCCGCCAATCAAAAGCCCCTGGAAACGGGGAAATTAGCCGATCTTTTAAAGGGCCTGGGACTAAACGAAACCCTCACCAATTCGTTTTCGAGCCCCAAAATGACCGATTTGCTCCAATATAATAAGGATGAACTCCTGCCTTTAAAGAACCCGATTTCGCCGGAAGAATCTATCTTGAGGCCCCTTATTTCCGTCAACCTCCTCCAGGCCGTCAGGAGAAACGTCCATTTCCAAAGGGATTCGGTTTACCTCTTTGAAATCGGAAAAAAGTACCTCAGGTCCGGCCAGGCTTTTTCCGAACCCCCATCTTGCGCGTTCGTTCTTTACGGCCCGCCGGTGGAAACTTCCTGGCAAACCAAACCCCGGAACGCCGACTTCTACGCCCTGAAAGGTATGGTTGAGAAAATTTCTCAAGCAATTTTTCCGGATATGGAAATCGATCTTTCGCGCACCGTTCCGCCCTTCCTCCATCCGAATCAATCCTTTGTGATTTCCCGAAACGGGAAGCCGGCCGGGTGGGGGGGAATGCTTCACCCATCTCTCGAAGCTCAATTCGACCTGAAACACCCTTGCGCCGTTTGCGAGTGGGAGCTCGGGGCCGACCCCACCAATCGCCATCTCTTCAAGTCCTTGCCCCGCTTTCCCTTTGTGGAGCGGGACATCGCCATCATCGTCGATAAAAATTTGCCCTGGCAAAAAATCGAGGAGGAAATTCGGAAAACCGACACCGGACTGCTTGAGGCCGCCTGGCCCTTTGACGTTTTCATCGGCGGAACTCTTGAAGCGGGAAAGAAAAGCGTCGCCTTTCGCCTGCGCCTGCGCCACGCGGAACACACCTTGGCCGAAGGCGAAATCAATCAGGCTGTTGAAAAAATAAAATCCAATTTGACCACCCGCTGTGGCGCCCAACTCCGCTAAAAAGGAATTTTCCTTCCACACCCGCCGGCTGGCCTGGGCGGAACTAACGTCCCAAAAAAACTTCACGGCGAATGTCGTCATCGTCGGGGGCGGCATAGTTGGAGCGGGGATACTCCGTGAGCTCGCCCTGCAGAGATTCCCGAAAGTTTTCCTCTTTGAAAAAAACGACTTCGCCTCCGGAACGAGCGGGAACTCAAGCAAACTCATTCATGCGGGCTTAAGGTACCTTGAGCAAAGCTGGCTGGCCTTGAAAGCTTTCCGGATCCGGGACGCCCTTCGGCAATTCCGGTTTGTCTGGTCAGCGTCCTGGGAGAGAAAAATTTTGGGAAGGCTCGCCCCGCACCTCGTGAAACCCAAGCGAATCCATTTCGTCCTGAGAGCGGGAGACAATAGGGCCCCTTTGAGCGTCGCCTTCGGAATCTGGGTTTATTACCTGATGCAAATCCTCCAAGGGCAATTTTTTCCGCCGCCCCGATTCGGATTCTCCAAAAAGAGACGGAAAAAACTCGCTCCCGAACTCGATCACGAAAAAACCTCCCTTGTCTTCAGCTTTTGGGATTCGGAAACGGACGACGCGAGGCTTGTCATCGAAAATCTGCAAAAGGCGAACGACCTCGGGGCCACTGCCTTGAATTATGTCGAGGTCACCCGCTATACTCGTCATTCCCGCGAAAGCGGGAATCCAGGTTTTGAACCTAAAGAGACATTCGGGAATGACGGTCCTATTCTCGTCAGTTTGCGGAACCGCGAAACCGGCGAGGAAACAACCATTTCCGCCAAACTTTTGATCAACGCCACGGGGGCCTTTGTCGATGAGCTCAGGGAAAAAAGCAAAGACCTGGCCTCAGGCCGGGGAAAATTCCTGGACCGGGTGGCCGGATCACACATCGACATTTATCCCGCCCTCACCAACAAATCCTACTACGTCACCGCCACAGACGAGCGCCTGGTTTTTTTCCTCAAAAGAAACGAAGACGGCCTCGAGTACACCCGCGTGGGCACAACCGAGCGTCCTTTGAAAAAAAATGAAAGTTCCGACGATCCCCGGCCAACGAAAGAAGAATTCGATTATCTCGCGAATCTCGTCCGGTTTTTTATTCCCTCGGCCAAACTCAATCAGAAAAACATAATTAAAACGGACTCGGGGATTAGGCCGCTCCGCGCGCAAATCGCCGGGCGCCCGTTCGACAAATCCCGGGAACACGACATCATCATTGACCGGGACGTCATCCACGTGATAGGCGTTAAATTGACCGACTTCAGACGGGTCGCCTCCGAAATTTTGAAAATCTTTCCGTGGTGGCGGATCGGCGTGAAGATCGAAAACCCGGCCAGGTCTAAATCCGAATGCTATCGGTCCACACCGGAAAAAACCGGGAATACATATGAGGAAGAGGGAATGGGGCAAATCATCCGGCACACGATGCCGCTCCACTGGAAGGATTACCTTTTACGCCGGCGGGGCCTGGCGCCCCTCGTCATGCAAAGGTTGAATCCCGACCTCTTAGAGCGCGAATTTGAAGTGATGTCCCAAATCCTCGGCTGGGACGACCGCACCAAAAAATCCGAAAGAAGCGGAGGCGGGATTTGATTTGAACTCCCTTTCTGTTGAGGA
>Ga0315279_10010323_pt1 | contig 10991 bp, 5 predicted proteins | sample YL17G06_20_MG_FD_203694 | JGI IMG/M metagenome (GOLD analysis project Ga0315279, IMG submission 203694) | Sediment microbial communities from Yellowstone Lake, YNP, Wyoming, USA - YL17G06_20 | ecosystem: Environmental > Aquatic > Freshwater > Lake > Sediment | place: USA: Wyoming | collected...
GGTCTGGCCAAGGCCATGGACCAGGACCACGCCAGCCAGAGCGGCGCCCTGGCGGGCACGCTGCGATACATGGCCCCGGAGCAGTTCTCCGGCCAGTTCGATGCTCGAAGCGATCTCTACAGCCTGGGGCTGACTCTCTACGAGCTCGTCGCGCTGGAGCCGGCGTTCCCGGACGACAGTCGCAGCAACCTGATCCGGAAAATCACCGGACAGCCGCCGGCCCGGCCTCGAAAGCTCGACCCGCGGATTCCGCGGGATCTGGAGACGATCATACTGAAGGCGATCGCGCGCGAGCCGGCCGACCGGTATCAGTCGGCCGCCGAGCTGGCCCGCGATCTGGAGCGATTTCTCGAAGACCGGCCCATTGCGGCCCGCCGGGCCTCAGCGGCCGAGCGTCTCTGGCGATGGTCGCGGCGCAACCGGGCGGTAGCCGCTCTGGCGGCGAGCACGCTGGCGCTCTTGGTGCTCGTGGCCTTGGTGGCGAGCGTGGCATACGTGCTGACGGCGCGGGCGAACGTCGAAGAGGCCAGTCAGCGAAGGAAGGCCGAAGACATCTCGGCCCTATCGATCGAAGTGCTCGACAACATCTTTCAGCAGTTTGCCCCGGAGCGGACTGCCCCGGCTTCGGCGCTCTTGATGGTCGGCGACTCGGGCGAGGAAGTCACGGTTTCGGTCCAGCCGGTGCTGTCGAAGGAGGCCGCCGCGCTGTTGGAGCACATGCTGGCGTTCTACGACCGCTTGGCCGCGAAGGCGGGCGACGATGCCCGGCTGCGCCGAAAGGTCGCCGAAGCCAACCGCCGCGTCGGCGACATCCGCCAGCGCCTGGGTGACTACGAGAAGTCGAAAGCCGCGTACGAGCGGGCCATCGAGTTGTACGCACGACTGGCCGACGCATCCCCGGCAGACGCGGAGCTTCGCAGGGAGATCGCCAGGATCCAGAATGAGTTGGGCAACGTCTACAGGGCCACGAGCGAGCCGGAAGCCGGCCACGCGGCGTACCTTGAGGCCCTTGCGACGCTGAAGGCGATCTCCGCGGAGGCTTCCGCCTCGCCCCAGTATCAGTACGAGTTGGCCCGCACGTACTACTTCCTCGGCAAGAGACCCGGCGGCCAGCCCATGCCATTTCCGCTTGCGCCCGGCGGTCGCCGTGGCGGGCGTTTCGGCCCACCCGGCGCCGGGTTTGGTCCTCCCGGGCCGCCGCGTGGGCCCCGCGGTCCCAAGGAGAGCGAAGGCGGCCGGCCCTTGGGCCCGCCACCCGGGGGCCCGGGCCCAAAGCAGGACCAAGCCGGCCCGCCGTTTGGCCCGCGCCGTGGCCCCCCCGATTCCAAGGACGGCGAAGCCGGCCCATTGTTTGGCCCGCCTCGTGGGCGCCCCGGCCGTCCCGAGGGCAAGGGCGGCCCACCTCCTGGTCCGCCCGGTTTTGCCCCGGGTCCCCCTGGTCCCCCGCCCGGTTCTCATCCGCCGTTTTTCGCGATCGCCCCGCAAGAGAGGGAGGAGAACCTGCACAAGGCCATCGAGCTGCTGGAGCGCCTGGTGGCCGACCATCCGGCCACGCCGGACTACCGTCACCTGTTGGCCCGCTGCTATCGCGAGGTGCCTCCGCAGCGGTTCGGCGGCGGACCGAGCTGGGCGCCCGACGCCGCCGGCAAGGCAGCCGAGATCCTCGAGAAGCTGGTCAAAGAGCACCCGGATGTGCCGGACTATCGTTTTGACCTCAGCGAGACCTACGCCTGGTTGGAGCTTCGATGGCCGTTCTCGTTCGAGCCAACCGACCAGACTGCCAAGCAGCGCTCGCAGCAGATGCTCGGAAAAGCGCTGGCCATTTCCACAGAACTGGTCGCGGAGCACCCCAACATTCCGGATTACGCGGTTTCTCAGGTCTACATCCGCTTGAGACTGGCGGACATCCTCTGGACGACCGACCCCTCCGCCGCGGAAGCCCATCTTCGAAAGGCACTCGACCTGCAATCGACGCTTGCGAAGCGATTTCCCAACAACTCGTTCTACCGGCTGGGGACGGCCATGATCCACGAGTCGCTGGCCGGGTTGCTCCAGGACCTCAAGCGATTGCCCGAGGCCCGCGCCGCCCTGCAAGACTCCATCGCCTCCTTCAGGGATATTCTCCAGAAGGAGCCTAAGTTGGGATTCGTCCGCGGCGTGCTTGCGGAGAATTACGCGAGTCTGGCCAAGCTGCTCCGCAAACTGGGCGACGACAAGGCCGCCGCGGAAGCCGACCGACAGGCCCGCGATCTTCGTCCCGGCCGGTGACGCACCCGGACGGGCCCATCCGGGCATTTCTTTTTTTCCCAGATTCTGGCGGACGGCCTATTGACACGTTTCGTCGCGGACTATATAAATAGTCTTCGTTGATGCTATTCGTCGAGCGGGAACGGGATGCGGTCTGGAGGAATCTGGCGATGACAAGGAAACCTGCCAAGCGCGGAGAGAGACTCCGCACCCTAAGCCCGCTGGAGTTGGACGTAATGGGCGTCGTCTGGCAACTGGGCGATTGCAGCTCGGCGGAGGTCATTGAGGCGATGGGCAAGGTCCGTCCGTTGGCGCCGACCACGATCCGCACTGTGCTCGGCAAGCTCCGCGAGAAGGGCTACGTCGAGTTGGTCCCCACCATCGAGCGGGGCTACCGCTTCCGCGCGGCCGTCCTGCGCGAGTCGGTCGCCCGCCGCTCGCTCAAGGACCTGCTGGCGTCGCTTTTCCGGGGCTCGCCGCGTGAGGCGATCGCCTATCTCTTGGACGACGCCGACATCAGCGACGCCGATTTTGAGGAACTCCGCCGGATGATCGAGTCCCGCAGGAGGAGCTGATTGACTTCCTGGAACCCGAAGGAGAAGAGGAATGTCCCCGGACCCTGTCGTGACGTTGCGCTGGCTGGTTGGCGGGAGCCCTCTACTGGCCCGGCTCTTCTTCGCCAGCCTGGAGTTGGCGGGGCTGGCCCTGCTGATTGCGCTGCTGGTGCGTTTTGGCCGGGTCCGCTCGCCGCGGGTGGTTTCCCTGTTGTGGCTGGTGGTCCTGGTCAAACCCCTGGCCTCGCTGGCGGCGGGCAGCCCGCTACCGATTCTGCTGCTGGAGCCCGGCGAGGCACAGTTCGCCGAGACTGCGGACACGCCCGCGGTTGCTTATGTTCCGCCCGAGGCGCCGCGGTCTGGCTGGGCGGCATCGTGGGACCCTGACGATCCGCTCGGAAGCCGCGCGAGCTTCGAACCGTCCGTCCGGCCGGCGCCGGTATCCCCGCCGCCGGGCGCTTCGAGTGATCTCCTCCCGACCGAAGCCTTCTCGGAAGGCTCTCTGCCGCGGGCGATTGCCGTTGCTTGGCTGGTCGGGGTGGCGCTGTGTATGGCCCTTCACTTGCGGGCTCGGCTCCGGCTGTGGCGGATTGTCTGCACTGCCGAAGCGCCTTCGGCCCGGGTGCTTTCACGCTACCGCACGATTGCCTCGGAACTGCGGCTGAGGCGCATTCCGAGGCTCTTGATGACCGAGGCGTTGGACTCTCCCGCGATCACCGGGCTGTTGCGGCCCGTGGTCCTGGTGCCGTCCTGGCTGGCGGCAACTGCTGACGATCCAAAGCTCGCCTGGGCGCTGCGGCACGAGCTGACCCACTGGATGTGGCTCGACCCCGTGGCGGTTCTAGTCCGGGACGCGGTGGGGATCCTATTCTACTTCCATCCTGTGGCCTGGCTGGCGGGGAAGCAACATACAGAGGCCGTAGAACTGGCGTGCGATCGCGCCATGCTCCGCACCGATGCCGACGCCGCCAGTTACGCCGAACAACTCTACGAGATGCTCAAGGGCATCCGCTGGCGGCGCCGCACCGCGGTAGCGGGCGGGCTGTTCGCCACGCGCACCCAGGTCGGCAAGCGGATCGCGGCCCTTTTGGACGGGCCCCTTGTCTCGCGCCGCCAGTTGACCGTGCTATCGGCGGTCGGCGTGTTGCTCCTTGCAGCCGGGGCGTTGACCGTGGGTGGCGCGGTTCGGAGTGCGGAGAGCGAAGAAGCTCAGGAGGAGCCTGGCGCCGGATATCGCGTCCTGCGGTTTCCCATTGCCCGCATGGTGGGCATGATCTGCGTTCGCCAACCGCGGCCGCTGGGCTCGGACTGGCGAGACGGATGGGAGGCCGTAGGCCCGGCCAAGGGAAGCGTACGCGTGCCGCGCGGTAAAGATGTCTGGCTCCAAGTGACCGAGCAGCCCGCGAGCGACTTGCGATGGCTCTCCGCGCTGGCGCCCGATGACGTCCAAGTGCTCAACTTTGGCGACACGCCGCCCGACGCCGCGGCAGCCCAACTGACCCGCCTGTCCGGCCTGAAATGGCTGGTCTTCTACGACCGGCTACCGCGAGGGGCCGGCTTCGCCTATCTGTCCAGGCTGAAGTCGCTGGAGGGCCTGGTGGTTGCGCGGTCAGCGATCACGGACGACGAGTTGGGAGTCCTTGCGAACCGTTTGGGGGGACTGAAGTCCTTTCGGCGGCTTGAGCTGGGTAGCACCGAGCTGACCGACGCCGGGCTGGTCCACCTGGAGAACCTGCAATCGCTGGAGGAATTCTACGGCGGAGGCAACAAGTTGACCGGCAGCGGATTCTCGCACCTGGCAAGACTCCCCGCACTCAGGGAGGTCGGATTCGGCAGCCAGCAGATGGGCGACGCGGCCGTGGCCCATCTGGCGGAGTGTTCCTCCCTGAAACGCCTGACGCTGAATTGCCCGAAGATCACCGACGCCGGCATCGCGCAACTGGCCAAGGCAAAGTCGCTCGAAGCCCTGAAGCTCCATTACGTTCCCCTCACCGATGCCGGACTGGCGCACTTAAGCTCCCTGAAGACGCTGCGCGAGCTTGAGCTTCAAGCCACTCAGGCGACCGATGCCGGACTGGCTCATCTGGCAAAGCTCACCTCCCTGGAAGTCTTCCGATTGCCGCGCGGGGTCGGGGAGCCGGGCCAGGCCCAGATCACCGACGCCGGCCTGGCCCACTTGCGAGGTCTCAAGGGCCTCAAGCGCCTGTGGCTGGACAGGCCGCGATACACCGGGGCCGGCGTGCAATTCCTGGCCGACTTGAAGTCGCTGGAGTCCCTCCATCCCTCCTGCGGAATCACTGACCGTGACCTCGCGGTCATCGGCGGGCTGACTTCGCTGCGGGAACTGTGGATCATCGGCTCGCCCGTCACAGACGAGGGCCTGCGGCACTTGAGCTCCCTCAAATCGCTTAACAAGCTCTCTCTGGGGGGGTGCAAGGAAGTCACAACCTCCGGGCTGGCCCATCTCCGCGGGCTGCCGATCCAATCGCTTCAGTTGGATCCGTGCGTCCCGGGTGACTCCCGGCTGGCTTTCCTGGAAGGGCTGCCCGAGCTGGAGACCCTTTACATCAAAGGCACCTCGCTTCGCGACGAAGACCTGGCAAGCGTGGGCAAGCTGACACGTCTTAAAGACCTGCGAATCTATTGCCAAGCGATTGGCGACCGCGGCATGGCCCACTTGGCCGGATTGACTTCACTGGAGAGCCTCACTGCCCGGTTTCAGTTGACGGACGAGGGGCTCAAGCACCTGGCAAACATGAAGAAGCTGGCGGCCGTGCAACTCTACGGTGACTTTACCGACCGCGCGCTGCGGCACCTGGAACGGCTCAAGTCGCTCCAAATGTTGTACGTTTGGACCCCCAACGAGCTGAGTCCTGCCGCACTGGAGCGTCTGAAGAAGTCGCTCCCTGCCCTTCACTTCCTGATGGTCACGCGAATGCGAGACCTCAAGGTCCGGCCCGGCGTCGGCCAGGTTGCCCCGGCGTTTGCCGTAAAGACGCTCGACGGGCGACCGGTGCGGCTGCAAGACTACCGCGGCAAGGTCGTGCTGCTTTACTTTTGGGCCACCTCGTGCAAGCCCTGCATCGCGTCCGCGCCAGCACTGAAGGGCCTGCAGATGGACCTGAGCCGATACAAGGGCTTTGCCATGATCAGCCTGTCGTTGGACGACGCGGACGTCGTGGTCCGGCAGCACGTGGAGCAATTCGCGCTCCCGTGGCCGCAAATCCGCTTGGGCTCGGGCTCCGAGGTGGCAGCCAACTACGGCGTGGGCGGAGTGCCGGCGTACTTCGTGATCGGGCCCGACGGCAAGGTCCTCTACACCGGCCAGGATTGGGACCAGATCCGCAAGACGGTCTCCGTAGCGACCGACCGGTGATTCGCGGACAGGAGGCCAGACATTCCTGTCTGGCTCGTCTGCGGCAGGAGGCCAGAGATTCCTGTCTGGCGGAGATGGGCGAACATTCCGACTTGGCCCTGGCGTGCGACAGGCAGGAATGCCTGTACTCCTATCTCCGACAGGCAGGAATGCCTGCCCTCGTGGCCTATCGCGACATTCTTGCCTGCCCGCCTGGCTATCTCAAGCAGGGAAATCGGCACAAACCCTTCAATCGCTACAGCTTCTGCAACCGATAGGATAGAATGGCGGTAATCGGCCTTTAGGAGTGCTCCCTTGAGACGACGGTTTGCCGGCGTGGCTGCCTTCGCCTTGTTGCTGGTCTTCCTGACCAGCCAAGTGGAGATTCTCCGCCACCATTTCGAGCACCGCCAGGGTTCGCCGCGTTCGTCGGACTCCTGCACCCTCTGTGCGTTTGCGCAACAGTCCGCGTCGACGACAGCCGAAGCACCCCCCTTGCTCGTTATGGCCGCCACGGGCGAGACCGCGGTGCCCGAATTGCCCATTCTTTCCAGAGTCTCTTTCCGCTTCCCGTTTGGGCCGAGATCACCACCTTGCGTTGCCCCACTGTAACTGTCCGGGACAGCGTCCTGTCGCGCTGCGTTTCTCGTCGGTGAGGGCCTTCCGCGTTGAGGTGGTTTCGATGTTCTCTAGGCTCTCTATCCGGCGGCGGCCGGGCCTTGCGAGGCACGGGCCGTTCGCTATTTGCGCTGCGCCGGCGGTGACTTTCGCGATTGGCCTTTTGATCGCGGTCGTCTGGTCTGTGGGTGGCGTGTCCGCCCGAGACTGGACTTCGCCCGCCGGCACGCGGCACGACTTCGATGAGGATGCTCCGTGGGGCTCCTCGGAGCCTACCGACAGATTCCCCTCCCTGACGGATCAACTCGCGGCAGACCAGGCTCCCACGCCTCAGGTCCCGGTCCCGACACAGGAGTCCCCACTGGACCGGGCCCTTCGGGAAGTCCAGCCGTCCGAGCCTGCCGGGGAATCGCCGCTGGATCGCGCTATCCGGGAGTTGGGCGTCCCTGGCCCGACCGCTGGGGGGCCGCCCGCCGCGGCGCCGACCGGGCCGACGCCTGTGGGCCCGACGCTGGGCGGCGGGGCCCAGCTCAAGTTGGCCGACATCTCGTTGGACGGGCTGTTCGGCGCCGGTTGGTCAACCGAGCGAGATCCCGAGCTTCAGGATTTGGATGGAGGGGGCCACGACCCGCGCAAACGCGGATTCACGGTGCGGGGTGTGGAGTTCTCGATGATGGGCGCGGTGGACCCCTATCTCGACGGCGAGATGCACCTGGTCGATTTCATCGACCCGATTGAGGGAGAAAACGTCGTCGAGCTGGAAGAGGCGTTTATGACCACACGGTCCCTGCCCAAGGGCCTCCAGCTCAAGGCGGGGCAATTTCTCACCGAGTTCGGCCGGATCAATCCGACGCATCCCCATGCCTGGGCATGGCTGGACCAGCCGATCATCAACACGCGGGTCTTCGGCCCCGATGGCATGAGGGCCCCCGGGGCGCGGTTGAGCTGGCTGGTGCCCGCCGAGTGGTTCTCGCAGGTCTATGTCGTCGTGCAGAATGCCAACGGCGAGCAGATGTCCAGCTTTCTTGCGAACCAGGCGTTTTTCGCGGAGCGGCCCATCGGGGGCCGGCCGTTTGTGTACCGCGACGTGCGGTCGCTTGAGGATTTGACGTACACGGTGCGATGGGAGAATTCCTGGACTACCTGCAACGAAGAGGTGACCTGGCTGGCCGGCGCGTCCGGCGCCTTCGGCCCGAATTGCACTGGTTTCGAGGGCAACACGCAGGTTTATGGCCTGGACCTGACGCGGAAGTGGAAGCCGGCCAAGAACGACCGCGGCTGGCCGTTCACGATCTGGATGAGCGAGTTCATCGTGCGACGCTACCGGGCCGACAGCTTCTTCGGCCCCAATCCGGCCGATCCGGCGACCGACCTTTCGCTTCCCGCCGAGACGCTCACGGACTGGGGCTTTTACACGCAGCTATTGTACGGCTTCAAGCCGAAGTGGGCCGTCGGCCTGCGGTACGAGTTCTGCTCGGCCGGCGGCGCCAGCCTGAATCAGGACTTCGTCCCGATCAGTCACAACGAGGACCCGTTCCGCGACAACCGCCATCGCCTCTCGCCGCTTCTGGCCTGGTATTTGACCGAGTTCTCGCGTTTCAACTTCCAGTACAACTGCGACTTTGCCGAGCACCTGCCGAGCAAGAACGCCCATTCGTTCTGGTTAGGAGCCGAATTCATGCTCGGCTCGCACCCGGCCCACAAGTTCTAGCCGATAAGCCGCCTGCCATGAACACTCGATACCCCAGAATCAACCGGACCTTGACCTTTGTCGCTGCGATGGCACTTGGCCTCTCGGCCGGTTCCGTCGCGCACGCCCAGCGATTGCAGGTCTGCTGTAGCGTTCCCGATCTGGCCAGCCTGGTGCAAACGGTCGGGGGCGATTACGTGTCGGTCACGGCCTTCGCCAAGGGAACCGAAGACCCTCACTTCATCGAGGCCAAGCCGAGTTTTGTCCGGGCGCTCAACCAGGCGAATCTGCTGGTCATGCTCGGGTTGGAGATGGAGGCCGGCTGGAGCCCCGTGGTCCTCCAGAATGCCCGCAACGGCGCGGTGCTGCCCGGCGCTGCGGGATACCTCGACGCATCCAGGGCCATTCGTCCGCTGGACGTGCCCACGGGCGTCATCGACCGCTCGCTGGGTGACGTTCATGCCGGGGGCAACCCCCACTACCTGCTCGACCCGGTCCGCGGAATGGAAGTCGCCCGGCTGATCCGGGACAAGCTCACCGAGCTACGGCCGGAGCAGAAGGCCTACTTCAACGAGCGTTACGAGGCGTTTTGCCGCCGAACGGGCGAGATGCTGGTGGGTGAGCAGCTCGCCAAGAAGTACAAGGCCGAAGACATCCCCAAGCTGGCTCTCCTCTTTGAGTACGGGAAGCTGGCGCCATACCTGAAGAGCCAGAAGGAGGACTCGCTGCTGGGCGGCTGGCTGGGGATGATGCTGCCCTATTACGGCGCCAAGGCGGTGGACGACCACAACATGTGGCCGTACTTCGCCCGCCGCTTCGGACTCCGGGTGATCGCCCACATGGAGCCGAAGCCGGGGATTTCCCCGACCACCCAGCACCTGGCAAGCGTGATCCAGCAGATGCGCACCGAGGGGGTCCGCATCGTCCTGGCCAGCCCGTACTACGATCCCCGTCATGCGGAGTTCCTCGCCTCCAACACGGGGGCCAAGATCGTTAGCGCGGCGCACCAGGTCGGATCGCGCCCGGGCACGGACGACTACCTGTCGATGGTGGACTACAATGTCCGGCAGGTCGTTGCAGCCCTGAAAGGAACCCCATGAAGAAGGGCAACCCATGAAACGGGCGACCGCACAGCCGGCAGACAACGAGGCGGCCGCAGACGCAGCCATCCTCGAAACCAGCGGCCTGCGCCTGGCGTACGGCAGGCGCCCGGTCCTCGACCAGGTAAACCTCCAGGTCCGGCGCGGCGAGTTCTGGTTCCTGGTCGGGCCGAACGGCCACGGCAAGACCACGCTGCTCCTGGCTATCCTGGGGCGGCTGCGTCCCGCCGCGGGCCGGCTCTTGCGGCGCGGCGACTTCGCCCGGCCCGACGGCGTCGGCTTCGTTCCCCAAGATTGCAGCATCAGCCCGACGCTTCCCACCACGGTGCGGGAATTCGTCGGCCTGGGGTTGGTCGGGATCCGCGCAAGTCGGGCGGAGCGGGGCGAGCGCCTCTCCTGGGCGCTCGACGAAGTGGGGCTGGGCGGAATGGAGGCCCGCGATTTCTGGTCCCTTTCCGGCGGCCAGCGCCAGCGGGCCCTGGTGGCCCGCGCCTTGATCCGCCGGCCACGCGTGCTGGTGGCCGACGAGCCCACCAGTGGGCTCGACCTGTCGGTCGAGGCGGCACTCTACGAGTCGCTGGCCGCGTTGAACCGCACCGAGCGGTTGACCTTGATCCTCGTCACCCACGACGTGGCCACTGCCGCCCGCTACGGCACCCATCTCGCCCTGGTCCACGACGGCCGCGTAGTTGCCGGCGCCGCGGCCGAAGTCTTGGACTCGGGCAAGCTCCAGCGGGCGTACGGGGTCCCGATCGATGCCTTTTCCGAGGACGGCTCGCCCGAGCGCGTGCGACTCGGCTCCGCCCAGAAATCCCCGTGAGTGCCCAGGAATCCCGCGAGCGCAGAAATCCCCGTGACCGATCGAGGCATTTTCCATGTTCCCCAGGCGCGACCCACTCAGCAGTCCGAGAAGAGGCTTGCCCCGCTTTGCCCTTGGGCCAGGATGGACCGCCGCGCTGGGAGCGGCGATTCTGAGCCTGGCATCTACCGGCCTCCTGCACGGGCAAGAGCCCAAACAGCCTCCGCGAGAATCGCCGTTGGATCGCGCGGTGCAGGACCTGGGGGCATCGACCCCTCAAACCGCGGCTTCGCCCGAGACGGCCGACCACAATCCGCCGCTGGTCCCTTGGGCACCGGCCGGCGGGACGGAAGTCGATGCGGCCAACACGTTCTTCGCTTCCTGGACGCTCTTCCGCTACAGCTACCTCGAGGGCTGGCTGGTGGGGTTGGTGCTCTCGCTGGTTGGGGTGATCGTGGTGGCCCGCGACCAGATTTTCATCGGGGCCGCCGTCTCTCAGGCGTCCACGTTGGGAATCGCCTTGGCCCTTTGCGCGAGCAGCGTGTTTCCGCTCCACGATCGAACCGGCACGGGGTCGCACGGCTCGTCCTGGCTCTGCTGCGACAGCTTCCAGGCCGCCATGGCGGTG
>Ga0315279_10010324_pt1 | contig 10990 bp, 8 predicted proteins | sample YL17G06_20_MG_FD_203694 | JGI IMG/M metagenome (GOLD analysis project Ga0315279, IMG submission 203694) | Sediment microbial communities from Yellowstone Lake, YNP, Wyoming, USA - YL17G06_20 | ecosystem: Environmental > Aquatic > Freshwater > Lake > Sediment | place: USA: Wyoming | collected...
GGAGCCCAGCTCATCGGGAAGCTGGAGGGTCCGGAACTCATCCTGGACCCGGCGAAATGGCCCAAGAAGTTCAGCGAGGCCCCGACGCTGGCTGAACTGGTTAAGGCCGGCAAGCTCCCTCCGGTGGAGCAGCGCCTCCCCGAGGAGCCAATGGTCGTGAAACCCGTGCACAGCATCGGGAAGTACGGCGGCACCTGGCGTCGCGGGTTCACCGGGCCGGGCGACAGCGAAAACGGGAACCGCATCGTCTCCACGGATAAGATCCTCTTCTGGGACTACACCGGAACCAAGGTGATGCCGTGCGTTGCGAAGGATTGGAAGGTGAGCGACGACGGGCGGGTCATCGCCATACTCCTCCGCCAGGGAATGAAGTGGTCGGACGGGCACCCCTTCACCGCCGACGACTTCGTGTTCTGGTACGAGGACGTCTACCTGAATAAGGACCTCCAGCCGACGCCCAACCCAGATTTCATGGTCAACGGCAAGCCGGGAGCGTTGCGGAAGCGGGACGAGTTCACCGTGGTATTCGAGTTCCCGGAGCCGAACTATCTCTTCGTGGACATCCTGGCGGGCAGCACCGCAATGGGCGGCGGCCAGGCCACGCAGCAGATGATGGGCCGCACCATGGGCGCCTATATGCCCGCCCACTACCTCAAGCAGTTCCATCCGAAATACGTCGCCAAGGACGAGCTGGACAAGAAAGCCAAGGCGTTGGGGTTCGACAGCTGGGTGAGCCTCATCAAGAACCGCTGGGACTGGCGCCTCAACACCGAATTGCCGGTCCTCGGCCCCTGGAAGACGGTGAGTCCGATCAATACCCCGTCTTGGGTCCTGGAGCGGAACCCGTATTACTTCGGCATCGACACCCAGGGAAATCAGCTCCCCTATATTGACCGGATCTCCATGGGCCTGGCCGAGAACCTGGAGGTCCTGAACCTGCGCGCCATCGCGGGCCAGTACGACCTGCAAGAGCGGCACACTGCCCTCTCCAAGCTGCCCGTCTTCCTGGAGAATCGCAACAAGGGGAACTACGACGTGCGCCTCGACCCGGCCCTGAACGGGTCCGACGCCACGCTGCAGATCAACCACGCTTACGACGCGGACCCCGAGATCGCCAAGTGGCTCCAGACCCGGGACTTCCGGCGGGCGCTTTCCCTCGGCATCGACCGCGATCAGTTGAACGAGACGTTCTGGCTGGGTGTAGGCACCGCCGGCTCCGTCGCCCCGGCCGAGAGCATGCCCTACAGCCCCGGCCCCGAGTGGCGGAAGAAGTGGTCCACCTATAACCCGAAGCAGTCCAACGAGTTCCTGGACAAGCTCGGCCTCACCAAGAAGGACGCCGAGGGCTATCGCCTGCGGACCGACGGCAAGGGTCGCATCCGCCTGGAGTTCCTGACGGCGGCGGGCTCCTTCATCCCGCACACCCAGATCTGCGAGATGATCAAGCAGCAGTGGAAGAAGATCGGCATCGACGCGGATGTGAAGGAGGTGGAGCGGAACCTCTTCTTCACCCGCATCAACAACAACGAGCAGCAGATCGCCGTCTGGCTGAACGACGGCACCGAGGTCCTCTACCTCTTCCCGCGCCACGCCTTGCCGGTGGACCCGGTGGAGGCCCTGCTCGGCAATCCGATCGCCCGCTGGTACGCCAGCGGCGGCACCCAGGGGAAGGAGCCGAAGGATCCGCAACTCAAGAAGGCGTTGGAGATGTTCCGCACGGCAGCCGGGAAGAAGCCGCAGGAGCGATACAAGATCGCGCAGGAGATCTGGAAGATCATCGTGGACGAGCAGATCAGCATCGGGACGGTCGGCCAGTCGCCGGCCGCCATGGGCGTGCGGATCGTGAGCAAGCGTCTCGGGAACATCCCGTCCCGGCAGGTGAACGCGCAGCACGCCCGGACCCCCTGTAGCTCGCACCCGACCACGTTCTTCTTCAAGTCGTAACACCCACTCCTCCTCGCATCCGACGGCCGCCCCGAGATCTCCCGGGGCGGCCGCTCTCTTTCTCGGCCCGCCCTTTCGTTCCGGGTCAGGGTGCGCAGGCAATAGCGAATGGCTGCACCGCACTCCACTCGAAAGGTGGAGACGAAAAGGGCCTTGACATGGTGCGTTGCCATATTGTATCAATAACCAAGATCTGAGATCATAGATTTATCTTTCGCAACGGAGGTATCGAGTGAATCGCAAATCGGCACGGCCTCTCGGGCCTCGAAAGACGCTGACTGACTCGGTATGCGAAAGAATCAGAGACGACATAGTGAATGGCCTTCTCAAGCCAGGCGAAATCATCTCTACGGGTCAAATCGCTAAAGACCTAAGAACCAGCTCGATGCCGGTGCGGGCCGCGTTAACCCGCCTTGAAGCTGAAGGACTGGTACTGATCGCGCCGCAGCGCGGTGTCATGGTCTCCAGAATCTCACCTGAGGACCTGGAAGAAGTATTGTTGATCCGAAGCCGACTGGAAGGTCTGGCCGTTTACCTTGCCTCCGCACACATAACCAAGGCCAATCTTGAGAGATTGCGCGAATTGGTGCAGGACATGCGTCGGGCAGAAAAGGCGGAGGACAGCAAGAGATGGACCAGGGCTAACGAGCAGTTCCATCGAATGATCTTGGGGACCAGTCAAAGACCTAGACTTACGCGACTTGTGTCCGATCTCCTCACTGCGGGGAAGCGCGGCCGCATAGTACCAAGGAATGTCCCTGGTCACATGAGACGCCGTAATGCCGAACACGAAGACATTCTGAATGCATTGGAGTGCAAAGACGCGGAGCTCGCCGAGGGAATGATGCGAAAACACCTCCTCGCGGCCTGGAAAGAAACCGCCAACTTCATCGCTGAGCAGGAACGCGGCGGGAGAAGCTGATGGTGCCGCTTGGTGTTGTGCGCAGCATGGTTGAGGCACGTTCCAGTCTGTGGCTGCGGATTGGGGCTCTTCCCATCGAGACTGGTTTCAGTAACTGGAAGGATGGTGGGCGGAAGAGATTCACCGATGATTGGTTGCGCAAATTATATGGTGTGGCGAGATGGTCGGCGCTCTAGATGGGAGGGTGCCGAGGATGTGCCCTATGGAGCGGGGTATGTTCACGAGAGCTCCAGGGTTCCCGGCGAACACCTCCAGCGCAAGTACGAGAAGAAGCGCCTATCGCTCAATGGACGGGTTTCTTGCTCGAGCGGCTCGCCGTTGCAATAGAGCCTGAGATGATTGCCACGCCGGCGCCATCTTTAAGTTTGCAGGCCCGATGCGAGGATTTTGGCGTCTAGACTTACATGCCCTGCCTCGACCGAGGCATGAGACTGATGCCACCTACTAGCAGCAATGTGCTGATCCGCGATTGGCGCGGGCCATTGCCCCCCATGGGTACAGGATGCCGCTCGCCATCGTGGAATTCTCCAACCTCCAGCCTTCGACCAAGTTGGTTCGAGTGGCACCGCACGTCGAGGAGGATGGACCATGTATGAGGAACGCTCGCAGTCCGAAAGGAAACTCACGCGCCGGGAACTTCTGAAGCTGGGGGCAGGGGCGGTCGGGTTCGCAATGGCAGGCTCTCGCTCGCCAGCGGTCGCGCAGGCCCCGCGGGCAGCTGCACCCGCCCCAGGCGGGGGAACGGCAGGCGGCTTCGACTGGAAACGGTTCAAAGGAGAGAAGCTGGAAGTGCTATTGATCAGGAGCCCGCGCGGAGATCTGCTGAAGAAGCACCAAAAGGAGTTCGAGGATCTCACGGGGATCACGGTCGGTTTCGAGCAGATGCCGGAACAACAGCTGCGCCAGAAGCAGGTGATCGAGTTCGCGTCGCGGAAGACGACTTTCGACGTCACCTCCTGCACCATGCATGTTCAGAAACGCCAGTTCGGAAAAGCCAAATGGTTGGTCGATATTCGGGATTACCTGACGGATCCCACCATGACCAGCCCGGACTTCGATTGGAGTGATTTCTCGGAGGCTGCTATAGCCTATGTCAAGCAAGCCGATGGCCGCATTGACTCGATCCCGCAGAACCTGGATTACTGGATTCTGTTCTGGAACAAGGAAATCTTCCAAGCCAAGGGCGTGCAGTTCCCGAAGACACTGGACGAGATGGTCGAGGCCGCCAAGAAGCTGCACGATCCGAGCAACGGGATCTATGGCTTCGTTGCGAGGGGCCTCAAGAATGCCAACACGCCGGTATGGACCTGCCTTCTAATGAACTGGAATGTCGATGCGGTCGATGACAATGGGCAGCTGCACACAGAGGGGCCAGAGGCGATCGCAGCAGCGGAGATGTACAAGACGTTGATGAAGAACTACGCGCCGCCAGGCGCCGTCGGGTTCAACTGGCAGGAATGCCAAACGACGTTCTCCCAGGGCACCGCAGCTATGTGGATCGATGGGATCGGCTTCGCCGAACCCCTGGAGGACAAGAGGAAATCCAAAGTTGCGGGCAAGGTTGGTTATGGCCTGGTGCCTGCGGGGCCGAAAAAACAGTATGCCCCGGCCACTGGGGTTTCCTTGGGCATCTCGGCGTTCAGCAACAAGAAGGGCCCAGCCTATTTCTATTGCCAATGGGCAACCAACAAGGTCAACCAGGGCCGAAACCTCGCGGCTGGCGCAGGTTCTCCAGCCCGCAACTCGACCCTAAAGGATCCCAAAGTCCTGGCGGACCTGAAGGTTCCCAGGGAGTGGGCGGACACGTTGGTAGAGGCTTCCAAGATCGGCCACCATGGACTGCCGATCATCGAGCCGGTGCAGGAGTTCCGGGACATCTTCGGCATCGCCCTGACCAACATGATTGGGGGCGCCGATCCGGCGACCGAGCTCAGGAAAGCAACGGCAGAGTTCCGACCCATCCTCGAGAAGAGTGAGAAAAGCTAGCCCTTGGCCGGGAGCGCCGGTCAGGCGCTCCCGGCTACGGAGGGCTGGAGGTTGAATGGTCTTGAGTCGCTCAAGCCAAGGGGCGGAGTTGCGTTTTCCGGCCCGGGCCAATTCTGAAACTATTGGTGGTCGCGCCTATGCCCGGCGGAGTAAGTATCTCCTGTTCATCGTGCCGGCCATACTCATCGTACTAGCCGTTATCGTCTTTCCTTGGGTATTCACAATCTGGATGAGCCTGCACGACTGGCAGGTCGGGAACGAGCCTTCCTTCACGGGATTTGCCAACTATACGAAGCTGGCCCGGGATCAGCGCTTCCTTTTCTCCATTGTCCGCACCCTGTACTACACGGCGCTCGCGGTCGTGCTGCCAGTGGTTTTCGGAGTGCTGGCGGCGGTCATCTTCCACTGCGAGTTCCCGTTCAGAGGTTTCCTGCGCGGCCTCTTCGTCCTGCCCATGATGGCCACCCCCGTTGCGATTGCTCTCGTGTGGACGATGATGTTCCATCCGCAACTCGGGGTCCTGAATTACCTGCTGAAGCTAGCGGGTATCCCGCCACAGCTTTGGGTCTACTCCCAGCACACCGTAATACCTGCCCTGGTCTTGGTCGATACCTGGCAGTGGACGCCGCTGGTGATGCTGATTTGCCTGGGCGGTTTGGCTTCTCTGCCAGAGGAACCCTACGAGTCTGCGCTCATTGACGGCGCCAGCCAGTGGCAGTTGTTCCGCCACATCACCCTCCCGCTGCTTCTTCCGTTTGTCATGGTGGCCGTGGTCATCCGCACCATCGATGCGCTCAAAGCCTTCGACATCATCTATGTCATTACTCAAGGCGGCCCTGGCACGGCTTCGGAAACCATAAACATCTACCTCTACCTGCAGGCGTTCGTCTTCTATAGGGTCGGGCATGCCTCGGCCGTTGTGGTCGTATTCTTCGCCATCATCGTAGCCCTTGCGTTGGTGCAGCTACAGGTGAGACAGAGGACGTTATGGACCTGATCCGAACGACCAGGCATACCTCCCGACACCGGCGAGTCATGTCGCGAGTCGGCCTTGGCCGGTTTCTCGGACGTGTTGGGTTTTGTTTTTCGGTCGTGGTCATCGTTTCCCCAGCAGTCTTGGTATTTCTGTGGATGCTGTCGCTCGCGCTGAAGACAGAAGGGGAGAACTTGGCGTATCCACCTGTATTCGTCCCGAGTAGTCCGACGTTGGAGAACTTTGTCGCCGTATTTCAGACCACCCCCTTCGGGCGGTATACGGTAAACAGCATCATCGTCTCCGGAACATCGACCCTAATCGCGCTCCTCGTTGGCGTTCCTGCGGCTTACGGCATTGCCAAGACGAGGGAATCACGCCTGGCCTTGCTCGTATTGATCTCCCGCATGACCCCAGGATTGAGCTACCTGATTCCCCTCTACATGCTCTTCAGCTTCATGCGGCTGACCGGCACGCTGTGCTCCTTGATAATCACCCATTTGGTGATCACGGTCCCCATTGTGGTGTGGATCATGATCGGCTTTTTTGAAAGCTTGCACCCGGAACTCGAAGAGGCGGCGCTGATCGACGGGTGTGACATCTGGCAGGCATTCCTAAAAGTCGCTATGCCGCTTTCGCGGCCGGGCATAGTCGTGGCTGGCATTCTTGCTTTCATTTTTTCCTGGAACAACTTCATATTCGGGGTAGTGCTGGCAGGCAGAGAGACCCGGACGTTGCCAGTCGCGGTATACAACATGCTTACCTTCGAGCAGATTAGCTGGGGCCCTCTCGCCGCCGCTGCGCTTACCGTGACCCTGCCGGTGTTGTTGCTTACCCTCTTTGTCCAGCGCCATATTCTAACGGGTCTTGCCACTGGTGGGGTGAAGGGGGGATAGCTTGAACCACACCGTTGGACGCGGGTCGGCGGCCGAGAAATCGCGAGTCGAGACTTGTGCCCGCCATTACAGGCCAGACTGGCCGCTTCGACGCGACACCTCAGCTGCTTGGCAGGATAGCGTGAGAGCACCGCCCGTCGGCACTCTGATCGATGGGATCGTTTTGCCTGTGTCTGAATTGGAGCGGAGCCGCATGACCAATCGTGAGCGTGTTGTTCCCTGACTCAACGCACCATGACGAATTGGAGGTTTCGATGAGTATGGCCTGGGGCAACAAGATCAAGAGACAGTTGAAGGAGGGTAAGGTCACCGTCGGTACGTGGATCACCTACCCGGACATCCACTACGCCGCCAACATGGGACGTGTGGGATTCGATTGGGTCGTCCTCGATCTGGAGCACAGTCCGATTAACATGGAGAGCGCGGCTGCGAGCTTGGTGGTGCTCAATGCGGGACCCACCGTACCGCTAGTGCGAGTCCCGCGCGGCAACGTTGAGAACATCAAGCGGGTGCTGGACGCCGGCGCCTGGGGTTTTGTAGCTCCTATGGTCAACACGCGGGAGGAGGCGGCGGAGGTTATTGCCGCGGCCAAGTATCCGCCTCTTGGTCTCCGCTCGGTGGGTGCCTATGCAACCTTCTCCATGGGCGTGGACCCGCCTACCTACTACCAGCGAGCCAATGAGGAAATACTGGTCGTGGTCCAAATTGAGAGTGTTCAGGCGATCGAGCATCTGGACGAGATCCTTGCCGTACCAGGTATCGACTGCGCCTTCGTGGGACCCGCAGACCTTTCCTTCTCACTGGGCCTGAAGCCGCAACTGGACAACGAGGATCCGTCTTACCTCGAAGCAACGCAAGCCGTTCTCGACGCCTGTGCGCGGCGTGGTATGCCGGCTGGGACAATGGTGTTGACCGCAGACGCCGCCAACGCCGCGATCAGAAGGGGTTTTCGCTTCATCTCCTTGGGCGCCGATCGTGTGCTGCTGCCACGCTTCTTCCGACAAGAGTTGCAGCGTATAACCCGAGGGATCGCTTAGGAAAGGGAATCGCTCTGCCCTATTCGAGGGGAGAACGGCAAGGATCAGGTGCTAGATAATCGGCGTCCAACACGGCGCGTCGTGCGCCCGACCTCATCGTTTAATTCTTGGCGTAGAAGCCTACAAGAAAGAGATAGATCGAAATGACCGTTGAACTGAGCCGGGAAGAAATGGATCGACTTTGCAGCTTTGACAGTCCCACCATCTGCAATGCCATCGAGACCTTCAGGGCTCGGCACCGCATCGAAGGCTACATGGGCCCGGATATCCACTGCATTTACCCAACGATGGGAGTGATGCTCGGCTACGCCGTCACGATCAAGATCAACACGGTATACACGGATCGACCCATCAACCGCGCTGCGTGGTTCCAGTTCTTGGAGCAACTGAAGACCTTCCCGGAGCCGCGCGTATTGGTGATGCAGGACGAGAGCGAGTCTCCCTGTCGGTCTTCTTTCCCGGGCGAAATAGTCAGTAGCACGCTGAAGCGACTGGGGGTAATCGGTCTGATAACCAACGGGGCGGTGCGAGACGTGGAGCAGGTGAGGGCCATAGGTTTTCACTACTTCGCCGGCGGCATTGTCGTTTCCCACGGGAAGGTGGAGGTCGTAGCATCAATGGTGCCCGTGACTGTAAGTGGGCTGACGGTGAAGCCGGGGGATCTGCTTCACGCCGACCTGAACGGGGTTGTCCACATCCCGGACGAGATCGCCAAGCAGGTCGCACAGGAGGCTAAGAAGATCGTGGCGACAGAGGCCGGTTGGCTGGAACTGATCCGAGGTCAGGATTTCTCGCCGGTGAGATTGCTGGCCAAGATAGAGGGCAAGTAGCGGCAGGTGGGGCTGCCTGCGGCGGGCGATCGGGCGGTACTAGGTGTTCGGCCGAAAAGCCATCGTAATCGCCACACCCGCCTCAAAGATGAGGTCGGGCCGGCGAGGCTGGTGAAGGGACACGGAGAGAAGATACGTGAGAGCCAAGAGACAAGTGGTTGAAGGGCGTGATGGAGTTCCGGAGACCATCCCCGTCTTCCGCCGGTCTGACGGCAGCGTGGGGGTGCGAAACTACGTGGCGGTGCTTTCCACCGTGGCCTGCGCCAACGAGGTGGCCGCCCGCATTGCCGCGGGCATTTCTGGCGCGCGCCCCTTCCTCCACCATCGGGGGTGCGGCCAGCTCCAATCGGACCTCAGGCAGGTGGAGCGGACGCTGATCGGTTTGGGGACCAACGGCAATGTGGGAGCCGTCCTCCTGGTCGACTTGGGCTGTGAGGGAATCCAGGTGGACCGCGTTCAGGCCGCCATCCAGCAAGCAGGGCGGCCGATCCAACGAGTAAGCATTCAAGCCCTGGGCGGGAGCCGTCGGGCGATCCGGGTGGGAAGGGACGCTTGTCGGGCCCTGGCCAGCGTCTCTCGGCGGGGGCGTCGGGAGCCGATGCCCCGGAATCAGCTCCTCATCGGCATCAAGTGTGGGGCGTCGGACAACACATCGGGCGTCGCCGCCAACCCGGCGGTGGGCCAGATGGTGGACGCTCTGGTGGACGGTGGAGCAACGGTGATCGTGGGGGAGACGACGGAGTTCCTAGGGGCGGAGCATCTCCTGATGCGCCGTGCGGCCACGCCCGCCGCGGCGCGGGCCATCCGCCGAATCACCTCGGCTATGCAGGAGCGAGCCCTGGCTGCCGGTGGCGACATGCTAGGAGGACAGCCATCGCTGGGGAACATTCAGGGGGGCATTACCACCATTGAGGAGAAGTCGCTGGGGGCTGTCTCCAAAGCCGGGACGCGGGAGATTCGAGGGGTCTTAGAGTATGGCGAGCGCCCGCCGGGTCCGGGCCTCTACCTTATGGACGGACCCGGCTTTGAGCCGCAGGCCCTTACCGGACTCGCGGCCGCCGGGGCACAGGTTCTGGTCTTCAGCACCGGTCGCGGCGCACCCCAGGGATTCCCGCTGGCCCCGGTCGTCAAGGTGAGCGGCAATCGCACGACCTGCCGACACTTGCGCGGGCATATTGACGTAGACGTGAGTGACGTGCTGACTTGCGGGAAGGACCTGAAGGCCGCTGGGCAGCGCGTCCTCGCCTCCGTAGTCGCTGCAGCGGCCGGAGCCATAACGCGGGGCGAACGGACCGGCTACGATCTGACAGCAGACATCTACACACGGGGGCCATTCTTATGAGGGACACACGGCGGGCGCACGCCCTGGTCATCCATCCCCGAGATAATGTGGCGGTGGTCCTGTACGATCTGGCCCCGGGCACCGAGGTGGAAACGGTGGTCCGCGGGCGGCGCAGCCATATCACGGTGCGGGAGCGAATTCCCGCCTACCACAAGTTCGCCCTCCTGCGCATCCGGCGCGGTGGGCGCGTGGTGAAGTATGGGGAAGCGATTGGAGAGGCCACAGCCAACATTTGTCCCGGTGCCCACGTGCATGTCCACAACGTACAAAGTCGCCGCGTCCGCCCGCGAGAAGGCTGAGCGCATCGTCTCGATATAGAGGCGGGGCTTCCTGCGGCCCGCACCAGGAGCGGAAAGGAATTGTTCAGAGCGACGAAGCCAAGACCCAGCGAAGTGAACTCCGCGCCTCGGCACGGGCGTATCTGGATCGATTCGGGTTGGCTCGGGTGGCAGACGCGGTGGTCGCTGGTCTGCTTCCTCGGACCAAACGAGAGATTGAGGCAGTATACGCCCTAGCATCCAGCAGGGGACTGCTTGTTCGGCATGAACGAGGCGCTGGCCTGACCGGAGGGGCGCGGTAGCAGCTCTCCACTATGGTACGGAACATCGCCCAGACCGGAACGGCCTTATACCGGAGTAGGGTCACTCAGGCAATGGACGCCGAGCTGAGCCGATGATCGATTCAGTAGGCTGACCTCGCCTACCTCGCACCGGAGTTGGCAAAACAGAGCAGGGGAAAGTCCAGCAGTATCAGAGGGACTTGCGAAACCTGCATTGAACGAGGCTGTTGGGGAGAGTCGAAGGCAGGGCCAGGCAGGTGGTTCGGCACATCCTGGATGGGCCGGCGAACCCGGAAAAGAGTCGAAGTCGTCACCATTGTGGAAAGGGGCAGCGGACATGACCGAACTCAGGTATCAGTTCGTGAATGGCTGGGAAAAGCTCCCCGAGAGCTACAAGCACTTGGACTGCGTCGGCGTCGGGGTGGACGCCAGCGATCGCGTCTACCTGATCACCCGCAGTGACGCGCGCGTGATTGTGTACGAGCGCGATGGAGCCTTCGT
>Ga0315279_10010326_pt1 | contig 10988 bp, 9 predicted proteins | sample YL17G06_20_MG_FD_203694 | JGI IMG/M metagenome (GOLD analysis project Ga0315279, IMG submission 203694) | Sediment microbial communities from Yellowstone Lake, YNP, Wyoming, USA - YL17G06_20 | ecosystem: Environmental > Aquatic > Freshwater > Lake > Sediment | place: USA: Wyoming | collected...
GAACACTATGGACATCTCGAGCTCTTGGAAGCATTGATCGCACTGGTTGGTTGCGATGTCTTTCACAGAAAAGTTTTTCACAAGGTGTTTTTCATCCTTCACTGAAAACAACGGCAACCAAAACCAAGCCCGAATGCGCCACCGACCACAAGCAGAAGGTCCTTCCAATGATCGTGGCCGTTGCAGCTAACGTTCGGGGCACTACGCCGTTGTTTTTGCCGCCATCAAATGACCAATTTCTTCGCGGCAAAAACAATGGAGCGACCTCAATAATCATTTATCAACAAAGGGAGCGTCGTAGTGCCCTTTGTTATGCGCCGCGCAGCCGCTTGCTTAATCGTGTTACCTCTGGTACAAGAGACTCGAAAGCTTGTCTTTGCGCCGAAGGGGATTTGGCCAACAAAGGAATCTTGACCGAGATCACCTTCTGAATGACCGCCAAAGCAAAAATATATATGTGAAGCAAAACCGTCTCCACATCAACAGGCGCGAGCTCGACTGGAATTCCATCATGAAAGGCGCAATGATCAACAAGATAGCGAGCCGAGGTGGATGTAGATCGCTGAATGACTGCTTGATTGTGCTTAATGACGTTCGTGAGTGCATGTGACATGCGAGCATCTTCGATGTGGGGAAGGCTGTCATTGGACGGATCCCAGATATCGAGATCGTGCGCGACTGTCCGTTTGATGTCGGTGTGGAAGCTCTCAAGAAAGTTCGCGATGCTGCTAATCGAATTGAGTTTCACGAATCTTTGGAAGGACATGATCGAACCACCGAGTTGTTTCATTCTCTGCTTGTTAATCCAACGCCCAGATTTGGGATCGTGCCAGCTGAACTGCAACATCTCGTCGATCTTGGCCTGCGTTGCACGGTGCGATATCAAAATGCCACCGATGGCATAGTGGACCTCGGTGAGAAGAGTTCCATAATTGAAGAATGCTTCATCGAGATCTTGAGCCATAACTAAATCTTAGTATTGGTGATTGCGCCGCAAGATGATCTTTCTTAGGGCTGGCCGAACGGCTCTTGCATGTAAGGCTAGTTCAATGCCGCGACTTGGCCAATGACGAACAATGCGAATGCCGGGCGTAGGACAATGCGATCATTCCCTTGGTTTATCGCACCAAGCCCTTGATTCCCAGCTTGAGTGACTGGGACTCCCGGGGCAAGTCGATGATATTCATCCACGAGTTGGAACGGATCAAGAGCGTATTGATGCCAGTTGAGCCCAAACTGCGGATACAGATTGTCGCCATCCACAGACCAGATATAGTTGTGTCGCCATGGTTCGGCCGCAAGTTCTGCGGCGTTGGCTTGGTACGCCTGCCGAGTGACTTGTGCAACATATAGGATATTCACGATACCTTGGCCATACACGATGACGATGTCGCCGATGTGCATTCCCGGTTCCCCAGCTCCTGTGGGGAAATCAATCCTCGCCACGGCTTGGTCAAAATGCAAACCTGCATAATGTTCAGGATTCGGCCAGCCCAACACCTTCAACCAGTATCTCATTCGCGACTCCTTTCTTAGAAGGAAGCAGTAAAGCAAGTTCGGCTGCGTGGCGCATAACGTCTGCAGCAAACCGCAGTGCCCCGCCGAACTATTAACAACTCATTTCTTCGTGAGGCGGGGCATTGAGCGAGTGGAAGAGCTCAATACCAGCCCGCGAGCGTCGGTTTGCTGCTTGTTAGCTGCTGCCGCCTACCACCATCTCATTGAGTTGGCAGTTCTCTCATCTGAGTTCTCGGCGGCGCACGTTGTAGACCCTAGCATTGGTTCAAGTTAGGAACCGACTTGTGCTGAGGAGATGCGCAAGCTTCCGAATGCTGGTTCGCTGTTCTAGGCCAGAATGACTTTTTCACTAAAATCATTCAAAAGGTTCTCCACTATCCTCCGGAAACAACCGCAAGCAAATCCAAGCCCAAGTGCGCCGCCGAGCGTGAGCAGAATGTTCTTCCAATGATTGTGGCGGTTGCAGCTAACGTTTGCAGCAAAAACGAAACTGCGGAGCGAACTCAAAACGACTGTGTGCGCTCCGACTTTGAAACCAACCGTGAGCGGAGCAGTTTAGCGAGCTCAACTGCGTCGAACTCCTCTGATTCAGCTTAGCCCAACCGATAAGCGAGCGTCGTTTTTGCTGCTGTTATGCGCTCGTGCACGGCAGCAAGTCACACTCCCGTTGGTTAGTTGCGTTGTCTCGTTGGATCTCACATCACCACAGCCGCGGGCGACGTGTGCTGTCTGGTCAAAGGTTTGTCACGCCGCTCGAGCTTGCACCCAACACTTCAAAATGGTTGTCGACCTGTTCCAGTCTGCAATGGATTCTCATTCGGTCGAAAACCCGCAGCATCCTTTCACCCTACATTCTTTTCATTTCTCACGGCCCAGTAGTTGACCTGCACTGACCGCCCGCTGTCAGCGGTTGTAGAAACGAACAAGTCTCGACGCTGCCGTGCATGGCGCATAACGTCTCGCCCAACAACGCAGCGCTTTTGCGAACTCTCAAATGATGCGCCTGACGCCGCTATGAAAGACCAATTCCTTCGCGGTGGAAGGCGCAAACCAGATCGTGAGCAAAAGCGTTGAGCGACAACTATAATCCTTATCAAAAGATGGAGCGTCGTTGTTGGGCGTGTTATACGCCGCGCAGCCGATTGTGCTGTTTCAACTTGATAGAATCAGTGGGCGGCAGTTGTTGTTTCGAAACCAATTCCGTGACACTGTGAATGACGAATCGGAGAGCAAGAACGTCATCTTGATTGTATGTGAGCGAACTATCAGAAACTTTCGTGCCACTCTCAATGGCGCGCTGATAGTCGTAGGCGACCTGGAAGCCATCCAAGTGCGGGAATCTGAATTTGTAGCCAAACTCCGAAGCGAGCTTCTTGAGACCGAAAGTTGAGCCAGGAATAGCGATGGAATAGAAAAGGTTTGGGTGACAGTCCAGACTATTGTTGATGATGTCAGGAACTCGGAACTCGTGTGCATTCAGTCGTTGGATGAGGATACGCCTGTCGAAGTCTGAACCAGAAAAATGGAGCATGGAAGTACTTTGAATAGCTTCTAAGTAGGCGAGCATTTCTTCGAGCATTACACGCTCAACAGACGGATGAGGAGCAAAAAATTGCTTTACAGTTTGGTCATCATCGGGAATCAAGCCGACTAGCCAGCAATATGTCCATCGGAGATCAGTTTCTATGTCCAAGTAGATGCGTGGAGGCCTTGGAATGTCGGGGCGTTTGTCCACAACGGGTTCACCCGAGATATGCGCTTGCGCTCTGGCAATGAAAATTCGGGCTGTCGACGGATTCCAGTGTATCGCATCGGCGACTTGTTGAGGTTGCGCTGATCTCAACTGATCAACGGTAGCAATACCCGCCGAAGCCAACTGGCGTGCATAATGGGGGCCAATACCGCAAATACCAGATACTGGAAGATTCGATTTTAACTGATGCCAGTCGTGCTTGAGCTCTCCGCGTGTTGTGATGTGGATAGAAGCCAATCGTGCTGGTTGACCGCTATTGTCATGCGATGCTACGTTCAACACCGAAGCTTGCCCAAGCCTATCGTCTCGGCCTCCACAGAGATGGGCATGTCCGCAAATATTCAGAATCACAGAATCGTTTGATTTAATGAAGGAGCGAAGAGCCGTCGAGCCGATTTGACCCTTGGTCAATCGCATCGCTTCGTCAAGACATCCACGCGGCGGTGCGTGCGAGACGACGATAGTGATTTTGCGAGACAATAAAGCCGCTGGTCGTTCAAGATGCGCTGTAATATCCTGCTCACTCAAGGTATACCCTTGGATAGCTCCTCCGGGCAGCAGAGGGGCACCCTCGAGACCAAGAAATAGGAAGCGGCCTATGACGAGAGGCCGAGAGTGAATTTCAAATACTTTGCGACCACGGATGAGTTTCCGCACTTGTGGCCCGTCATCGTTTCCAATCACAGCGGCCAAACCGTATCGAGAGATTCGAGCAAGTTGCTCAAAGTAGTTGGTCGATGAATCCGGAACGAAACGGGAGATATCGTCACCTGCATAGACAATAAGGTCGAATAGATCCTGACGTTGTACCCATTGGATAATCGTTCCAATATCTTGGACCCGGCAATCTGAGAAAGCCAAGATTCGAAGTGAGTGGGGACGTTTGTGAATCGTCTTTAGTCGCATGTCAATTGGTCTGCTGGTGACACGACTACAGTTGGCCTGCCGCCCAATCTTGGAATCGGCTGCGTGGCGTATAACGTTCGGGGCACTACGCCGTTGTTTTTGCCGCTATCAAAAGACTGGTTTCTTCTCGGCAAAAACAATGGAGCGACCACAACTATTTTTTTGACACTGCTTCAAGCGAGCTATATCAACAAAGGGAGCGTCGTAGTGCCCTTTGTTATACGCCGTTTGCGCCGCCAGCTAAGCGTGATCGTGTGGCCAATACTTGGAGAATTTGCAGTGCAACTTCTGGAGCAAATCACTGGTTGTAAGGATATTTTTCCCTTGATCATCATAGAAGCAGAAAAGAGTTGTATGGGTAACGGCGAATACGTCCTGCATTCTGATCAGGTGGTGCAAGAGAATCTCAAGTGCCTGTTCGGCATCTGATGCGGAAAGCAAAATAGGTGTTGGACTAAATCTGGCGATTGGTTTGCTGGTGACAAGCAAGCCCGAAGGGAGCAGCTTGGCCTCGCCGATTGGTATGGAGCCAGTGTCTGACAACTGTGATTCAGTCTGTTTTCCAGTGGGTTTTGAATGGGTGAGGCCATCTCGGAGCTTCTTAAGATCGTAGAAGAGTTGAAGTTGTGGGTTATTGCGCCAGAAGGAAGCGCCCGTCCAGGCGAAGCACATACAACCAAGACGATCGCTTAGAGGGAGATCGTTCCATCTGCGCTCGAGATAGCGGGTGAGCCAAGTATCAGGGATTGGGATCTTAAGCTGATCGTGTACTCCTGCGAAATAGATGTATTCTACAGCAGCTTCTATGCAATCATAAGAGTAGCGGATCGTGTCTATTGCGGATCGATTCGCATAGGGTTGAGTCGACGTTGGTGACGTGGCTTCTGCGCACTCGTTCCAAGAAAGGACAGCGAATCGGAGATAGTCAGTGTGTATCGTGCGATAAGTGGTTCGCTTGATTCGTATCATGGCTTGATGACCTGACGGTGAAGCTGGCGTTGTCAATTCGGTCGATTATCACCGCGGCGCAAATGGCGTATAACGTCTGCGGCAACACGCAGTGGTTTTTGGCGCTAAGAAAAGAACGTTTCTGAAAGCTATGAATGACGATTCATTCGCGCCAAAAACCATTGAGCGAGTGAATGAGCTTGAAAATAGCCCGCGAGCGTCGTGTTGCCGCTTGTTAGCTGCTGCCGCCTTTACGACACTCTTTGAGATTTCACCTTCCTGATATCAGTTCTCGGCGGCGCACGTTGTAGAACCGAGGATTGATTCAACCAAGCATCGAGCTTTTCCCAGGGAGATGGTGAGCCTATCGATTGACAGCTCGGTCTCCTCGGCTGGAATGTCTTTTACCCAAAAATCCTTAAGAACTGTTTTGAACGTTCACCGAAGAAGACTGGCAACAAATCCAAGGCCGAGTGCGCCGACGAGTGTGAGCAGAATGTTCTTCCAATGATTGTGGCGGTTGCAGCTAACGTCTGCGGCACCACGCAGTGGTTTTTGGCGCTAAGAAAGAACGTTTCTAAAAGCTATGAATGACGATTTATTCGCGCCAAAAACCATTGAGCGAGTCAGAAAGCTCAATAATAGCCAGCGAGCGTCGTGGTGCCGCTTGTTAGCTGCTGCCGCCTATCACCATCACATTGAGTTGGCAATTCTCTCATCTGAGTTCTCGGCGGCGCACGTTGCAGACCCTAGCAGTGGTTCAAGTTAGGAACCGACTTGTGCTGAGGAGATGTGCAACCTTCCGAATGCTGGTTCGCTGTTCTGGGCCAGAATGTCTTTTTCACTAAAATCATTCAAAAGCGTTTCCACTATCCTCCGGAAACAATAGCAACCAAATCTAAGCCCGAGTGCGCCGCCGAGTGTGAGCAGAATATTCTTCCAATGATTGTGGCGGTTGCAGCTAACGTCCCGCGGCGTAACGCAGTGGTTTTTGGTGCTAAGAAAAATCTCCTTCGCTTGACCTGAGCGTACCAAGATGCACCAAAAACCATTGAGCGACCACTTTAGTTCACTTTCAACTGAGGGAGCGTCGTTACGCCGCTTGTTATGCGCAGTGGGCGTCATGAGCCCGCTTTATCAATTGCCCGGCACGCTCACGGACTCTAGCAAATCCATGAATGCATGTGGTTCACTATAATCGCGGACAACAGTGGATGCTCCAACCGAAGCAAGAATACCGTCAGAATCGATTCCAATGAACGGATAGTTCAACATTGTCGCGACTCGCACATCCCACGGCCTATCCCCTACCGAGACAATCCGGTCGAATCGTTCCACCTTGTAATCTTCCAGAGCCCGGCGTACAGCGAGTGAGACTATCAAGGATCTGCGCGGTGCGTCATCGCAAGTTGCCATTGGTGTATTGGGGTTATAGAGACCCGAATGTTGAAGCTTGTAGATGGCCGATCGCGCCCAGCAACCTGTGGCGACAGCGACTTCCCACCGGGGATTCACATCGAGCAACGCGAGGAGATGAGCAGCTCCACGGATTTCTTGAATGAGTCTGGGATCTAGCTTGATGGCCCCCTCCAGGTAAAGCATGAAGCGGGCCTTGAGGCGTTCAATATCCGATCCAGAAAGATTGACGCCATGTGCGTCCATGAACGTCGTTCGGGCGAATCCCGTATCGGTGACCAGGTCATCCTCAATGGCGGTTTTCTCCGTAGCTTCTATCCGAAACTCATCTCTGAGCGCCCGCAAATAACAATCCAGGTCCACCATTTTTGTATCCGTGAGCGTGCCGTCAATGTCAAATACGACAAGATTCAAGACTGCCTCTTACTTGGTACTCACAATCAGTGTCGCCCATTGCGCATAACGTCTGCGGCAACACGCAGTGGTTTTTGGCGCTAAGTAAAGAACGATTCTGAAAGCTATGAATGACGATTCATTCGCGCCAAAAACCATTGAGCGAGTGAATGAGGTTGAAAATAGCCCGCGAGCGTCGTGTTGCCGCTTGTTATGCGCCGCCGCCGTCAATTGGCTGCAATCTATGTTTTGTTCGAAACATGACAACTAGATTCTAACTCCGATGCCAAGTCTTCCTAAACTGTTCGCTGGATAACGATCCTTTTGCCAGTCTCCATGAAACCCTCCTTGCAAAAACAGGGAGAATTCTTTGAACGGATAGAACTCAACTCCGACCATCAAGTTCACTAAATACGTCAACACAGATCCACCACCGTTGACATGGTCGGTTTCCGGCGTCGGTGGATAATGAATTGGATCATGATAATAAAGCTTCCCCCTGTTCACGTACGAGATTCCAACTCCCACCTGAACGAAAGGCGAGACATACCAGGGAACGTGAGCTTTCAACACAGTGGCAACAGATAGAGTATGCGACGGATCTGTTCGGTAAGGAGGATGGAGGGTTTGAAGTGCATGATAGTCAAACCTTGCGTAATCTAGAAAGCCGATTACCGACAATCCAGAGAGGAGTTGCTTCTCACACCCGATAGCAAGGTTGTGCTTAATTCGCCATCCGTCACCACCTTGAAATGTTGCACCGGTGGCAATAATCAACTTCGCGTAGCGAAAGGTTGAATCTGAGACCGACAGTGAATTCCCGTGAACGTTCCGAGAGTCTAGTCTGCATACCGCGCCGGATTCGAGCACATACTCAGGCTTTTCAATTTCCTGTCCATCTAATTGAGGCGTGAACAATACGATAAGAGCACAAAACAAAAGCTCTCTCATGAATAGCCTCGTGTTGTATGAACACTCTGAACTGAGAACATTGTCGATGAACCCAGTTGCCAGAAGTGCACTATACGGATAATCGCGCCAGAGGAGATAAAGCAGAAGACCAAAAGTGATTTCCTGATTGAAGTCATCGGCCGATCCCAATCACTGACGGCGGTGGCGCATAACGTTTAGGCAAACCGCCGTTGCGAACCGCCACTATGACTGAATCAATTCCGTGGCGGTGAGCAATGGAGCGAGCACTTTTCATTTAGCCAAACCTGTTTCAACCTCGCCTATCCAAGGTGCGAGCGCCGGTTTGCCGTTTGTTAGCTGCAGCGCCGCCGTTACTTGCAGGGAGCGCAAACTATTGCACAATCAATCCATTGATGGTGGATGTCGTCGGCCCAATCCAGTATCTTCCGTTAGACATTGTGCGTTGAGCCCTTTCGATGTGGACCGGACCACAGTACACAAATTCGCACCTATAGTTCCCTGAAGGGAAATGCGGATACCCAGCAAGAGTGACTACCCTTCTCATCGATGCGCCATTTGCTAGTCTCACGAACCAATTCGGGTTCCATGAATCGAATGGCACCGGCTGAATGGTACTACCGTGGTTTGATCTATAGACATTGCCATCTGTGTTACTGGCGATTTCGGGACCATTGTTGTAGTAATGAAATAAGCCAGCACCCATCAAATCGGGGTCTACGACGTACAGGGCATCTATGTCGTTGTTCGTAGCTGTGAACGTGTAGGAAATCGTGGCTGAGTCAGTGTTCTGCAGGAGTTGAATCGCGTCCAATGTAACGGCAATTCCCGCGTGGCAGAGATTGGCCTGTTCTAGGCATTGCTTGGCAGTCTGGTCATTGCGTGTGTCCTGGTCACCGCGCAACAGCCAAATCCAAGAAATATGAATGATATCCCTTGGATATATTATAGTGTTCTCCAGATCTTCTATGTAGGGGACAGGCCAATCCGCGCTGGAGAGACCACCGTGGAAAACGCCAAGATAGCGAGGCTCGCCATTTGCAGTCACAACAAATGGCTTGGCCCACCAACTGGAAGGATAGCTACCTCTATCGAGAGTGGGGAAGAGTGAATTCTTTTCTGCCTTCAAGTAGATGCAATGAGATGAGAAGTCGTAGAAATCAATGTCTTGTACTGACAACCACGGTGTGCTACTGAGCTTCAAGTCACCAAGGCTATGGCCAAGGGCATTGGCAATGATGATCGTGGAGTCCTGCAAAAGGTGAATGGAGAAAGCAGAAGTGTCGCCAGGCTCGACCGGATTTGAATCCTTCGAACATGAAGCAAGCGCGAGAAAGAGCAATATCGACGAGATCACTTTGCGCATAGGTGACAAGATTCTTGGACGTGTAACCTCTGCTAAGGCGGCGTTGCAGCTAACGTCTGCGGCAAACCGCCGTTGCGAGCCGCCACTACGACTGATTCAATTCTGTGGCGGCGAGCAATGGAGCGAGCACTTTACATTTAGCCAATCACAGCTTCAACATCGACTATGCAGTGTGCGAGCGCCGGTTTGCCGATTGTTATATGTAGTGCCTGATTTAATTTCTTGTTGCGCCAAGTGTCTTGAGTCGAAACGGTCGCGTCACTTGATGGGCTAAGTCCACGCGGCGTCAGCTATTCGAAACCCATCGATTGTGTGATTGTACGTATGATGGCACTTTGTCGTGTAAGTCTTATCGGATACAGCGGTGTATTCAAGCTCAAGGAAGACATCAATGGGCAAGTGAGAATTCAGTGCAACACTCATAGTGTCTGGATTTTCGAACTTAATGGTAAATCCTTCGAACGCTGTCGGGAACAATGCGACCTTGTCCGACGGAAAGACCGTGAACTTAGGTTCTGATTTGTCTATGACTATCTTGAAGCGAACAACAAGGTTCTTCGAAGGAAGGTTGCCGACGTTCTTGAGACGGACGAATACAAGCTCGGGTCTTGTGGTTTTACCTGACGCATGGCTGGCGACTGAGTCGACAGCTATGAATGGACGATTTGTTGCTTCAAAAATGGTTTGTGTGAGCTTTAGGGTGTCGGAGTTAGTCTTCAGAAGGCGGCTGGAAACATAGACGTACGCAATGGTCGCAACCGCGATTACGGCAGTCCAGAAAAGCATGGCAGATTCCATATCGTGTAGTTTGTGAGTTTGGATTAAGAGTAATATCGTGGGCGCAACAAGAAATGTTTTAAGGCATTACATATAACTAGTGGAATTACGTACTTCGTCTATCGTGCCAGATCGGCATCATGGACGTATTTAGGTCGCGTCTATTTCTCTCTAGGCTGCATTATCGTGTCGATCGGACTTCGCAGCGCAGCAATCTTCTGGCGGCTGACGTGAGTGTATATCTCTGTTGTCTTCAGGCTGCGATGCCCAAGCAGCTCCTGAATGAACCGAATGTCCGTACCTTGCTCAAGAAGGTGTGTCGCAAAAGAATGTCGCAACGAGTGAATGGACACCCTCTTGCGGATCCCGGCCTTTTTCGCCGCTTGTTCGAAAACCTTCTGCGCACTTCTCTCCGAATATCGCTTGCCCGCGGGTCTTCCTTCAAATAACCACACCTTCGGCCTGTACGCCTTCCAAAACTCCCTCAATCCATCCAACACGACGTTCGAAAGTATCGTGTACCGATCCTTCCTCCCTTTGCCCAATTGGATCCGAATGAGCTTCCTGTTGCTGTCGATATCCTCTGGTTTCAGACGTACGACCTCACCTACCCGCAATCCTGCGGAATATGCAAGCATCAAGAGCACACGGTGCTTCAGGTTCCCTACACTCTCGAAAAGCCGCTTCACTTCGTCGAGCGACAAAACGACGGGCAGCTTCCGGCTCTTCTTCGGATGTTTGATCCCTCCCAGCTCAAAAGGCCGCTTGTATATCTCGCCGTACAGAAACCTCAACGCATTCAAGGTCTGGCTCACCGTGCCGGCTGAAAGCTTCTTTTCATCGATCTGATGCAGGATGTAGCGACGAATGTCATCACTGGACAACTCTCGAGGATGTCGCGGCGCAAAGAAATCCACGAACAATCGGATGCAACTCCGGTACGCCTTGATCGTCTTCGGACTGTAATTGCGAATCCTCAAT